>JAABUX010004213.1_pt1 | contig 18423 bp, 15 predicted proteins | sample 5561851 | NCBI WGS metagenome assembly JAABUX01 (sample SAMN10711883, study PRJNA513361) | rock metagenome | isolation source: Antarctica rocks | place: Antarctica: Victoria Land, Richard Nunatak red sandstone | collected 2016-01-03 | reverse complement strand
ACGAAGCTGCCGGAGGTCGGGCGGTACATCACCAGCTCGCCCAGCGCGCGCAGGATCAGGAAGGAGAACACGCCGCAGGCGAGATAGACGATGGCGAGCGCCGGTCCGGCCAGCTCCAGCCGGGCGCCTGCCCCGAGGAACAGGCCGGTGCCGATGGCGCCGCCGATGGCGATCATCTGGATTTGCCGGGGCTTCAGGCTTTTCTCGTATCCCTCCTCATGTGAGTTGAGCCAGCCTTGCTTGTCGAGCGTGGGGGAAGCGCTGGTCGCGTCCTGTTTGCTTGCGATGTCCATGAGAACCTTCCTTCTGTATTGGACAAGGGTGATTTGTTGGATCGGCACGATGAAGTCAGTTGGCGGCACGAAACGAGGGGCACGGCTCGTTGCTGTCGATGTCTGGCGTCAACGGCAGCCTGACATCGGAGGCACCCCGAATGGCCAGCCCGGAATGGCCAAAGTCGTAATCAGCCCAGGATGCCTTGCAGGAAATGGGCCAGATGACGGAAACCGGCCGATGAGCTGCCTGTTCCCGGCTCATCATCCAATCGGCGAGCGCGTGGTCGATGTCCTGCCGCACGCCTGCGCAGCGGTCTGACGGCGATGGTGGTGGTGTTCGGCTCGATCAACGCCGACCTGATCTTCCCGGTGGCGACCCTGCCTGGCCCGGGTCAGACGCTGATGGCGACAGGCATGAAGATCGAGCCTGGCGGCAAAGGCGCCAACCAGGCGGTCGCCGCCGCGCGGGACGGCGTTCCCGTCGCCATGGCAGGCGCCATCGGGTCCGACGCGCTGGCCGCCTCGGCGATGTCCGGCCTGACTGCCGCGGCGGTGGACCTGTCGCGGGTCGCGGCGTGCGGGGAGCCGACCGGATGCGCCAGCATCTGCACCGATGCCGGTGGGCGCAACCAGATCGTCGTGGCGCCCGGGGCCAACCTCGCGGCGCGCGGTGCGGCCGTTGAGGATGCGCTGCTCGGGCCTGGGACGGTGCTGGTCACCCAGATGGAGAACGACCCGGCGGAAACGGCGACCCTGATCCGCCGTGCACATGCCCGCGGCGTGACCACGGTCCACAATCTCGCCCCCGCCGCGCCGTTGGCGGGTGACGCCTTGCGCCTGCTCGACATCCTGGTGGTGAACGAGGACGAGGCCGCTTGGCTGGCCCGCCATGAAGGCGTGGCGGGGGAGGATGCCGCCGCCCTGCACGGCGCACTTGGCATCACGGTGGTGCGCACGCTGGGCGGCGCCGGTGTCGAGTGGGCCGGGGCGGAGGGCGGAGGGCGGGTCGCCGCCGCCCGGGTGGGGGTGGTGGACACCACGGCCGCCGGGGACTGCTTTGTCGGCGTGCTGGCGGCCGCCTTGCACCGGGGCAGCCGCCTGCCGGATGCGCTGCGCCGGGCCAACGCGGCGGCTGGCCTCGCCTGCACCCGCCGCGGCAGCCAGAGCAGCCTGCCGGATGCGGCGGGGACCGACACCACTCTAGCACAAGGAGGCTCTGATGCATGACCGGCGCCATCGAGGGGATTATCCCTGTGATGATCAACCCGTCCATTGATGACGGCGACTTTCCTTGCGCTCCGGCTGACGCAGGCATTAGCTCGGCGCATCCCGCTCCTTGTTCAAGCGGGCGTTTAGGCGGGCACGTTGAGCGGCCAGCAGGGCGCAGCCAGGCACAATGAGCCAGGTTGCTGCAAAAAAGTATCAATGCTGCGGTGCAAAGTGCGTAGCCGGCCAGGTTGGCTACAGCCTAGGGTCTAAGAACACGAATAATCCGCGACGAATCGCGGGCCGTAGAGTTGGACGGGGGAAACATGGGGGCGAAGCCCGATCTGGAACTGGTCCAGGTGCGTGACGACCAGTCGTTCAAGATATGGTCGCATGGCTATCCATTCCGGACCGTCCGGTGGCATTTCCATCCGGAATACGAGTTGCACCTCGTGACGGCCACGACCGGCCGCATGTATGTGGGCGACCATATCGGCTCGTTCGGCGTGGGTGACCTGGTGCTCACAGGCCCCAACCTGCCGCACAACTGGATCAGCGACGTTGCCGACGGCGAGGTGGTGGAGGAACGGTGCCTCATCCTCCAGTTCACCGCGGAGTTCATCGGGTCGTGCATGACGCTCTTTCCGGAGCTGCGCCCGCTTAAGCCGCTGCTGGCAGAGTCCTACCGCGGCATCCGGTTTCCCGCCGCCCTGGCCGAACGCGTGCGCCCGCTGATGCATGAGCTGCTGGGCGCGTCCGGCGTGCGGCGCCTGACGCTGTTCATGGGCGTCGCCGACCTGCTCGGCCAGGCCGGGGACCGCGAGTCGCTCGCGGGCATCGGCTTCCAGCCGGACCCGTCGGCATACCTGTCCACGACCATGAACCTGGTGCTGCAGCATATCGGGCGCAACTTCACGCGGGATATGCGCGAGGCGGAGCTGGCCGCGCTCAGCCGGCAAAGCATCAGCACGTTCTCCCGTTCGTTCCGGCGGCACACCGGCATCCCGTTCGTGCAGTATGTCAACTCGCTGCGGATTGAGCTGGCGTGCCAGCACCTGAGCCAGGCGGAGCTGAGCGTGACGGAGATCTGCTACCAGGTCGGGTTCAACAACGTGTCGAACTTCAACCGCCAGTTCCTTGCCGCAAAGGGGATGCCGCCCTCCAGGTTCCGCTCCCTCCACCGCAGCGGGGCGCGGTTCGCCGCTGCCGCTTGACGCACGCCCGCTTGACACGTGCCTGCAACCAAAAAAGGAAATCGTCCATGACCCGGTTAGCCGCACCCATCGCCGCCGCCCTCGTTCTCGGCATGCTCGGCGGCGCGTCCAGCGCCTCCGCCGCCACCGTGGAGAATGCGACGGTCGCGTTCCTCATGCCCGACCAGGCCTCGACCCGCTATGAGGAGCACGACCGGCCGGGGTTCGTGGCCGAGATGAAGAAGATCTGCCCGACCTGCAAGGTGCTGTACCAGAACGCGGACGGCGACGTGTCGCGCCAGCAGCAGCAGTTCAACTCCGTCATCACGCAGGGCGCCAAGGCCATCGTGATCGACGCCGTTGACTCGACCGCCGCAGCCTCCCTGGTCAAGCAGGCGCAGGGCCAGGGGATCAAGGTGATCGCCTACGACCGCCCGATCCCCTCCACCCCGGCCGACTACTACGTGTCGTTCAACAACGAGGAGATCGGCAAGTCGATCGCCCAGTCGCTGGTGCAGCACCTGAAGGCGCAGGGCGTGTCGCCCGGGGGCGCCGCCGGGCTGCTGGAGATCAACGGCTCGCCGACGGACGCGGCGGCCGGGCTGATCAAGAAGGGCATCCACGAGGGGCTGGAGAACAGCGGCTACAAGACGCTGGCCGAGTACGACACGCCGGAATGGGCGCCGCCGAAGGCGCAGCAGTGGGCGAGCGGCCAGATCTCGCGGTTCAACAAGAACATCATCGGCGTGGTCGCGGCCAACGACGGCACGGCGGGCGGCGCGATCGCCGCGTTCAAGGCGGCCGGCATGGAGCAGGTGCCGCCCGTGACGGGCAACGACGCGACCATCGCCGGCCTACAGTTGATCATCGCCGGCGACCAGTACAACACCATCTCGAAGCCGAGCGAAATCGTCGCCGCCGCCGCCGCCGATGTCGCCGTGGCGCTGCTGGGCGGCGAGAAGCCGAAGTCCGACGGCGACGTGTTCGGCACGCCAACCCGGCTGTTCGTGCCGGCGCTGGTGACGGCGGACAACCTGAAGACGGAGGTCGTCGATAAGATGGTTGACGGCAAGCCGATCACCCCGGCATCTGCCCTGTGCACCGGACGTTACGTCGCCGGCTGCAAGAAGCTGGGCCTCACCCAGTAGCAGACACGGGGTCAGGGAATGGCGGACACATCGGCGCGGGAGGTGGTGCTCAGCCTCAACGGCATCTCCAAGCAGTTCGGCGCCGTGTCCGCGCTGACCGACATCAACCTCGATGTCCATGCGGGCGAGGTGGTGGCGCTGGTCGGCGACAACGGCGCCGGCAAGTCCACGCTGGTCAAGGTCCTGGCCGGCGTGCACGCGCCCACCGCGGGGACCATGACCTTCCTCGGCAAGGAGGTGACGCTGTCCGGCCCCAGCGATGCGCTGGCGCTGGGCATCGCGACCGTGTTCCAGGACCTTGCGCTGTGCGAGAACCTGGACGTCGTTGCCAACATCTTCCTCGGCAAGGAGCTGCAGCCGATGCAGCTCGACGAGGTGTCGATGGAAATCCGCGCCTGGACGCTGCTGAACGAGCTGTCCGCGCGTATCCCGAGCGTGCGGGAGCCGGTGGCGTCGCTGTCCGGCGGGCAGCGGCAGACGGTCGCCATCGCCCGGTCGTTGCTGCTGGACCCGAAGCTGATCATGCTCGACGAGCCGACGGCCGCGCTGGGCGTGGCGCAGACGGCGGAGGTGCTGGACCTGATCGAGCGGGTGCGCGCGCGCGGGCTGGGCGTCATCGTGATCAGCCACAACATGGAGGACGTGCGGGCGGTGGCGGACCGGATCGTGGTGCTCCGGTTGGGCCGCAACAACGGGGTGTTCACGCCCGATGCGTCCAACACGGAGCTGGTAGGCGCTATCACCGGGGCGGCGGACAACTCCGTCTCGCGCCGGTCCACCCGGCGGTCGCGGCAGAGCGAGGAGGCGGCGCCATGAGCCAGCCGCTGCTCGACCGGAGCGACGTTCGGGTCCGCGACGACAAGGGCATTGCCGGGTCGTTGCGGGGGTTCCTCGACCGGGTGCGCTCGGGTGACCTTGGCGCCCTACCGGTCGTGGTCGGGCTGGCGGTGATCTGGACGGTGTTCCAGTCGCTCAACCCGCTGTTCCTGTCGGCCAATAACCTGGTCAACCTGCTGTTCGACTGCGCGACCATCGGGGTCATCGCCCTTGGCATCGTCTGCATCCTGATGGTGGGCGAGATCGATCTTTCGGTCGGCTCCGTCAGCGGGTTCGCCTCGGCGCTGCTGGGCGTGATCTGGGTCAACGCCGATTGGCCGGTCCCGGTGGCGGTGCTGGCGGCGCTCGTCGCGGGCGCCGTTATCGGGTTGGTTTACGCCCTGCTGTTCACGCGGCTGGGGATGCCCTCGTTCGTGTCCACGCTGGCCGGGTTGCTGGCCGTGCTTGGGCTACAGCTTTATATCCTGGGGTCCACCGGGTCGATCAACCTGCCGTACGGCTCGCCGCTGGTGAGCTTCGGCCAGACACTGGTGATGCCCCGCCCGGTTTCCTACGGGCTGGCGGCGCTGGTGGCGGCCGCGTCGCTGTATGCGGGGCTGCGCACGGCGGCGCGGCGGCGCGGCGCCGGGCTGTCGCCGCGCTCCACGGGCGGGCTGCTGCTGCGCGCCGCCGTGCTGTTCGTGGTGCTGGAGGGGGTGGCGTTCTACCTCAACACGGACCGGGGCGTGCCATGGATCTTCGGGCTGTTCGCCCTGCTCGTGGTGGTGATGGACTACGCGCTGAAGCGCACCAAGTGGGGCCGCTCCATGACCGCGATCGGCGGCAACCGGGAGGCAGCGCGCCGGGCCGGCATCGATGTCAACGCGACGTACATCAGCGCGTTCGTGCTGTGCTCGGTGCTAGCGGCGGCGGGCGGCGTGCTCTCGGCGGCGCGGCTGGCGTCGGCCAGCCAGCAGGCGGGCACGGGCGACGTGAACCTTGATGCCATCGCGGCGGCGGTGATCGGCGGGACCTCGCTGTTCGGCGGCCGGGGCAGCGCCTACTCCGCGTTGCTGGGGATCATCGTCATCCAGTCGATCGCCAGCGGGCTGACGCTGCTCGATCTGTCGTCGTCGCTGCGGTACATGATCACCGGTGCGGTGCTGGCATTGGCTGTCATCGTCGACTCGCTCGCGCGCCGGTCGCGTGCGTCGCACGGGCGCGGCTGAGGATACAGCGATGACCGAGAGCCTGGATGACTGAAAGTCTGGCGGGCAAGGTCGCGGCCATCACCGGCGCCGCGTCCGGGATCGGGCTGGCCTGCGCGCGGTCGCTGATCAGGGCCGGGGCGCGCGTCGTGCTGGTGGACCGGGACGAGGCCAGGCTGCGCGAGGTCTGCGCCGAGCTGGGACCGGACGCGATCCCGCTGGTGGTGAACCTGCTCGACCCCGCGAGCGTGGCGACTATGGTGCCCGGCATCCTGCAGCATGCAGGCCGGCTCGACATCTTCCACGCCAACGCCGGGTCGTATGTCGGCGGCGACGTGCATGGCGGCGACCCGGACGCGTGGGACCGCATGCTCAACCTCAACATCAACTCGGCGTTCCGCACCATCCATGCGGTGCTGCCGCACATGGTCGAGCGGGGCAGCGGCGACATCATCGTCACCAGCTCGGTCGCGGGGTTCATCCCGGTGGTGGTGGAGCCGATCTACACGGCATCCAAGCACGCGATCCAGGCGTTCGTGCACACGCTCCGGCGCCAGGTTATGAAGCATGGCATCCGCGTGGGGGAGGTGGCGCCAGGCCCGGTGGTGACGGCGCTGCTGAGCGACTGGCCCAAGGAGAAAATGGACGACGCGCTAGCCCGGGGCAGCCTGATGCAGCCCGAAGAGGTGGCGGAGGCGGTGCTGTTCATGCTCACCCGGCCGCGCAACGTGGTGATCCGCGACCTCGTCATCCTGCCGCAGAGCCTGGACCTGTAGGGGATTGGCCCCGGTCATCGGGGCGCAGAGCAGTAAGGCGGTGCCTGCCGGACCAGGCGCCGTCCCTGCCCAGCCTCCGCACGGCTACGCGCCCAGTACGCCCTCCCTAAGCGGCCAAGGGGATAATCGCCCGTGTTGTGGAACGGCTCGGCATCGACCCAAAGCCTGAACATGCCTCGGCACCCATATTATTAAGATACCCAAATCATATCCATCGCGCCGTCTGCACATGATCGAGCGTCACTGGGAAATGAGGGAGTGGGAAGCATGTCGAAGGGATTTCTGGTAGCGGTGACGGTTGCACGGACTGCTCTTTGATGTCGGTGGCGGCCGGGTCGTAAACTTCTGGAGCAACGGCGATACCGGCAGTGGCGTCAATTATAGCGTAGCCGTCGCGACCTCGGCGATGTCGCTCGATTACGTCAGCGGCGGCGCGACGGTCCCGGAGCCTGGTTCGCTAGTGGCAGCATCAACCGTCCCCCGGCTCCCGCCCATACAGCAGCAGCAGGACCAGGAGGATGACACCATAGATGATGCTGCGGCCATACTCCGGCATGTTCAGCGCCATCAGGACGCTGACCAGCGTGACCAGGCTGACCGTACCCGCGGCCACGCCGACGTAGTGGCCGCGCCCCCCCATGATGGCAACGCCGCCGATCACGACCGCCGCGATGGACTGGAACAAGTAGGGGTCGCCCATGCCCAGCGCGGCCTGGCCGCCGAAGCCCACCAGCATGATGCCCGCCGCCGCCGAGAACAGGCCGCTGAGCGCATACAGCGCGACCGTCACGGCGCGGACGTTGATGCCGGCTAGGAAACTCGCCCGCGCGTTGGTGCCGATGGCGTAGGTGCGCCGGCCGAACGCCGTCAGGCTGAGCGCCGCCGAGACCGCCACCGCTACCGCGAGCCACAGCCAAAGCGCCGCCGGCACGCCGAGCAGCGTGCCGCCCGCCGCCGCCCGCACCACCGGCGGCGCATAGGACGCGCAGGCCCCGCAGGTCATGCCGCCGCTGAGGCCAAGCGTCAGGCCCTGCATGATGCCGTTCATCGCCAGCGTCATCACCACGGGCGGCACGCCGTATAGCGCGATCCCGGCGCCGCTCAGCGCACCGACGCCCAGGCCCATGCCAAGCGTCAGCAGCAGCGCGTAGGCGGCCCGCGCGTCCTCCCCCAGCGAGGACGTCACCAGCAGGATCGCCGCCGCGTTCAGCACCCACGGCACCGACAGATCGATGCCGCCGATCAGCACCACGAACATCTGCCCGGCGGCCACCAGCCCGACGAAGGAGGCGACGACAAGGACCGCCGCGACGCTCTCCGGCCGCGCGAAACCCGGCCGGACCAGGGCGCCGAGCGCGAACAGCAGCAGCGCCGCAAGGGCTGCGAACACGATGCGCCGCCGGTCCGGCGTTGCCAGGGCTGCAAGGGGGGCCAGGGCAGCGAGGGGGGCCAGCCGCGCCATCACGCCCGCCGCAGCAGCCGGCCGGCGCCACCCGCCAGCAGCACGGCCAGCAACAGGAACAGCCCCTCGTAGAAAGACTGGTACAGGGGATCGATGTGGGCGAAGAACAGCACGTTCACGATCATGGTGGTCACGAAGGCGCCCATCATGGCCCCCACCGCGCTGCCCCGGCCGCCGAGCAGGCTCACACCCCCCAGGACGACGGCGACGATGGAGGTCAGGGTGTAGCGGTTGCCGGTCGTCGCGTCCCCGGCCGTCGCGTTCGCCGCCAGGAACAGCCCGGCGGCGGCGGAGCAGGTCCCGGCCAGGACATAGGCCAGCAGCTTGGTGCGCCCCGGGGCGATGCCGTTCGCCGCCGCCGCCGCCTCGTCGTTGCCGATGGCATGGATGCCGACACCCAGGCGCGTGCGCCGCAGCCCCCACCACAGCAGCGCCAGCAGCGCGACGTAGAGCAGGGACACCGGGCCGTCCGGGTTCGCGAGCACGGCCGTGTAGCCCTCTGCGACCTCGCCGCCGGGCTGCGGCAGCACGCGGATCGCCAGGCCCTGGTAGATCGACAGCGTGGCCAGGGTGACGAGGATCGGCTGCAGCCGCCCATAGGCCACCAGCGCGCCATTCAGCAGCCCGCACGCGGCGCCGATGCCCAGCACCAGCAGCGAGCACCCCAGCATCCGCACGGGCGTGCCCCCCAGGCCGATGGCGGCGACGGCGTTGGCGAGATCGATGACCCCGCCCACGGACAGGTCGATGCCACGGGTCAGCACCACCAGCGTCTGCGCCACCGCCGCCAGCGCCAGCGGCATGGTGTTGTTGACCGTCGTCGTCAGCTCGAACCCGCCCGGCAGGTTGCCCTGGCCGGCATAGTAAACGCCGCAGTAGGCGGCGACGCTCACGGCCAGCATGGCGGCGGCCAGCAGCAGGCCGACGTTCTGCGCCAGCCCATGCGCCCAGCGCGGGCGCCGCCGGATGGAGGCGCCCAGGGGCGCAGGCCCGTCAGGCGGCATCGCGCACCGCCGCGGAGACGACCTGCTCGGCCGTGATGCCCGGCGCCCGCAGCTCCGCCACCACCCGCCCCTCCCGCATCACCAGCACGCGGTGGCACAGGTGGGCCAGCTCCTCGGCGTCGCTGGAATAGAACAGGATCGCGCGGCCCTCGGCCGCCAGGCGCATCATCAGCTCGTAGATCTCGTGCTTGGTCGCCACGTCCACGCCGCGCGTCACGTCATACAGCAGCAGCACCCGTGGCTCGGCCAGCAGCCAGCGCCCGAGCAGCACCTTCTGCTGGTTGCCGCCGCTCAGCGCACCGACCGGCGTGGCCAGGCTGGCGGTGCGGACCTTCAGGCGCTCCACCTCGCCCTGGGCCAGCCGCCGTTCCAGGCGGCGCTGCATCACGCCAGCCCGGCTCAGGCGGCGCAGCACGGCCAGCGACAGGTTGTCGCGCACGCTCATGGGCAGCAGCAGCCCCTCGGTCTTGCGGTCTTCCGGCACCAGGGCGATGCCGCCCCGGGCCACGGCGTCGCGCGGGCTGCGCAGGCGGACCGCCCGGCCCTGCAGGCGCACCTCCCCGCCCGTCGCGCGCTCGGCGCCGAACAGGGTGAAGAACAGCTCCCGGTGCCCGTGCCCGGCCAGGCCGCCGACGCCCAGCACTTCCCCAGGCGCGACGCTGAGGCTGGCGGGCGCAAGCCGCGGCCCGGCCAGCGCCCGCACCTCCAGCGCCGGGGTGTTCCGCGGCGTCACGGCGGGCCGGGGAGGATACAACGTGTCCACCCGCTGCCCCGTCATCAGCGTCACCGCCGCGTCCTCCGACAGCTCGGCGAAGGTGCCGACGTGCCGCCCGCCGCGGAACACGGTGATGCGGTCCGCGATCAGGCGGACCTCGTTCCAGCGGTGGGAGGTGAACACGATGCAGGCGCCCGCCTGGCGCAGCCGGGCCACCTGGCCGAACAGCCAGGCCACCTCGCGCTCGGCCAGCGCCGACGTAGGCTCGTCCAGGAACAGGATGCGCGGCGCATGGCTGATAGCCCGCGCGATCTCGACGACCTGGCGCTCCGCCAGCGGGATGTCCTCCACCAGCGCCCGCGGGTCGATGTGGTGGACGCCCAGCCCGGCCAGCACCGCCTCCGCGCGGCTTGCCAGGCGGCGGCGGCTGATCAGCCCCCACCGGCCGCGCGGCTCGCGGGACAGCAGCAGGTTCTCGGCCACCGTCATGCCGCCGAGCAGGGTCAGCTCCTGGAACACGGTCCAGGCGCCCAGCGCGTGCGCGTCCGGCGGGCCGCGCAGGCGGACGGGCCGCCCGCCGATGCGGATGGCGCCGGCATCGGGGCGCACCCGCCCGCCGAGCGCCTTGATCAGCGTGCTCTTGCCCGCGCCGTTCTCCCCCACCAGCGCGTGGACCTCGCCCGGCCGGGCAGCGAGCGAGGCGCCCTGCAACGCCCGCACGCCCCCGAAGGACTTCACGAGGTCCTCCGCCTCGACCGCCGGCATGAGCGCCGTCATGCCTGCGGCAGGTTGACCTCCAGCCGTCCGCCGCAGGACGTGCCGTTCAGCGCGGCCTCGACGCACAGCTTCAGGATCGGCTTCTCCCCGCCGTCGGTGAAGTCGGCGAAGAAGGAATCCGGCTGGTCGGCGAAGGCGGTCTCGCCCAGCTTCACCTGGTCGCTGGTCAGCGGCGCCAGCGGCACGATGAGGTCCTGCTTGGGGTAGGTCCCTTGCAGGATGCGCCGGGCCAGCTCCAGCGAGATGACGGACAGGTACGGCGGCTGGCCAATCGACAGCCCGTCCACCTTCTGCCCGTCATAGCCCACCATGAAGCGGCGAAACCCATTCTCCCCCTCGCCGGCGACGGGGGGCAGCTTGCGGCCGGCCTTGATGAACGCCTTGACGATACCGTCCGTGCCGCCCTGGCACCAGACGCCGTCCACCTGGGGCAAGGAGGGCAGGATGGTGGCCGCGTTGCGCTCGGCGGTGGAGGAGTCCCACATGCCGGTGAAGCGGTTCACCACCTTGATGCCCGGCGCCTTGCCGAACACGTCGTCGGCGCCGCGGTTGCGCTCCTGGTCCACCTCCGTGCCGGCCACGCCCGTGACCATGATGACGTTGCCCTGGCCGTTCAGCTTCTGCACCAGGAACTCCGCCCAGGCCCGGCCCATGTCATACTGGTTGGTGTTCACCTTCAGGCAGCGCGGCGTGGTCACGGTGTTGTCGAAGGCGATCATCAGGATGCCGCGCCCGGCGCCCTGGCTGATGATGCCGTTCAGCCCCGTGGGCGAGGCGGCGTTGATGATGATGGCGTCGGGCTTCTGGGCGATGAGGTTGGAGAGCTGCTGCGACTGCTTGCTGACGTCGTTGTCGGCATTGAAGATGCTGCCCTCGATCTCCGACTTGAACGGTTCCATCCCCAGAGCGGCCTTGAAGACGTTCTCCATCTCCAGGCGCCACTTGTTGCCGATGTAGGAGTTGGACAGCGCGACCTTGAACCGCTTGCCCTGCGCACGGCCGGGGTGGCCCAGCGCGGCAAGGGCCGCCGTGGCGGTCACGGCTCCGAGGCTGCGCCGTGTCAACGGATGATCGAAAGCCTGCATCCTTTCCTCCCTTTTCCGGCCGTTCTGGCCTGGTTCAAGCGGCGTGCCGGACGATGCCGGACTGTACCGCTGCCGCGCCCAGCGTGCGCCAAGCCTTGTGGCCCGGCAAGTGCCCCGGCAGGCGCATTGTCGGCTTGGCGTGTCGGGGCGGATGTCGTTCAGCCGCCGCCATCGTGCTGGCGGCCTTGTAGCGGCATCCACCTCCGCCACCTCGACGCAGGGGTGAGCCTGCCTCGCACGGCTGCGCAGCTATGGGGCTGGGCAGCTAGGAAGCTGGGAACCAATTCCCGTGGAACCCCGGTGGTATCCGGTGCGGCAACCGGACCGTGGCGACCGGCGCCGCCTCGAAGGACCGCGCATCGAGGACCGCGAAATCGGTGGTTTCGTCCGCCGTGTTGACGACGAGGCCGACAAGCCAGCCCTCGTCCTCCTCCGCGTCGGCGGTTGCCGGCACGAACACGAACTCGCCGGGCAGGTGGCCGTCGCCGAATTCGTGCACACGGCAGCCGCCGGTTTCGAGGTCATGCTTATAGAGCTTCGTGGCGCCGGCAAGCTGCGGGTTGCCGTCAGGCGGCACGGAGACGGTGTAGGCATAGCGGTAGCTCTGGCCGAAGCGGCGTTCGTCGATGCGGGGGAACTCCTGCGGCGTGGTGTCGATCACGCGCCGGCTGACGCGGCGCGTCGAGGGGTCCACCGTCCAGCGCTCAAGCTGGCCAAGCGCATCCAGGCCGCTCGCGCCTGAGGCGAACATCGTGGCGTAGGCGATGACATCGAGGGTCACCTGGCCGTCTTCCCCATCGAAGGCGTTGGCCACATGGAAGACGAAGCACGGCTCCACGTCGCACCAGATGATGCCGGCGGCATCGCCGTGCCGCGGCAGGAGGCCGACGCGGGCGCGGTGGGCCGGGTTCCAGCGGAATGGGAACACATGGCCGCCGAGCACGGCACGCATCGAAAAGGTCACGGGCAGATCGAGGACGACCGCGAACCGCGCGGTGAGGGCGCAGTCGTGGATGCAGGGGCCATGCTGCACGGCGACCGGCACGTCGCGGACCACCCTGCCGGCTGCCGAGACGACGACGTGGCGGACGGCATCCCAAACGCTGCCGTCATAGGCGACCGCGTGGTGCTCGCCCGTGAGCGGGTCCAGGTGCGGGTGCCCCGTGAACGAGCCATCGAGCGTCCCGTCGAACGGGTTGTAGCACTGCTCCTCCAAGCTCTCGGACAGCTCGACAGGGAAGCTGCCCGCCTCCACCAGGGCAAAGGCCCGGCCGCCGATATCGACCACGTTGGTGTTCACGGTGTCGTTGCGCCCCCGGCGCGGTCCGGGCGCGGCGGCCTGGCCGAGCGCCGCAGCCGCCGCGCATGAACGGATCCAGCGGTTGCGGTACCACAGGGCCTTGCCGTCCTGGATGGCGATGCCGTGCACCATGCCGTCGCCCAGGAACCAATGGTGGCCTGCATGATCGGGCGCGACCGGGTTCGCGCCCATCTTGAGGTATCGGCCGCTCAGCCCCGCCGGGATCGACCCGGTCACGGGGAGGTCCTGGAGCGTCAGCTCCGACCGCATCGGCGCGTGGACGCCGACAAGGTAGGGACTGCCGGTCTTGGGTAGCCGCTTCCGGTTGTAGGTCGCAACCAGATCGACACCACCCTCGATGACCGCGCGAAGGACTGTCTCAACAGGGTTCGGCATGGAGCGTGGCCTCCGGCAATGTCGTGGCGCTCTTGATCTTCGATTTTAGCAATCTGCCGAGATCATGGCGCTGTCAGGATGACTTGTCAGCTTCGCTGACATCGCGCCGGGGAATCACTGCGCGATGACGTTGCGCCGGCTCTGCAACAGGATGTGGAGCACGTTTCCGTCTTGGTCCACGGCGCGCTAGAGGGGATGCAGCTTGCCACGGATTTGGACGAGCGCCTCGTCCAGGCGCCACTTGTCGTCTGGCTGTGACCGGCGCCGCCTCAGCGTGTTGGCGAACAGCCGGACGAAGCGCAAGCCCCACTCATGGACGCTCTCATGCGACACGATCACGCCGCGGGCGGCCATGATTGTAAACAAGCGCCGGACCGGGACCCCACCCTTGCGACGTTTCTCTGTATCTGATCAATATGGTGAACTCGATTTCAACAGGGTTCTGGTTGAGCGCCTGTTCGCACGTAACAGTATCAAAAGCCTCCAAGAACCGCTAATCGGGGCGGGGCTCAATGGGCGGGCGCCAGAAGCGTGCGCATGCGGTCGATCGTCGCCACGAGTCCGTCGCGCATGCCGGTCCGCGCCGTCCATCCCAGCACGGTCTCCGCATGGAACGTGCTGCCGAGAGAGAATTTATCGACCTCGGCCGCAAGCTTCTCCCGCTTGAGCGGGCTTGGACCTGAGAACAGGTTCTCGTACCGCTCCCAGAACATGCCGGCCGAGCGGAACACCGGCTTGATGTCGCTGCCCAGCAACTCGGCGATCAACGCATACAGCTCATTGACCGACCACGATCGCCCGGCGGCCACGTTGAAGGTCTGGCCCGGCGCATCGGGATGTTCCATGCAGGCGATGTTCATCGCGTTCACGTCATCGACGAAGACGTAGTCGCGCTTTTGCTCCCCGGTCGAATGTAAGACGGGTTGCCGGCCAGCCAGCAGCTCCCGGATGACGTAGCCGACGAAAGGTGGCGACTTGCGCCGGATATCCTGTTGCGGACCATAGACGTTGTAGTAGCGTGTCACCGCAACTTCCATGCCGTAATCCAGCACATAGGAGCGGCAAAGCTGTTCAGTCTGCTGCTTGGACACGGAGTACAGCAGGCTCGGTGAGATTGCATCGTCCTCCCGGCAGGGGAAGTGCTTGTTGTTCTCGTACACGGCAGAGGTGCTGGCCACGATCACACGCCGGACGCCGGCCTGCCGCGACAGCTCCAGGACATTTGCCGTGCCGGCGACGTTGGTGCTGATGGCTTCGAACGGTTCGCTCTGGCAGACAGGCAGCGCCGATATGGCGGCCAGGTGGAAGACGGTGTCGGCGCCGGCGAAGATGGCGCCGAGTGCGGGGTCGCGGATATCAGTCTGGTGGAAGCTGCCGAACTCCGCGTTGCCGACGATGAGGTTCTCCCGGTAGCCGTATTTCAGGTTGTCCACGAGATGCACGTCGAAGCCCGACCGATGCAGGTGCAGGCCGAGTTGCGAGCCGATGAACCCGGCGGCGCCGGTGATGACGATCTTCTTGCCCATGGTGGTGTGTTAGCCTCCTGAAGCGACGACGTCGAATGCGTAGTTGCGGGCCGGCGCCGCCGATCCAGATGCCGCAGCTTGGGCAACCTGCTGGCGCGCGGCGGTGAGCTTGATCACCCGTATGGCTTGCCGGACGGCGCGGGCATTCGACAACTGGTCTTCCTCGCGCCATGTGATTGGGATGAATCTATAATCAGACTTTACCATGACTCCATAAAGGAACATCATGTTTGGAAATACCAGCGTGTCGTCGAAGTTGCTGTAAAACCGTGATGACAAATATTTCGTACTATAGAGATTGAGTCCCGAACCTTGATCGGCAATCCAACGGAACAGCAGGAGGCCGCAAATTGCATTTAGCCCGTAGTTGCCAATCCTCCGGTAGAGCGAGTAGCCCTGCAGTTGCGAGCCCTTCATGAAACGCGCGCCCAGCAAGCTGTCGTGCTTGCGGTGCAGCCCCGCCGCAATCGGCGCCGTGAAGTCCCGAATGCTGGCCTGGTCATCGCCGTGCAAGACGATAATGTGGGTGAAGCCATGTTCTAATGCATAGTTGAAGGCAACCTTGTGCGAGCCGCCGAGATTGTAGTTGCTCTGGTTGCGGACGACCTTCCACTTGGAAGGAGACGCCTTTTGCAATGCTGTGGCCGCCACGTCCGCGGTGCCATCGGTCGAACGATTATCCACAACCAGGATCTCGCTGATAGGCGGCGCCGCGGGTGAGGTCAATTGTGCGATCACGCGCCCGATCTGCTTCGCGCAATTATAACCGGGGATGAAGACGAGGATCCGGTCGTTGGTGGAAGGGCTCTCTGGCATCACGACGGCATCCAAAAGCGATCTCCTGAACGGTTGGAAATAGCACTCACGTCAGGCTTCCACCCTATCTTCGGCGTAGCGGTCGAGCAGCACGATCGTGCACGCCTGATGCCGCGGGCGGTGATGTGCAAGAAGTCTGGGTTTGCAGGCGTAATCTGTTCGACGCGGCAGCCCGGCATGGGAAGGAACTCTGTCATGGCCCATGCCATGGGGAGCCGCACTACCTGAACCAACCATCTGTCCGCCCTCGTCACAATCCACTCAAAGTGCGGAAGAACCAGCAAAGTGGGGCAATCCCATCCCACCCCGCCCGACCCTGCCAGCTTGACCGCGCATCAATCTCTCGACGACCTCTCAAAGCGCACGGCCTCACCTCTTGACCCAAGCCGTCCAATACTGGCTTTCGTGCGGCGTGAAGTCCTGCTGCAGCCGGCCCTGCACGGCGTCCAGCAATCCAAGCGTGATGAAATGGGCCCACCAGAGTTTCGGCACCATCACCACCTCTGCGTCGCCAATCACCATGTCGGGCGTCAGCTTGCCGAGCGAGTAGGTCCGGTCCTCGTCCCACCACAGCGCCACCCCGCGAGGTGACGGCGCGCGGAATGCGAATGGGAACGGGTTGCTGAACGAGAGGTTCGCAATGCGGCGCCCCTCAAGCCCATTCTGCTGCAGCAGTTCGAGCCCATCGTCGAGGATCCACGCCGCAAACACTGCAGGCAGAGTCGGCGACCGCCAGGTCGCTGCCTCCTGCATCGTGAAATGTTCAGGCAGGAAAGAGGGTTCCGCGATATTCTGGAACCAAACGACGTCCCTGAGCGTGTCCGACATCCCGCCGCCGAGCGGCGCCGCTGTTGCCCGCACCATCCTCGACTCATACAGCGCGCCGCCGATCTGGGTGATCAGGAATGGGGCGATGACCACCACGACAGCGACGACCCCGATCGCATCGAGCACCGGCCGGACCTGTGGCGTTGCCGGATCAGCAGTGGCTGCCAGGCGCTGCGCCACGATCATCGTGACGACGAACAACGGAGTCGAGAGGGCGCCGAAGTTCTGGGTTGCTGCAACCACGCAGCCCGCGGTGACGACGAGGACCCCGGCCATGGGCAGGCGCTGCCTGGGTGCGATCCAGGCCGTGGCGAAAGCCAGCGCGGCGATCAGCAGGCACAGGCCGAAGTTGGCCACGACAGCCGCAGGAGCGTAAAAGCCACGGAAGATGTGCGTCCCGGATGCTCCAGTCCGCCTGATGTCCCCCAGGTAAGCCATGAACAGGCCGGGATGCAGGACTTCGAGCATGCCTGCCCCGGCAAGCGTGACCACCCCCGCGACGACCGCATCGCCCCAGAGCCCGCGGTTCGTGAGGCATCCGACTGCGGCGATTGCGCCTGCCAGGCCGAAGAACGTCACCTTGAGGTAAAGCAGGATCAGCAGCACCAGGCCGATCAGCACCGACTCCGCGAGGTCGGCCACCCGGTTGCGACGCCGTGGCGGGCTCAGCGCCCAGAGGCAGACGACCCCACACATCGCCGCGCCGATGCGATTGTAATTGGCCAAGTTGGCCATCAGGCGCACCGGACCGTCGAGGAAGGTTGGCCCCGTCACCAGGACGGTGAGCATCACGATCAGCAGCACCGCGAACAAGGCGTGAAGCCGACGCCAAGCCAGGAGGATCGCGGGAACAAGGACGAATGGCAGGGCGACAAAGTTCGCGCGGATCACCACCCGGCCGTCCAGCCCCCATAGCCAGGCCGCGGCCCCATGCTGCCAGAAGTAGGCCAGCCCCAGCGGGCTGTACACATCGGTATGCGGCCACTGCCCCTGCAGCGTGCGCCATGCCGCATCCAGGGGTATGAAGATATCATGATGGGTATAGTTGATGGAGAGGTCGGGCGCTAAGGCCATGATGAGCGGCACGGGCGTTGCCAGCACCAGCGCCGCGATAAGGGTGAGCAGACCGGGCCGTGAAACGCACCAGGATAGGATGCGGAATGTCGGTCGGGCAGGCACCATGACCTGATCCAACTCGGCGGAGCTTGACTTCATAGAGGGGCAATCATCCAGCCTGCACCCTACCCTAGCCCGGGCACCCGCTCAACCTAGGTCAGGCATTGTTAAGTTGGCAGTCCGGTCGGGCCATGGCGGGTGCCGGGCCTGACGGTGCCACCCACTCCCTGCTGCGGCCTCCGCGTTCCGGCCGGGGTGATCGAGCATGCGCCGTGGCTCCGCCCCGCTTCAGCCCGATCCTGCGCGCCGTCCTGGCCCTTGCACCCTGAGGACTGGTGCGCTGTACGGATACAACCACTCAGCCACCCAAACCCCATGCAGCAAACCCTGCCGAAATCGTGATGCAGCCGGGGACACGACGCGTGCTTTGGCCGTATTATAGCCGCGGCCTCGGCAGAGCATAAAGGTTAGGTGCATGACATTGAAGCTTTCGGCACGGGCGCCGGGGTTGGACTTGGCCCGGGCGCTCGCCATCGGAGCTGTGCTGGCCTGCCATCTCCTAGTCATCCTGCCGACCTCGTCCCTGCGGCTTCAGACGCTGCTGAGCTACACCGGGGAGGTTGGGGTGAACCTGTTCTTCGCCCTGTCCGGCTTCCTGATCGGTCGCATCGCCCTGCAACGGGTGGACACCATGCGGGACGCCGTGCATTTCTGGACCCGGCGCTGGTTCCGGACCCTGCCAGCCGGCCTGGTGGTGGCCGGCCTGCTGAGCCTAG
>JAABUX010004212.1_pt1 | contig 18427 bp, 17 predicted proteins | sample 5561851 | NCBI WGS metagenome assembly JAABUX01 (sample SAMN10711883, study PRJNA513361) | rock metagenome | isolation source: Antarctica rocks | place: Antarctica: Victoria Land, Richard Nunatak red sandstone | collected 2016-01-03 | reverse complement strand
GCGGCTGGCCACCAGCAGCGCGGACGGCCCCGCCCAGGCCAGCGCGTCCACCGCCAGCTCCAGCGCCTCTGGGCCCTCTGCCGCCTGCAGCTCCTGCCGGCGGCAGTGGAGCGGTCCGCGGTCGGGCCGCGGCGCGCTGTGGCAGGTCACGCGCCAGGACAGGGTGCAGCAAGCGTTCATCGGGCGCGAGGCTGGGCGCCGCGACCGGCGCAGGGTGCACAGGTGCACTGTCTACGCCGCAAGCCTGGCAGGCAGGCGGCCGCCGCGGCCGCGGGCGGCACCCCGGACATGATCCGCGTGGTGAAGCCGCCGTACTGGCCGCGGCCGCCGGCGAGCTCGCGCACGGTGACGCCCTCGCGCCGCGCAAAGGCCAGCAGCGCGCCGTCGTCCGACCAGGCCGCCGCGGCGACCTCTGCCTCCGCCGCCTCCAGCTGCGCGCCCAGGGCGCCCAGCAGCAGCGCGCCGCCCGCGGTCACCACGGCGCACTCCGGCGGCGCCGCCGTCCGCTCGCCGGCCGGGCGCCACGCAAACTGCGCCGCAGCCCCGCGGTTAGTGCCGCACGCGCGGGGAGCTGCGGGACCGGCCGCGCCCGAGGGGGCTGGCCGGGGAGCGCCCGGAGCGGCTGGCAGCGTTCACACTCGGGGATGCACTCGCCGGCGCGGCGAAGGGGCGCGCCTGTCTGAGCGCGGCGCCCTCGGGCAGGCGCCACGTCGCCAGCGGCTCGGGCGCCTGGCCGGCGACCAGCGCGTGCAGGCGGTGCACGTGCACGGCGCCGCCGCGCGCGACGGCCAGCAGGCGCGCGTCGGGGGAGAGCGCCACGGCCTCGGCGGGCGGCAGAGTGCAGGCGCACACGCCGTCGCCCACGGGCTCGAGCTCCCTGCGAGCGCGCCGATGCATCGGCGCGCGCCACAGCTCTGCCGAGCGCGCCTCGGTCGGCGCGCGGGCGCGCACCTGCCCTCCTCGCTCTTTACTGCCGCCGTGACCAGCTCGCTTGTCCGGGCGATGTGCACGCCTGCCGTTGGCAGGCGCCCTGTTGAGATGCCTGTCACGGCATCGGGCGCCCGGCCGCAACGCCAGCGCACCTTTGCCGTCAGCGTACACGGTGATGCCGTGCCTGGCGGCCACCGCCAGGACCTGGCACGAGCCTGCTTTGCCCGCGCCGGGCGCACATGCGCCCGCCGGCGCGAAGCACACCTCGCCCACGCGCTGGAAGACGTAGCCGCTGGCCGAGTCTGTATTGGCGTCGTGCAGGGCCTCCACGGACACATACTCGTCGCCCATGGCCGCGCCGCTAGGCCGTGCGGTGCGCGGCGCCTGTGCTTGCGGCGCTGCGGTTTGTCATTGTGAAGTACACTGGCGTCGCTTACAGCTGTGCGCTCTGTTCTTGCGCCTGTTCTGCTACCTGCTGCTTCTCTCTGCCAGGTGAGCAGCAGGTGAGCAGAGCAGTCTCTGCATGCAGTCCTTACATGGCCCCTGACATTGCCCTGCCTGCACATCAACACGTCCACCGCGCTACGTCTCTACCGCTCTAGCTGTCTCCACCGCCATCAGGCACAACAGCGATCAGTGCCAGGCCGCCCGCGCGCCCTGGACCAGCAGCGCGAGCGCGCCGGCGGCCAGCCCCAGCCCGAGCGCGCCGACCAGCTGCCAGTTCCGCCGGACCTCGCGCTGGCTGAGCCCCGCGTCCGACAGCGCCTCGTACAGGTACAGCGGCGTGCTCGCCAGGCCCAGGCGCACGAGCACGAGGCCGGCCACCGTGCTGAGCGCGTTGAGCGCGCGCACGTACGCGCGCAGCGCCGCGCTGCCGTAGCGCCGCCGCGTGTTGGCCGCGCAGGCCTGCATGAACTCCAGGTCCTGCAGCGCGTGCGCGTCCGGCAGGCGCGCCGCCGTGAACGCGGCCGCGGCCTGCGCGCGGGCGGGGCCGCGCCGCGTCGCGCCCTGTGGGCGTGCCGGCTGCGCGGGAGCGCGGCGCACGCGGGCCGCACCTGCTGCGGCGTGCTCGTGCGGTCCGGCACGGCGTCCAGCACCGCGCAGCTCTCGAGCGCGGTGTTGCAGCCCTGCGGCGCAGGCGTAAGTTGTCACGCGGCTGTCCGGGCTCAACACGCAGCAGGGCGCGGCAGGCAAGCATGCAAGTGTCACGAGATCCAGTCTATATACTTCGGGCACCTCAGGGGCGCTGCTGCTCGGCAGGGACCGTGGCCGGAGGGGCGAGGCAGGAGGCGCTGCGACGCGCCTGGCCGAGCGTGGACGTGACGGCGTGCGCGCTGTCGCCCAGCAGGATCGCGCGCCCGCTGTGGAATTTGGAGCACTGCGCGCGCGCGGCGCCGCCGTCCGGGTGGCAAGCTGCGGGGTAGAGAGGGTGCGCATGCACAGGGGGGCATGCGGGCGCAGGCAGGCCGGCTTGTCCTTGTGCGCATGCAGACAAGGCGCCACGCACGTCCGCGCGCCTGGCAGATGTGCCCGAACGCGCTGACCGCCTGGCTGCCCGAGCATGTCTGCGCCGCGACCTCGTGCCGGAAGGCCCCCGGCAGCTGCGGGAAGGCCGACGCCAGCAGCGCCTCCTGCTGCGCCTGCTCCAGGTTGCTGGGCTGCACCAGCATGCCTGGCGCGCGCGGCCGGCCGGGCCTCAGCCGGCTGCTGCTGCGGTGCGGCCGCCGCCGCCGGGACGCCCTGCACGCATGGACTGCGCCCTCCGACAGCGCGCGTGGGGCGCGCGCGCCTGACACGCGGCCCTGCTCGTCGCGCCACATGGTGGAGCTCGCGCGGCCGGCCTTGGTGGCGTCGGAGATCATGTACAGCCACTGCCGCGGCGCGTGCTCGGCCGGGATCTGCGGCGGCGCGTCCACGCCGTGGAACGTGAGGTAGCCGCTCTTCTCTGGGCGGAAGCGCACCGCCACGCGCAGCTCCGGGTCGGCCGCCTGCGCGGCGCCGCGCGCGCTGAGGCCGGGTCCGGGACGGCGTCGGCGCACCCGGCGGCCGCCGCAGCAGCGCCGCCGCGGCAGCGCGCCTGCAGCAGGCCGCGGGCGGTGCTGTTGGCGCCGTCGGCGGCGACCAGCAGGTCGTACGGCGCCTCGGCGCGCCCGTCGGGGCCGTCCAGCACGGCGGTGCTGCTCGCCGCGTCGATCTCCCGCAGGCTGTGGCCGAAGTGGAAGCTGATGGCGGGCACCTCTGACGCGACGTCCACCAGGTCCGCCGCGAGCCCCACGCGGTGCACCTGGGCGCCGCCGCGGGGCGTCAGCGCCCGCGCGCGCGGCGGGCCCTCGCCGCCTGCGAGCGAGCGACCGCCAGAGCGCGGCGCACCCGCCGGCCCGGCGCCGGCGGCAGCGCGCCCGGGCTCGCACCAGGTATGAGGAGCGCGGCCGCACAAAGGTCTTGCCGCTGGCGAGCGACACGATGCCCTGCACAGTCGGGGAGCCCTCCGAGCAGCACGCCGGCTCCGCGCCCGCGGCCTCCAGCGCGCGCCGCGAGCGCTGCGACAGCATCATCTGGGCGCGCGGCCGGGCCCCCGCTCGCTTACCGGGCACGGGGCAGCCTCAGGACCAGGCCCTGTCCGCAGGGGCCGGGCGGCGCACGGGGTAGCTGTGCAGCGACGCCGCCAGCCGGTCGGCGGGCCGCTCGCGCTTCTCGTACACGTCGACAGCCATGCCCCGCCGCGCCAGGAGCTGCCGCCCCGCATGCCTAGAGCTTACGGCAGCCTCTACCGCAAGCACGACTCGCCGGTCCTTTTGCACACAGCACTAGGCCTGGTGCGACCATGTATGTCCCCGGCCGCGCACGCACCATCGCCGCTGTCGAGCCCGCGGGCCCTGCGCCGACCACGACGGCGTGCAGGCCCTCCCAAGGATTTGTCCGCACAGCATCCGCATGCTGCACGGTGAGCGCGCAGAGCACGCGCGCATGCCTGCGGGGCCGGCTCGGCTTGGCAGCGCCGTGCCGGTGCGCGAAGCACTGCCCGTGTATGCTGAGGAGCGCCATCTTGTGTATAATGAGAAACCGATGGCAGAGCGCACCAGGGAGCGCAAGGCCACGCAGGGCCTCAGCAGGGAGGCAGCACCTCGGCGCAGGCGGTTACATGCAGACCTCCCATTACAGTGAGGACCGCAGGCTTGGCGACAGCCTGCTGAAGCACAGCAGCTGCTTCCACGTTGGGCACTTGGCAACGCCGTGCAGGCATGGGTGTGCAAGGCTGTTGCGGGTTCCGCGTGCGGCACGTGACCCATGGCTGCCCGCGGCTTTAATTCGGGCGTGGCGCTCGTGTCTCCGCGTGCCGTCCTACAGTTGGGCACATGCGTGCGAGCAAGCTGCGCACGTTGTTTTGGCAAATGCAGGGCAAGTGATGCAGGGGCCCGCCAGTTCAGGCAGTCTGCGCGGTAGGTGACCAGACGCAGCTTTGCTGCTGTCCACTTGGCACTTGAAGGTAGGGCAGTAGGCAGAAGCGCGCTGCTGTTGACCTTTGTCGCTGCTTGCAGCTGCAGCACCGCGCCAGTGCCGACGATCGCAGCGCGCGCCGGCCACCCTTTCGTTGCTTGCCTTCTGCGCCGCTCGCCCATCCCCCCCCTTCACTTCTGTACGGCAGTGAATGATAAGCGTTGTGTGAACAGCAAATCATATTGTCCCACAGCTGGGGCACGAAGCGTGTGCTGAGCGCTCTGGTGCATCCAAACACATGCCCAGCCGCTTGCGCTGTGCGCAGCAGCAGGACCAACCTCCGAGGAGGGGTGCTTCGGTGCTGAACAAGTCTGGCTGTCCTGGACTCGAGAGAGGCAAGCGCTGCTTGGGAGACCCTCACGCCTTCCATGGCCGGTGCCCTAGAAGGCCTGCTGACCCACCGCGGAAAGGCGGGGAGTGCCAGGGGAGTGCCGAACATCGCGGCCGGAGAGGCACGGGGGCTTGCGGATTCAGTAGCGGCGGTCCTGCTGTTTTGCCGCGTAGTGCACCTGTATCAGCGAATCCAAGTTCACATCCCTCGCGACAGGGCGGCGTGCAGCGGCGTGCTGCCCTGTCAGCAATTGTGGGCGGACAGCTGGTAGCTCTGCGACCCTGCAGGTAGCTGTCTGCATGCACGCCGCCAACCAAGGCAAGTAGACATCGCACCGGGCGCCATGGCAGAGCAGAGCTCCGGCCGCAAGGCTGAGCAGCCGCGGCCTGCGCGGGAGGTCATCCTGGGCGATGGCGCAGCCACGCTCACGTTTATGGTGATCAACTCTGTGTGGGATGAGGTGCTAGCGCGTGCCGCTGCCCGGTCCTCCTGCTCACGGACAGATGACAGAGTGCAGCGGGGCTGGAAAGGCAAGCGCTGATCCCGCAAGACGTTTTGATCAAGCTTGCGGGCGCGCCGACGCAGCTTGCAGCGATGCTGGCGGTTACGACGGGCCTGGCGCTGCGCACGGCCGGCCTGATCGTGCTGATAACCGGGCTCATGCTCTACGTCCCGTTCAGCGCAGCCCTGTTTAGAGCGGGTGCGCGCTCGGACGTCGCGCCCTTGTCTGAAAGCAGAAGCCTGAGCTTGTCATAGAGTGTGCCCTCCTGCCTGGTGCTGACATAGATACGGGTGTGAGGTGCGCAGACACCTCGTTCAACCCGCTCAACAACGCGGCCTTTGCGGCGGCGGGCAAGGGCGCCTCCGCCCTGCACGTGGCGCGGATGGTGCGCGGCCACTCGCATTTGTCAACCAGGGCACATGGTCCAGGTGCCGCAAGGCGGCCAGGGCGGGCGGCGCGCAGGCCGCCCAGGCGCTGGGCGGCGCAGTGGGCACCGCGGTGGCGCTGCGCTGGGTGCCGCGCGGCTGGCAGGGCCGCTTCCGCACGTTCGACCGCGGCCTCAAGCCGGGCGTGTCGCTGGCGGCCGGCGCGGCGTGCGAGGGCGCGCTGTCCTTCCTGATCAACCTGGTCGTTCTGTGGAGCCTGGCGACGCGGTGCGGCCCGCCGGCGGCTGCACCCGCGCGGTCAAAAATCCTTTCTGTGTGCTGCCACAGTGTGCCTGCGGTGTAGGCCGTGTGTTCATGCAAACTGAAGAGTGGCGTGCAAGCGCCGCTGTCGGCCTGGTCCGCCAAGCAGCGCGCTGCGCAGGCGCAAGCGCCTGGGCTACGTGGCGCCGCTGGCGGCCACGGTCATGCTGGCGCGCCCCGCGCGCGCTCCGATCGGCCGCACAGAGCTCCCGGTGTCCACGCAGATGCTCGGGGCCAGCAGAGCGTGTGCTCGGTGGCGCCTTGGTGTTGAAGAAGTGCTTGGGTGGCTGCGTGACACAGCTTGGGTGCTGCGCTGGCGCTTGCAAGGACAATCGGCTGGGCAAACGGGCGCGGGTCCGCTGCGCGCCAGGTGCTGGCCGGGTGGCCGACCGGGCCGGCAATGAATAGCGCGTGGGTGTTTGGCTGGTGCGGCCCCCTTTTGTGAATGAGCACATGATTTAAAGACTGCCAGAGTTACCTGAAAGCGCAGCGTTGGTTGGTCCACCACAGCCCTGCATGTGCACTTTGTGCCCAAAGTGTTGCTCAAACTTGGGCTGTCAAGGTCTGTGTTTGGTGGCTATCGTCCTTCGCGCCCCGTGCAAAGCCTGAATGCACATGCAGCAGACGTAGAGCCTGCCATGACCCTGTACAGCTGAGGCGCGCAGGTGGGTGCAGTTCAACGGCCACAGCGCCGCGCAGCACGTGGTCATCTACTGGGCAGCCCCGCTGGCGGGCGCCGTGGCGGCCGGCGCGCTGTGGAACGCGCTCACCGCGCCGCCGCGGCGCAGCAAGCCGAGGGCGCCCAAGCCGCGCGACGCCCGCAGCAGCCGGCAGGCGCCAAAGCGCGCGGCCGCGGCCAAGCTGCAGAAGAAGGATGAGTGAGAGGGGCGCCGCACGGGGCGCCGCCTGGGCAGCGCGCCCGGCAACACCTTGTTCGCGTCTGGGGGCGTTCGCGTCTGGGGGCGACGTCTGGTCGGCCGGCTCTGGCGTGGTCGGGGTCTGTAACAAGCGACTGCGCGCGCTCTGCGGCTGTCCACATGCGGCAAGCCCCGGACCTCACCGTGGCGCACGACCTCTCCGCTGGAGCAGCCTGCCCAAACAGGACCGACACCAAGCAAGCCAGCGGCCGCCGGCGGGCTGCGTGCAAACCTGAGGCGACGCCGGGGACCGCGGCCTGTAGTGGGCTGCATGCGTGGGGGCTGCACTTTGCGGCGCAGCCACTGCAGCAGCAGGCGCAGAGCCTTTGCCTGGCGTGGCTGGCCAGCTGCCAAAGGTTGCACACTGCTTTGCGCTGGGCTCGCTGCCTGCTGTGGCTCCAAGGCTGCCGCACCTCGCCAGGACGAGCTACCCCGTGGCATGGCGTAGTCGGGCGCAGCGGGGTCGCGGCACCCTGGAGCGCATGCCTTTGTGGGCACGCGCGTGGAGTGGGCTCTTGTGGAAGCGGCAGGCTTGCTCGACAAACCGCACCGGCGCGTCGCGAGGGACAGAGCCGGCCTTGTTGTTCAGCAGGCGCTATTCTAGACAGGCGCAGCAGCCAAGAAGCTGTGCAGCACCTGGCAGGAGTGTTGCCCAGCCTCTGTCGGGCACCGTTACACAAGCAGTACAGAGGATGGATTGCCCTTGGTGTGTGTAGAGGTTTACTGCGCATTGCGCTGGTGCTTGACATTTATACACGTGAGCTCAAACGCGAGGTGCGGCAACGTCTCTGTGCAAAGATGGACAAATACAGTGAATGAGGAGCCTCGTATAAGGCGGCAAAAGCAAGCTTGTGAGTGAAAAAACCGAGCTCTGGCGGGAGCTGGGGTAGGGTCGCAGGGACTGAGTGTTCGACAGCGCTTCTGCTAGCACCAGGCTGCAACCTGTCCGGCTGCAAGCCAGGGACAACTGCGCGCGAGGCTCGATCGCCGGTGCACTGCGAAGCGCCAGGCGGTGCGCCCAGCAACAACAGTGCGCCTCAAGCTTCCAAGCTCCCTTGTAGAGTGCTGCGTGCTGCTGGCGCCACGCGCACTGGCTGCGCGCGGCCGTCACGGTGCTGCAGCAGTCTGCGCCTGTTGAGCGCGCGCGTGTGCGGCGCGCGCAGGCGCCCCGCAGCCGTCACCTGCGGCGGTGCCAAGCCCCGCCGGCGCGCGCGGCCTGCTCCGCGGCCGCAACAAGGGTGCGGGCACGCCGTGCGGGCGCGTCAGACGACAAGTCCAACGACGTAACAGGCTGCAGGCGCGGCCTTTCGTGGGGTTGCTGCGCCGCTTGAGCTGGCCCAGGGCTGCTTGTGAGGTCTCCTGCATGTGGTCTGTCAAGGGACGGCGCGTGCTGGGGCACGCCGAGGCACTGGTGACTCTGCACCAAAATTTTCTTGGAAAAGCCTATGCCAGCCGAGGCGGCGGCCTGCTGCTCATGCAGTCTGTGCCAGAGGCACGCGTGTGTCATACTGGCATGTCGGGCGCCTTGCCTAGCCTGCCTTGAAGCGGGGGCCTGCCGCCAGCTTACGGTGCCAGCAGGTCTGGCTGCTGGCGCAGGCTGCACGTATCGCTGTGTCCAGTGCCTGCATGCACTCTTGCGGATGCGGGAGGCTGGGCTGGGCATGCGCAGCCGCACTTGCTGGCGGGCGTTGCTGCAAGCTGCCATTTTTTAGGGCTGCGCATACAGACCGCCCGTCCTTGCTGGCAGCATGTGCCGGCCGCCTGACGCAGCCGGACTGCATGCGCAGCCTGCCAGTGCCGTGCTGCTGACACGGTCTCGGACCCGCAGCGGTCTGCGCCACCGCTGCAGCAAAGCATGACATGGTCTGGGCATGGATGCGAGCATGCGCAGGGCGCCCTACAGCTTGTGCAGCCTCGTACCAGGCTCAGGGGCGCCGCTCAGCGCTAGCACACGTGCCGTTGAGGGAGGTGCCTGCCATGTGCCGCACGCCGACGCGCTGCAGGACGTGCACCAGGCGGCATGCGAGCGCATGGTAGCCACCTGCAGGGCCCGGTGAGGACTGAGCCGCGCCAGCGCCTGCATGCGTGGGGCGCATGCGCTGCACCCCGCGCACACTAAAGCCGAAGCTCTGCTGGCGCGAGGGAGGCATGCGCGCAGTCTGCCGTGTGCTCACGTGCCCGTGCGGCGCAGGTCCGCTGCGCGGCCTGCTGCACGCTGGTGCGTGAGGACCACAGGCTGCCACGCGCGCCCAGGTGCGCCCGCAGCTCGCGTACACCCAGCGACAGGCGTTAATATGGGCGCGGCTGAGTAGTTTTCTCATGCTGTCTTCGGTATACTCTTTGCCTTGCCTCGTGCGCGCCGCGCGCTCATGCGCAGCGGTCAGCGGATGTCAGGCGCCGCACCGTCGTGTCGCCTGCCAGAGGCGGGTGCCTGCATCTAAAGGCACGCATCAGCGCAGGCAGCGAGCGGCCTCCCTCATGCTTGTGTGCGGTGACGCCGCGCAGGGGACCGCAACAGATGACGCGCTCACCCGGGACGCCGCCGCCGCGGCCTGCAAGCGGTGCAACGTCCCGTGCCTCCTTCGCCGCGGACATCGAGGCGGACGGCGGCGTCGCGGCGCTGGTCAGCATGCTGGCGCTCGGCGTCCCTGCTAGAGACCAGCGGACGGGCGCTGGCGCGCTGGCGATCCTGGGCGGCGGTGAGGGCGGCCCAGGGTACCCTGACCCTGACGCCCGGTACCAGGACAGCATCAGGGCGGCCGGGGGCATCGCGGCGCTGGTGCGGCTGCTGGCGCCCGGCGGCGCCGCGGGCGTGCAGCGGCGGGCTGCGTTCGCGCTGGTCGGCCTGTGCGCAAGCAACCCCGGGAACGAGGCCTGCGTGCGGGAGTGCGGGGGCATCACGGCGCTGGTGTGGCTGCTGGCGCCCGGCAGCCCCGATGGCATGCAGAAGCCGGCTGCGGCCGCGCTGGTCAGCCTGTGCATGAACAACCCCGGGAACGAGGCCTGCATGCGGGAGTGCGGGGGCGTCGCGGCGCTGGTCCAGCTGCTCGCGCCCGGCGGCGCGGCCAACGTGCAGGAGACCGCGGCCTGGGCGCTGGCCGAGCTGTGCCAGCGCAGCCGCCAGGCCCAGCACGCGGTCGCGGCGGACGGGGGCGCCGCGGCGCTGGTCGCGCTGCTGGCGCCAGGCGGGGAGGACGTCCTGCGCAAGCAGGCCGCGCTTGCGCTGTGTTACCTGTGCCGCGGCAGCCCCGTGGGCCGCGCCAGCGTGAGAAAGTGCGGGGGCGTCGCGGCGCTGGTCGGGCTGCTGGCGCCCGGCGGCGCGGCAGAAGTACAGGAGGCCGCGGCGATGGCGCTGGGGCCGATCTGCCTCGGCGGCGCCCGCAGCCGGGACGCCATCAGGGCGGCGGGGGGCGCCGCCGCGCTGGTCGGGCTGCTGGGGGCCGGCGGCGCGAGCAGGTGGGCCCTCATGGCGCTCTGGCACCTGACAAACGAACACCCGGGCACCCAGGAGAGCGTGCGGGCAGCCGGGGGCGTCGCGGCGCTGGTGGGGCTGCTCGCGCCGGGCGGCGCCGCCGAGGCGCACATGTTTGCTGCGGGCGCGCTGGCAAACCTGAGTGCCACCAGCGCCCAGAACCGCGCCAGCATGACGGAGTGCGGGGGCGTGGCGGCGCTGGTCCGGCTGCTGGCGCCCGGCGGGGACGCCGCCGCGTGCGAGGCGGCAGTATGGATGCTGTCAGACCTGGCTGGCGACGCGCAGGGCCGGGGCGTCTTGCTCGAGGCCGGGGGCGTCGCGGCCCTGAGGGGCGTGGTGGCGCGCGGTCGCCCGGCGCGCGCGCAACCATGGGCGGCCGACGCGCTGCGCAACCTGGGGGCGGCGCCGGGGCGCCGCGGCGGGCGCCCGGCTGCTGACGCCCAGCGGTGCAGCCGCTGCGCGCGCGCTGGCGGGCCGGGCCGCTGACGCGCCGCGCTGTGAGTGCCTGTACCAGTGCCGAGGGCGGCGGCGGTGTGGCCGCGCTGCGCAGCGCCGGAGCGTGCGGCAGTGCTGGCTGGCTCGCGCGCTGCCGTGGGCTCGGCGCTGCCCAACAAGCGGCGTACCTGTTGTGGGGTGCGTGGGGGGCTTCCAGGCGGTGCCCAAGGGCCGCAGCGTTGAAATTTTGTAGCGCCTGCCAGTGTAGCCGGTGCCTGGCACCGTGTCTGTTGTCGTGGTGGTGTGCGTGTGAGCGTCAGGACAGGCTTGGCATGTGTGGGACGGTGTGACGTACGAGTTTTGGCAGTGCACGGAGTACCCAACAGCGGAGCGCCCAGTGGCCCACTTTGAGATGCGCACCAAGTTGCCCAGCTGGAGTTTCCGCGCGGCTGCCGGCCGCGGCGGGAGGCGCGCTCCGCGCGCGGGCGGGCCTGCCCTGACCGCCGTCCGCGCCGTGCACGCACACCTTTTGTCACCTCCTGCCTGGCGCTGCGCTGCGGCGCTGCCCGTGCTGCAGCGGCAGTGTGTCCACACTGTGCAACCTGCACCTGCGTCGGGTAGAAAGACTGGCAGGGGCGCTGCGTGCGTCTCTGCCCAAAGCGGAAGGGCGAGGCCAAGGCGGTGCTCCAGCACGCGATATCCAAGCGGGCTCAGCGTGTCAGATGCGTCCGAGCCTGTCACAAACGTGTTCTGTGCCGCTCGAGTGCAGCACCACTTCACGAGCACGTCGCAAGCCCGTTGTGGATGCGCTGCGCCGCTCCCGAGCGCTCGACCATGCCCAAAGGTGTCGCGCCCTCCGCGCCGGCGCCGCCGCTGCGCTGCTGCTGCGCGCCGCCGGGGTCCACCGCTCGCCATCGTCCCAGCGGCGCTGAGGCTGCGGACGCCCTTCAGCAGGAGCTGGCCCAAGCGCCGGCCTCTCGGGCTGGGCACAGTGCGTAGTGATGAGTGGGCGCGATCAGTCATCACCCTACGGGCTGGGGACAACCTTCCTCGCAATCAACCTCCTAGGAAGAAAACATCTAGCTGGGTTGGCAGTGTCCTACCAGGCCGAGCGTTGACAGCGTGCCGCGTAGGGGAGCTCTTGGAGGACCCCTGTCTCAAGTCTGCCTGGGTCGCGCATCCAGGGCTCTCGCAGCCTGGCCCATGGCGCCTCGGAAAGCCGGCGACCGGGGCACTGCAAAGGTGAGGCACGCGCCGGGCGTGGGTCGCTGGGGTCGACCGCCGGTGTTCTGAGCGCGCGCCGCCGCCGCGGCAGGCGGGCCGCCTCGCGACGCTGCCCGCCGACCTGCTGCCCCGCATCGTCGCGCACGTCTGGGCGCGCCGGCCGGCGCGGCCCGCCGCCGAGGAAGTGCGCCACGCCGCCAGCCTCTTTGGCGTGTGCCGCCGCGTGCGCGACGTGCTGCGCGCGGAGCCGCTGCCCCTGGCGCTCGACTTTTCGGCCGCGCCGCTGAGCGAGGACCAGCGCGCATGGCTGGCGGCGCCCGTGCGCGTGGGGCGCATCGAGAGCGCCGCCTTCTTCACGCCGCGGAGCGAGGCGTCCGGCGAGGAGGAGCGGCTGTGGCGCGGCGGCCACGAGGCCTTTCTCGCGCGGCACGGCCGCGCCCTGCTGCGCCTCTCTGGCGTGCCGCTGCGCCTCGTGGCCACCTTCGACCCGAGCGCGCCGCCCGCCCTAGACCTGAGCGGCCTGCGCCTGACCGCGCTGGGCCTCGACTGCACCGTGCGCCGAGCGGACAGGCGGCGCGAGCTCTGGCTGGCGCCGGGCTTTTTGCCGCATAGGCTCGTCGAGCTCGAGCTGCGCGGCGTGGGCACGGTCGGCCAGGCGCTCCTGTTTGACATGGCGTGGGCCGCGCACCCGGCCCTGCGGCCGGACGCGCGCCCGCCGGCGCTGCAGCGGGTCAGCGTGTCGGGGCGGTCCCGCATGCGGCTGGACGGCCTGGCGCTGCTGCAGGGGCTCGCGGCCGCGCCCGCCCTGAGCGTGGACAGCGGGCGCAGCCACCTGGCGGTGCACGCGCGCGTGCTCGAGCGCGTGCGCAGCCTGCACCTGCGCGGCGCGCCCGTGTGCCTGGACTGCCCGGCCAGGCGCGGCCAGTACGAGCGCCTGGCGCGGAGCGTGTGCCCGCCGGAGCTGCAGTCTGTCACGCTGGAGGCGGCCGCGAAGAAGTCGGTGCTGTTCTGGTTTGAGATCAACCCGTACGCGCTGTCCCTGGGTTACGCGGACTTTGCGGACGACCTGCCGCACACGTTTCGCGCCGTGCTGCGTGCGCTGCTCGAGCGGCGCGCCGACCGCTTTGCGTTCGAGGTCGGCGTGCTGCCGGGGGACCCGAGCGCGCTGCGGCGCCTGGCGTGGCGCGCCTGGCCGCCGCAGGGCTCGCCGGCGTGGACGGCCGCGGCCGAGGCGCACGCGCGCGCGGCCGCATGGGCGGACGAGCCCGACTCTGACTGATCGGGGGTCGCGGGGCGGGCCGCTGCGGGCCCCGTCTGATGGACGGGCGTGGCCGTGGAGCGTGCGAGCGCCTTGAGGTGCGCTCGGGGCCGCTCGGGCGGGGCAGTCGCGCGCGCGGCACGCTTTACAGCTGGGCGCCTGGCGCATGTGTCGGGCCGCCGCGGCGCGCTCGGGCGGGCGCGGCGGCCGAATGAGGATGCGCTGCGCTCCTGTGGCAGCTGGGCGGCGCAAGGTGTCTTTGCTTGCACATGGGGGCGGCACAGGCGGCGCCTAGCTCGCGCCCGCCGCGCTGTGCAGCCGGGCGCCTGGCGCAGGCGCCGCTTAATACCTGTTCTGCTTGCGCTGCTGTGCCGGTGAGAACGTGTGGTTGGCTGTGTGCTGTGGCGTGCCGTGCGGACCTGCTTCACCTGCTGACCTTTTCTTCAAGAGTATGGTGTCAGCTGCTGTCAGCAGCAGCGGCGCATGCGAGCTCCTGTGACATAGCAACCTCTCTTGCCTGTGTGCAGCGTGCTGCAAGGGCCGCCGCCAGGTGGCCTGTTAAATGAACAACACGGCCCAAGCCTGGCACACACTCATTCTGGTGCACGCAGCCTACTCGGTGTCAGTTGTGTGCTCATCTTCAGCATGCACGCAAGCACCATTGCATCATCCCGTCATCACGTCACAGCGGAAAGCCCACGGCCAGCAACGCGCCCCTGAAATTCTGGTCTTCATGCTGCCCGGCGCCCTGCACGACACTGTCACGCACGCGCAGTACACCCGCACGCCCCTGTTGCAGCAGGGCGGCGACAAAACCCAGGAACGCCGCGCACGACGGGCCAGGGGCGGGATACGAGGTGACGAGCGCTAGGTTCCTCAGACAGGGGTGCGCAGCCGCGGCCTGAAAGCTCGGGCAAAGCAGCACGCTGCAGCGTATAAAGGTCAGGCTGCGCAGGTATGGGAAGCGAGCCAGGTTGCCCAGGGCGCGGGCGTCCAGGGTGCCCCCGATCGCCCAGAGGTCCTCAGAGTGCCGCCCGAGCGTCAGCGCCTCGAGAGCGGTGAGCACGCTCACGCCCTCGGGCACCTCCTCAAAGCAGCTGTTGTTCAGGTCGAGAGCTGTCAAGCAAGTCATGGCCAGAACGCATGCAGGCCAAACCTCCAGCTCGTGCCCCGTCAGGCTGCAATCAGTCAGGAACGCAAAGCAGGGCGCGCTGGCGGGCAGGTACTCGTCCGGCGGCTCATCGAGAATGCGCCAGTGGCCGAGTTGGCGCAGCCCCGTGAGCTGCCACAGGGATGCGGGGAGCACGTCCAGGCCAGAACACATAAACAGCTCAAAGCAGGTCAGGGCGCCCAGCGCGTCCATGCCCGGCAGCGCGTCCTCGCCGTCCGCCGCAAACGCGCACTCCTCAAACTGCAGGCGCGCGAGGGCCGGCAGGCGCGCCCAGCCGGGCGCGCAGCGCAGGCCGCGCAGGCCCATCAGGGTCAGGGATGTCAACTGAACCAGGCGCGACAGGCAGGCAGGCAGGGTGGCGTCCTCGCGCACGTTGTCCAGTGACAGGGCCAGCGTGCGCAGCCCCGACAGGCCGGCCAGGCCTGTGACCAAGTGTGGCCCGTTTGCTGTGGCCGACCCGTCGGCCGTTTCGGCCGCGCCCGACCTGATGGTCAGGTTGAGGTCCTCGAGCGCGCGCGCTTCGGCCAGGTACTGCCAGAAACTTGCGGGAATCCGGTCCGCCAGCACGTCAGCCAGTTCGATACGCAGCACCAGGCGCCGCAGGCACGAGCACTGCCCAATCGCGCACGCCGCCGCGGCCAAAGAGTCCTGGGTGGCTGCCACAGCAGCGCCGGGGAGCGCACGCAGAGTGAGCCCGCAGATCGACGTCAGCGCGGGCAGGCTTATGAGCAAGGTGAAGAGCCGCTCGGCGTCCGCGTCGTCCACGGCCAGGACGCAGATGCACATCACGAAGACGCCCTGCTCCTTGAGCCACTGCCGGGCGGACGCGCCGGCAGGCGTACCTGCGGCAGCCGCAGGGTGTCGGCATAGAAAGAGGCCGAACGTGGAGGGCCTGCTATGGTGAGGCGTTATGACGCGCTGGCCATACATGGGGAGCGGTGCAGCGCACTCGGGCCGTGCTTTCCCTGCACCACACCAAACTTGCTCAAAAAAGGAGCGGCGCAAGCAGCGCACCGGCTCGCCCCAGCGCCCGCCACAGCCGGCACATGGTGTCGGGGTGCAGCGTCGTCCAGGACGGCGCCTCGAGCGCCTGCTTGAACCGCCTGTCGCTTGTAGCATGCGACCAGCTCAGCCCGCCGAGCCTCTCGAGCGCTCTTCCAGTGTCATCATGCGGTGCGCGCCTGCAGACTGTCCGCAGCATAATGGCCTGCTTCCAGCGCTCGCGCGTGTGGGGAGCCTGCTTGATCACTTGGACCGCGCACGCCTGCAGGACCTGCACGGGCCGGCCAGTGTTGAAGTATGGACTGCAACCGTTTTTCTTCCATACGTAGCGGAGGCCAACAGAGTGCCTCGGCACACACGTCTGCAGGGAGCTCGTCCAGGCGCACAGCCCTTGGCCGAGCGGCCACGCTGGCGGTGGACGAGCGCGTACTCATGCTGCGCTGCGGCGTGTGCTGCTCACGGGGCTGTAGCCGGCGGTTGGTGGCTGTGACAAGGCTGGACCAGCACGCCACTGTGGTTTTTCCTTTGCAACGCTTGTTGCGCGGCCAGTGGTGTGCAGCCTGGGTCGGCCCCGCACGGGCTGCTCGGGGGCGCGCTCCTCTTTCTGGACCACCCTGTGAAGAGTGCACCGCCACTATGAAGCTTTTTTTTAGGTTGGGGCGCAAACAATGTCATAGCCATCTGCTCCAGGCACTCTGGAGCCTCGCGCCGTCTTGAAATGGCTGGTGAGAGCACAGCAGCTGCGCCCGATAAAGCAGGTGCACTCTGATGCCGGCGTGCAGGTGCGGCAGCGTGGTTTACCCCTGCCTCTGCAGGCAGCGCGTGCCTGTGTTCCAAACCTCCTCCATACTTCATGGTCTGGGCTGATGTGCCTCATCCTGTGTGCACCTACCCCTCCAGTAGGAAGGTGCAGTCCAGCACAGGCACGGCAGGCAAAAGGGGTGCTGGCCTGACCGGGAGGAGCGCTGTGACAGCGCTGCTCAAAGGCTGCCAGGTCCTGGAACTTAAAACTGCGACGCGGTAGCCAAGGCTGTCGAGTAAAAGGTGCGGGGCAAGCAGGGCCGCGTGTCACAACGTGCGCTCGGCCTGCTGGCCGGCGTGCCTGGAACGTGTAGTGTGCGGACTGAAAGATCAGGGCAATTTTAGTTTTGCCGCACCCCCACAGACTTTGGCACCAGTGCGGGACCACGGCGCTGCCCCCTCCGGCCCTTGCACAGCAACGTGAGCCAGACTGTGAATACTCACTGCGTCAACCAGGACTTTGCTAAAGAGCAAGAGGCTCTGTGGACCGATTGAGACTTGTGCCAGGCTCGGCCCGCGCAGGCAGTGATACGGCCAATAATGCGCTCACAGCGCAAGCACGACAGGGCGCTTTGAACGGGCACAGCTGTGGGCGAGCAGGCGTTTGCTCGAGGGAGGGCCGGGTGAGGTCTAGGGAACGTGCCTGTCCGAAAGCTGCCGCCTCTCTTGCGTGACAGACCGCACGCACACCGTGCCTTGCCAAAGCCTTGAAGCGGGTGCATCCTCCCCTGACTTACGGCCAGGCAAGCTGCGCGCAGCCCTCAACCGCTGGCGCGCTGCGTCGGCACCAACTCCAGGCGGTTCGCCCGGGAATTGGCGGCATACCTCGAGCCCACAAGCTTGTTTGCTGTATGCTGCGCACTGCGTGCCACCACAGTGGCAGCCCAGGTGCTGCAGCAGTCTGCGCTTGCAGTGCAATCACATGTGCAGGCGCGCGCGGGGCGCGCAGGAGCGGGCCGCACAAGTGCCAACCGCGGCCAGGTCAAGCCCGCCACCACGCGCGGCCGCCCCCAGCAGGGTGCGGGCCGCATGCCACAGAGTCCACAGCGCAGGCTGCTGAGCTGGGCCTCACTGTTTTTTTAACCTGGGACGGTGTGAGCGCTGCCTTGTTGGCAGCAGCTGCATGCTTGTGTCCTCTCCCGCGCCCTCCTGCATGCATGCAGAGGCACGCAGCCGGTGTGACCGATGGCCGCCCACCAGGCGGGCTTGTGTTGTAGACCGGACTGCATGCAAGGCCTGCTGAACATGGTCTGGCATTGTCCATGCATGCTGGTTCAGGCTTGCAGGGCTTTCTCTGCGACATGCCACAGGCTGTCGGCTCGCACACAGTCACGCCTGTGTTCAGTGAGACGCGTACTGAGCACGCCAGACAGCCTGATTGGCGCGCCCGGCACATGGCGGGCGCAGGGGCGCCCGCGCGATGGCGAAAGGCAGTGCGCGCGCTCGCGTCGCCGCAGTGGTCAGGCGCCTGGCGCCGGGCGGCTCTGCCGCTGAGCAAGCGGAGGCCGCGCATGCGCTGGCGCGCCTGTGCTCTGACAAGAGCCGGAACAAAGAGTATGTGCGAGGGTGCGGCGGCGTCGCGGCGCTGGTCGGGCTGCTCGCGCCCGGCGGGCCGCCCGCCGTGCAGCACCGGGCTGCTGCGGCGCTGGCGAGCCTGTGCGTCGACGACAGAGCGAGCGAGGACAGCGTGCGGGAGTGCGGGGGCGTCGCGGCGCTGGTCGGCCTGCTCGCGCCCGGCGGCCCGCCCGCGGTGCAGGCGCAGGCGGCTGCTGTGCTTCAAAGCCTGTGCAAGGGCGACCCTCAGGTGTTCCAGGCCTGCATAGGGGACTGCGGGGGCGTGCCGGCGCTGGTCAGCCTGCTCGCGCCCGGCGGCCCGCCCGCGGTGCAGCAGCGGGCTGCCGCGGCGCTGGCGCGCCTGTGCTTCACAAACGCCCGGAACCAGGACAGCATGCGCGCGTGCGGCGGCATCGCCGCGCTGGTCGCGCTGCTGGCGCCCGGCGGCTCTGCTGCCGTGCAGACGCAGGCTGCGGGCGCGCTGGGGAACCTGTGCGTTGGAAGCGTAGAGACCGCGAACGCAGACAGCCAGGACAGCGTGCGGGAGTGCGGCGGCGCCGCCGCGCTGGTCGCGCTGCTATAGGGTAGGGTTATAGGGCAGGGTAGGTTAGGCAGGGTAGGTAGGGTTAGGTTAGGGTTAGGTATA
>JAABUX010004211.1_pt1 | contig 18429 bp, 12 predicted proteins | sample 5561851 | NCBI WGS metagenome assembly JAABUX01 (sample SAMN10711883, study PRJNA513361) | rock metagenome | isolation source: Antarctica rocks | place: Antarctica: Victoria Land, Richard Nunatak red sandstone | collected 2016-01-03 | reverse complement strand
AATAATTCCCTTAAGTACTTTTATCTTCCTCTTAAAGTTAGTCACTTTTTTATCCTCCCTATCCTTAAGGGCTAGGAATTAGGGGAGTTCTTTTAAAACTATCTATTATATTAATTTCTAAATACCTACCTTCCTTAATGATACTATATAAACTACCTCTTAGTAGTTCAGTATATAGGTCTTTCTTAATATTAAAACCTTCTCCTTATTTACCTTATAAAGTCTTTCCTTTGTCACGGCTATTTAGTAATATCTATAGTCCCTTAGGGCTTCTAATAACCTTTTTAATACTATCAAATCTAGTAATATTATAAATATTATTATATTTAATAGCCTTATTAATACTATTATATATCGTAGCCGTATTAATATTAGTTACCTTATTATTATTACTAAATCTAGTAGCTATATTAATATTATCATGCTTAGTAGCCTTATTAGTACTATTAAATCTAGTTACCTTATTAGTTTATTAAATATAATAGCCTTCTTAATATTATTATGTTTAGTAGCTTTATTAATACTATTAGATATATTAGTATTATTACTAAAATATAAGGTTATATTAAGGCGCTAGTATAACTAAGTAGCTATTAGTAGCTATATATATATCTTATATATCTAGACTTAATAACCTAAGTAATTTAAATATAATAACCTGAGTAATTAAGTATTCTAATATATTTCAATAGGTTATAAGCTTAGAATATAGGATATTTATTTTAATTATAACTATCTCTTAATAAAAGGTTATATCTAAGTAGCCTTAAAGTTATAATAACTTTTAATAACTTTATTATTACTGTTATGATGTATATATACTTGAAATTAATCTAAATCATTTTATCTTCTATCTTTAAGCTAAGTTACTAGATATTAATAATGCTAAAAACAGCCTTTTATATAAATATAATAACCTAAGTCTACTAACATTCTAAGTTAAAATACTTCTCTTATTTATTAAAAGTTATAAAATAAAAGGTTAAGGCTAAGTAAGTAAAATCCTTCTCTTATCTATTAAAAGTTATAAAATAAGAGGTTAAGGCTAAGTAAGTAACTCTTAAACAAGACAATAATAATTATAAACTATTATAATTACTTAGAAGATATAATAATTTAGGATTAAAAGCTAGTAAACTCTCCTTATATACTCCTGGTAAAAGCGTAATTCTTAGCTTATAAGTTAAAGTCCTAAAGTTATATAGCCTTTAACCTAAGAAAGATCCCCCTTAATTAAGTTTTTCTTATAATTTAAAATAAAGAGTAATATTAATAAGCCTCTAAGTCTTATATTATAATAATACTTAATACTTATAATACTTAAGTAAAGAATAAAGGGGATAATAATAAGTTATACTAATATTATAATTATTATAAAATTATCCTTAACAAATCTTAATATGATTATACCTTGAGTTTATACTAAGAATAATACCCCTATTTAAAGCCTAATAAGTCTAAGAAGGCTAGGAAAAAGAATATTGTTATTGATATTAAAAACTTAAACAAGTATAAACTAGATAATACTTCTCTTATTAATAAAGACTTTATAAGGTATATTAATAGCTTTAATATTTGTAAAGGAGTAAAAGATATTATTACTTTAATAGTAGCTTCTAGATTTACCTTAAATATAATAAGCATAATCTCTATAAACTTAAGTTATAACTAGTATACTTTTACTAATAAAAGTTTTTTTGTTAATCAAACAATAATTTAAAATAATTTAAAATAATAATAGTAATAATAGTAATAATATCTATAATATCTTAAAAGGATATAAAATTATATGTATAGAATATAAAACTATAGATTTTAAACCTAGATATAAGAGGTCTCTTATTAATAGGATAACTCCTTAATATTAACATTAAAGTAACTTATTATAAGGAAGATTATAAATTATTTAAAAGCCGCGTAACCTTTATTATTAGCTAATTTATAAGAGTATATATATTAGACTTATAAAAGCCCTTAACTCCTAAACTTATAATACTCCTTTAGATAAGATTTAATAATTATAATATACTTATATAAGGTATCTTAGGAAATAAAATATTAATAAATTACTAATAATATTAATTAGGACTAATTTCTTAAAGCCTATTTCTAATGAACTTACTAATAAGTTTTATATCTAAGATTATTAAAAGGTAGTACCTTTTAAAGATCACTATTTAATTAGAGGAGTATCTAATAAAGAAGAGTAAATATTTTATAATATTTAAGGATAAGTAACTTTACTTGATTTTTAATTATCATTTACCTTAAGAATAAGGATAATATCTTTAGCTTATTCTAATATTTTAAGGTTATATATAAATATCCTAGCTATTATATATATTACTTCTATATCAATAATAAGAGGGAATATATTAATAATACTATTTATAACTTCCTTAAAAAATAATAAGTATTATTTATTATTATAAGATAATAAGTAATTTAAGTAAATAATGTTTTCTTGAAGAAAAATATCCTTAATATATTAATATAAAGTAAAGTAAGGAAATTATACTTATTCAAGCTAGCAAATATTTATAAATATTTACTTTAAAAAAGTATAATAAGAAGTAAGATACTTATAAATAAGATATTAATGTTATAATTAAATAATAAATAATTATAATTATAATTATCAATATAACACTTTAGTTCAACTCTCTCTAATATATATAATCTCTTATTAGACCCTTTAAGAGTAATAGCCCTTATACTCTTAATAAATATGAATTACTTAAATTATCTAAATCAAAGACTTATTATTAAGTAATAAAAGATAGATATAATATCTAATAAAAATAAAAATTAAATAATAAAATTAAATGCTTATAAGAAATTATAATTCAAAGGTAATCCCTTTATTAATAAGTAAGTATATACTTAAAGGTAAATAAGTTTATACCTTAAAATATAATCCTTAAGGAGAGGTTATATATTATAAGGTATATTAAAAACCTTAAGCGAGATATCCGCTACTAAGATAATCTTATTCTTTTACATCGTTAACTGTATGTATTAGTACCTAACTTTTTCTCTATTACATACCGATATAATCATCTCGCTTAGCCCTATCTAACGCACCAATTTTTATCTAAAACGAACTAGTTTTAGCTAACATACTAGGGTTTATATTACTTATATATTAGGGTCTAAGGTATATACTAAAGAATCTATCTAAATATAGTAGTATTATAGGCTTAAAGTAGAGTATAAAAAATAAGGAAAAATTAGATACTATTTATAGCTTATATAAGTAAGTATAAGGAAAGTTATAAAGAGACCCTCTTAAATTCTAAAGAAAAGTTCGTTAGACTCGCTTAAAGTCTACGCTAACTCTACTTTATACTCCTAGTAAATGTTAGCTAAGCCGAGCCGACTTGAACCTTAAATAAATAAACTACCTATTAAACTACTCCTCCTTAGTATTCTTTCTTTCTTCCTTACTATTTCTAATAAACCTAGTAGGTTTCTCATACTTTAGATTCTAATTAGGAAACTCTTCTAGCTCTTCCTTATTACATGAAGTTTATTTTAATTCTCGGAGATACTAGCTTTCTAGCTTGTAAGGAATGTAAATTCGCTCTACTACCTTCTAGTATAGAAAGCTACTACCTCAAGAGTCCTTATTAACTTCCTTAGAATATTCAAGTTAAAATACCCTAGTCTGCTTCATAGTAGGTAGGCTATTAAAGGTACTAAAATACCGAGTTTATTTCCTTATTACTTCCCTAATCTTTCTCTTTATTAAGACGGGCTAGGGTATTTAGATTACCTATACTATACTTGAAATAGAGTTAGTAATAAAGCACATTTCTCTTCTATCTATAGCTAGGAGAATCCCTTAGGAAAGGGTTGAGTCTTAAAGACTTCTAATAGAGATATTCCTTAGATATTAGGAATTCCTATTCAATAATTCTTTCGGAGTATACAAGGGTAATCGTACTTTAGGGTTAACCTTAAAAAGCCTTAGTAGGGGGTTATCAAGCCTAGAGTGGCTAGCTCCGAGGTAGAGAGAGAGAGTAGTAGAGAGGAGGAAGAGAATATGTTAAGAAGATCTCGAGATAGTTCTATATAAAGCTAAGGTTATTATATCCTTAATATAAGTGTTATATTATATTAACTTATATCTAGACCCCCTGGATTAGGACCTTGAATAGTCGACCCTAGATTTAAAACTTCAGGATTTTTGAAAAGAAGAAATTCAACGAATTAAACTAAATCAATTCGATAATCCTAGCCTATAGCTGGAAAGAACTTGGTAGGTTAGCTATCTAAGTAGTCTAGATAGGCTAGACTTACTAGATTTAATAGGAGACCCTAATACTCCTCTATTAAGAATTATCTAAGTTCTTTTCAATAAATTAGCCTAAAAATTACAGGAAGCCCTATTAGCGATAAGGTTTTTCAGTCGCTTTAAAATAGTTTAAACTGAAAAAGATTAATTTCAAGCTAAGCCGTTTCAGGCTTACTAAAGATCTAGGTAAATTTCAACATATTCAAGGCCTTAGAAATAAGTATTTAGCTTTTTCAATTAAAAATAAGAAATCCAAGCCTAGGAAAATATCCGGAATATTATTTTTCCGAACTACAACTCTCCCTTATACCTTCGGCTTATTCGATTAGCCTCTAGGGTAGAAAACCTAGCTAATTTAGAAGAGGTTTAAAAGGTTCCTCCTTCTAGGATTTCTATACCTAGTTCTAGCTAAGAAAGTACTAGTTCGGATAATTTAGAAGACAAAGAAGAAGAAGAAAATACCTAAATCTTAATTAAAACCCCTAGGATTATAAGGGGTCTAACTAGGCTAGAAGAAGTCTTATTAGACTTCTTGATCTCCCTACTCGATTAGGCTAGCCTAGAAGATGAATACAAGCTCTCTCTAGTAAACGCTTTCGCAGTTTTAGGGGTTAAGAAAGAAGGATTTAAGGGGGTAGATTCCTATCCCTCTATCCTTTCCTCTATTCTAAGACTTAGCTGTTTTTTTATTCTTTAGTACTCTTTTCAGACCTCTTCTTCCTTTACCACTCTACCTAGAAGAGAAATAGCCAAGGATTTCAAGTCGAGTACTTCTAGTCCTACGGGCTGACTTTTCTCCAGCCTAGATCTAGGGGATAGTCCCTTAATTAGGCTAAAAACCTTAGTCGACTACTTTCTTATACAAGGTCCTAGAACTCCTTTTTACTAGCTACTAGATCTACGGGCCTACGGCCTAAGCATAGCCCGAAAAACTACTAGTTTAAGCTAGTTAGGATGGGAAGGGGAGACTCTTACCTATAGAAGTCTAAATTCTTTCTTAATATCTAATTTTCAAAGCTTTATTTATAGGCTTACTTCAGCTACTAGAGCTATACTATATAAGGATATACTATTTGAAAATAGTAATTCTAATAGTAGTAGCCTTATTTAGAAGATTCTAGCCATACCTTAGGACCGGATTTTTGATAATCCTCTAGATCTTACCTCTTTTTTCAATTTTCTATCAGATAACCGGACTGCCCCTTAGCCTAGAAAATCCGGAAAAATTCCTATTTACCTGAATTCAAAATAGCCCTCATTTAGCTAGCTAGTTCCTACTTCTAGGGCGAGATCCTCCTAGAATACCTTGAAACTCCGTGATTAGATTTATAGTATTAGAGCTTTCCTTGAAAAGCTACTAGTACTAATTCACGTAACTACTAGATAACTAGCAAGGTTTTCCAAGCTAGTCTCTATTCGAATTTCAAATTCTAAAGAGACTGGGCTATAAAATATCTTTGAAGAGAATAAAGCTCTTTTTCTAGTTACTTATTACTATAAGAGCTATTCTACCTCGAACTCTAAGATAATTTACTGATATTTACCTTAAGAAGTCGGTAAACTACTAATACTACTTATAGCTAGTAGTACTCTTCCTTAGTAGGATACTTTTAGAGGTTTTTAGTAAACCTTTAACCTAATATCTCTTCAAGGATCCTATTAAAAAGAGAGCTAGGGAGGCAAAAAAATTCAGCTCGAAGTAGTTTCAAGCTATCTTTAAAAAGGAAACCCTAACTGGTTTAGACCTAGCTATTAATATTAAGCGAGTATTACTATACTACTATAGGGATTTCACGCTGTTTTCTTTTAAAGAACCTTGGTTTTCAGAGTGAAGAAGAGGCTTCTTTAGATGACAAAAATGACCCTAACTCTTCTAATAACGTTATTAACCTACAAGCTGGTTACGAGAGTGATGCAGCTGGTTTAGTCTATGCTAGAGGTCTTTTAGAACCTATAGAAGAGATAGAAAGCCTAAAGAATAGGTTTAAAGAGGCTAGTCTTGTAAGTAATATCTTTTCATATATAAACACATAATTTCCCCTTTTCTATACTTGAAGAAGACTTATTTATCTATTTTTATTAAATCTCTCTACTCTAAGTATCTTAAGAAGAGAAAGAAAATAGCTGTTACTAGTTATAAAGCTTAGGATTCTTTTTCTAATTTATTCCTTAGTAACTAAAGAATAGCTTTTATCTTTCTATTAGTTATCTACCTACTTAGGCTTATTATAGTATCTTTACTAATACCTTCTATAGAGCTAGTACTATCTACTAGGGTTTACTAGTTCTACTAAAGATTTTACTCTTAATAGAATTGAAAAACCTAGTTTCAAGGTTATTTTTCAAACCTAACAACTTATTCGACTAGACTCCCTAAGAAAGGTTAATTTAAATTAAACTCTTCAGATTTTTTTTCAAAAGCCTTCTACCTTTCAACCCTTTCAATAGGACATCCTAGAAGATATACTTAATAGGGTTAGCCCTATCTTAGCTATACTTCCTATAAGTAGTAGAAAGAGCCTTCTTTTTCAACTCCTAGCTACTATTAGTTCTCAAGGGGTTACTATTATTATAAAACCCCTTATCTCCTTCCTTTAGGACTAGCATTTTAAGGCTAAAAAAAATTAGTATCTCTTCAGCTATTTTTAATGCTAGATTACCCCCGGACTTAGCTAGGCTAGTATTTACTACGCCTAAGACCTTTATCTCTTCTGATTTTCAAAACTGTATTAATCGACTTTAAATAACCTACTAACTAGATCGGATTATTATCGACGAGTATTATGTAATACTTAATTTAAACCAAACCTTTTGAAGAGACCTAGCTTGTTTAAGAGAGGTAGTTAATTTAAAAACTTAGCTTATCCTTCTAACTACTACTCTTCTAAAAGGATATAAGGTAGATCTCTTAAAGACCTTATACTTAGATTATTCCAGGCCGAAAATCTACTAAGGTTCTACTAAGAGGCTAAATATCTAGTATACTATTCGAAGAGATATTTCTATAGAAGAAGCTCTTTCTTTTATAAGGAAACAAGATGACGAAATCTTACTAGACTAAATCCTTATCTACACCTGAACTAGAGAGCAAGCTAGGGAGTTTAGTAAGAGACTAAACTGCTTGGTTTACTACTTAGATAGCCCTAGGGAAGAAAAGGTTCTTCGAGAGTTTCTTAAAGGAAGAATCTGGGCTTTAGTAACTACTAGCTCTCTTAGCTACGGGGTTGATAGGCTGAATATCCGGGCTATTATATACTACGGTCTACCCTATCAACTCTATAATTACACCTAAGAAACAGGTCGGGCTGGTAGAGATAGAAGTTTTAGTAAGGTTTTTCTACTTCTTCCTCTAGTAAACCCTAGGTCTTCCCTAGAGTTCCTAAGGCCTACCCCCGACCATATATTTGAAAACGACGTCATTCCACGATATATTTCAATTACATGTCGCCGAGCTGTTTTAAATAGCTATCTGGATGGAAGACTACAGGAGAAGTATAGTCTAAAGGTAGTTACCTGTAATTTCTACTCCAGGTATATAGAAGGTAAGGTTTCTTAGGGTTGTCAAGCTATATACTAATTATTTATAGGTAAATTTAATATCCCCGAGGCTAGATTCCCAGACGTCTCCTTTAAAAACCCTAAGACTAGTATTAATCCTTCTGGATTTACTAGAGAATTATCCTCCCAGGCCCTTATATTAGGTAAGGAACTATCTTATTATATGAATATTATAATTACTAACTTATCTTTAGATATAGAAGAGATCCGGGCTTAGGAGGCTACTAACTCGTTAATCGCTAATTGAAAACGGCTAGAAAACTAGTAAATAGCTCTTGAATACGAGGAGACTAAGTCCCTAATTTCCAGGCGCCCTTAGTGTTTATTGAATAGTCTTAAGAAGATAAGGGGTAGTAGGTCTTATCTCCTTCCACTTTATTTTAATAAAGAAAGTAAAGGAAATCGGAACTATTTCTTTAAGTTCTAAATCTTCCTTAGAGATAAGAAGGTTATTTCAAATTTTACAGCCTATTTTCACTGTTTTCTACCTTAAGAGCTACGCTGTTAGTAGGCTCTCAAAAGGGACGGGGGTTTAATTAGAAGTAAGGAGAAGGAGTATTATATTAAGGCTTAAATAAACTTAATTAATTGAAACTTCTTACTTAGTTTATATTTAAAGCTATTAATAAAAAAGATATTTATATTTATAATTATATAAGGTGAGGTAATAATATTGATAATATTGAATTCATAGAATTAATATTGTTTTTAAAAGAACTAAGATTATTATTATAAAATAAGAATTTTATATTATAATATTAATTATATTAATTATAAGATGAGGATTTTATCTTTAAACTTAAAGCATTGAATATATTATTAACTTACATTAATATTAATATATCTCAAATGTTTATTAATAGTAATATATATTTATTATTAAATATTTAATAAAGTTATTAAATATTAAACTACTAATTACTTTTTAATAAACCTTAATAATAAGATACTAATAAGTAAACCTCTTATTAAGATATCTTATCGAGCTTAATTTAATATATATATTCTATTCACAATTATTATAACTTTTATTACTATTATAATCCTTTTATTAAGTAATAAAGGCTTTAATATATCTTTGAAAATTATTTACCTTATTTATATTATTATTTATAAAAGTAGAAGCTTATAATAACTAATATCTTTAACTACTAATATAAGTTAAAAACTAAAAAATTAATATGTAAAAATTCTTTTATTAAAAACTTAAAAGGAGCTTTATATAAAATAAATATACTTAATAAAATAAAGATATTATTAATTAAAACTATAATTAAAAATAAAGGTAGTATTATATAAGTACTATCTCTAATATTTTATTAGAGAGTTTAGATCTCTCTATTATTATAATACTTATTATATATGCCTCGCATGTAAATAAAACAAACCCCTACGGCTACATGTTGAATGCCTATACAGTCTCTGCGCTTGCAATGCCTCTTACGCCCGACCCTTATGGTGCAGCCGCAAGAGAGTTGTACGATATGGTACTAGCACATCCTGCTACGGACCGTCAGTTGGTATCCATGTATTTTTTTGGTAGTCTTACCTGCTTGGTCGGTGTGGTAAATAATGTTCGAGAATTTGTTGTAGGGATTGGAGTCTGAAAGCATTAGGTTGTTTCTTCAATTCGTTTGAGTTCATCTCACCTTTGACATGAAATCGCTTAATTGAATGGTGGGACGAGTTCAGGTGTGAATCTGAGAGGGGAATTGACCGTCTTAAGGCCTAGGCTGTCCCCCAGTCTTTTATGATCTCACACGACCAGCGGTGTTAGTTCTTAGGATTTCGCTGGTGATCGGATGTGATGCAGCTTTGTTGATGACCTGTCAAGAGGGTCACTGCATACGCAATACTAAGTCTATCTTTGAGCGTTCCCCTAATCCGCCGTATGGACAGGTTATACCCGATAAAATTTCTGCACGAGACCGAATTCTGCCGAGATCCCCTTAATGCCCTTGAAGAGTCTTTGGAGGGCGCTGCTCCAAATGGATCCCTGCGTCTCCATGGCATCAAATCCTAAAGATAAGTAGCTCGTTTCATCTAAGTCACTCAATTAGTATTATCTTCCTCCATATCGTTCAACTTGCTTTCATCCTCAAAATGCTATCCGGAGAGGATATTGAGTATATAGTGGAGATTGGTGATAATCTCGTATTCGACCGCTTGAGGTCCCCAGATTGGACAAGCAATCAGTTTCGGCCATATTTTGGACATATTGTTGTAAGAATTAGGCCAATCGATCGTTCAAGGCTCATTATACAGCAGGGAGAAATGATGGATGCACGAGGAAAGGCTCTTGCTTGGAAATGGCCTGTTCCTGAATCCTCAGAGTCGAAAAGAGCGAACAGGGACTGGGACATAGCCGTGATTATGTTCAGGTGTTGGTCTTTCAGCGCAATAAATAAATCAGCTTATGCTCCGGCTGGGCTACAGCCCGAGAGACTTCGATCTCTCGGCCGGCACTTATGGACTACCAACCTCGATGATATCGAGCAGTTGCTAGCTTACACTATCTGGCATGGTGGACATGAGCATGTCTCTGAGTCAGAAGGTATGTTGTTGACGACGACGGCACAGGCTCGGTCAGAGTGGGTGTCCTCTCGGGCTGCAGCGCCTGCACTCAAATGGGCCGCTATAAGCGATAGAAGAGATGAATACGAAGGGTTAGGAGGATCGGTCAAACGGACACATCCAGCTCGTCATGGTTCTACGCTCCCTCTTAATAGCCCCGCAAGGTAGATGTCGAGGAGATCGTACTCCAATCACAAGGGTCTTCATTATTCCTAAGCCCCCTGTACTACAAAGATCGTGGCGCAGTCATTAAAGAGCGATGTAGGGATTCTGCTCAGCAGGAAAATAGTAGAATAAAAGCATCCGGAATCTTCTTCCTAGATCTGCTCAGCAGGAAAGGGTGCTCAGGAGTGAGAGTAGCAGAATAAAAGTATCCGGAGTCTGCTCCATGGATCTGCTCCATGGTCACACTGTGAAGGTGACCCTTCAGCCACCTGCACCGCCCCCTACGCCACCCCTGCGCCTTCCCCCTCCCGTACCGTTCGCCTTGGATTTCAGCTTAAGATACAAGCTTGACCTCTGTCATGAATTTATTCTATCTATAGCAAGAGTGTTCCAGCGACGCAGCAAAGCACAAAGAGTATAGCCACCTTTCCCCTTGCAGCTCTCCTTGCTGATCCTCTTCCAAAGAACGAGGAAGTGAATTGCTTGCGCTGTCGGCGTTATGCGACCGGTCGCCCAGAGACTACCGTTTTTATAGCCCGGACCTGACGAAGCAGTTGCCGTTCCCACTGAGCAAGTTGAGCCCGACGACCCAGACCCAAAGATGCCCGCGGGCTTAGGGGAGGTTCTGTAAACTGATCCAGTCGAGGCTTTCGTCGCTCTTACTGATTCTGAACCAGCAATCGAACCGGTCTTCGAAGGTCTTGTGGAGATGAGGGGCCCCATTTGTGCGCTCGAGCTGAGTATCATAGGGTTCCATACTGGAGTCGTGTAAGGAGGGTATGCGTTCTTTCTATTGACAGGTCAGGCTGCCTCCAGTCTTGGAACCCTACATCCAATAGCGGATGTTTCTTGCACTAGGAGCAGGAGAGATGGCCATGGAGCCAGAATCGATTGCACAAATACGTCAGCCAGAATCAGCCTCATGAGTGGGAGTACGTGGGTTCGCTCCTCGCGACACCTATAAGTACCCTGGGCTTGCCTCCGGATGGCAACAATCTCTTTGCTAAGACGGGTACTCTGTTACGAGGAGTTCAAGCCGGAGATACCATCAGTTGACCTGATTGCCGCGGTCTCGAGCGCTTTTATTCCCGATACCTGCTACCATGAGTTCTTCTACTGAGGATACTCCGAGACGACATCAGAGTTCTGCCAAGAGAGGCATTTCCCTGAATCATGGGCTTGGGATATTCAAAACATAGAGGATGAACAAGACTCCGGATACGGCACCAATACGCCCGGTCCTAATGCGAATTTAGGCTCCGGCTCTGGCTCCGGGGGGGGTGATATGCAGTCTGACTCAGACAATACACAGATGGGCAACACAACGGATCCTGCCCAAGAACAACCTGGCGACTCAGACAACACACAGATGGGCAACACAACGGATCCTAGCCAAGAACAATCTGGCGACTCAGACAACACACAGATGGGCAATACAACGGATCCTACCCAAGAACAATCTGGCGACTCAGACAACACACAGACGGGAAACACAACGGATCCTGCCCAAGACCCTTCCAGTATAACAGGGGCAATGAAAAATCTTACTTTGGACAACGAGCCGGTCTTGGCCAAACGTGAAGTGTTCAAATCGTACCAGTACCTGATCGAGGACGAATCAGGATTGCATGTATGGAAGCCGGAAGCATTATGCGGTAATCAAAACTCCGAGGATGTCAAATCTATAATTAAAGCGGACAAAACGTACATCGCTCGAAGGAAGAGATACTACAAGGGGACTAAGTGGGATCGCCATGGAGGTCAACGAGGCCATCACTTAAGGAGCAGGCGCATATCCTCCTTTGACTATGAACGTACAATGGGTCGATGGGGAGGAAGATACCCCAATGTGGCGAAGTGATGCCATCAGAACAGCTGGCAAGGCAGCAGTCGAACTCGCAGATTTTTACCCTACACTAAAATGGTGGAATATGAAGGACGGCAGGTCTGTGTCTGGGCGGCCACGGAAGCTGGCCTTTAGTATGGAGAATCGAAGGCAATGAGACGGATTGGAAACGACCAAATTAAAGCAAGATCTGCGCACATCGCTTCCTCAGCGGCCTCCGGACCAGCATTCACGCAGCTTTCCTGCCGTCAATCAACCAGCAGCCACCCTACCAGGAATCACCCAGCCTCAAGTCAATCAACCAGCAGTCAGCTTACCTGCTCCCTCACTGCTTCCCCTGCTCCCTCACCGCTCTCCCCTGCTCCCTCGCTGCTCCCCCGGGTCCCTCCCTACTCCCTCTGAAGCGGCCCTGCTCCCTCTCCCGACCCGGAACGGCAATTCTCAATCCTAAGTTTGGGGGTATTATAATATATATATACTGGTTTAACGTGATTGGAAAGGTCCTGCAGGATCCGGCCATCCTGCAAGAGAATGTCTACAATAAGGACGAGACTGGCATCATGCATTCCAAGCTCAACTCTGTCAAAGTGCTCATCAGTAAGGACAACCAGCAAGGCTATAAAGGCGCCCGTGTTAAGCGAACACCAGTGACTGCTGTTGAATGTGTATGTGCTGACGGTAGGTCCTTGGATCCTATGATAATCTGGCCTGCATCAACTCATCGAGCCAACTGGACCACCCACCCCACTCCTGGATGGCATTATGCGTATTCCGACAGTGGATACACTGATTCCTATCTCAGCTTGCAGTGGCTTCAGCTTGTATTCGATCCCCAAACTAAAGAACGAGCTAACCAGAAACCACGAGTACTGATATGTGATGGCTTCGGGACGCACGAAACACTCGAATCTTAGAGTTTTGTTTCGAAAACTGCATTATTTTGTGCTGTCTCCCTTCTCACACCTCCCACAAGCTCCAGCCCTGTGACATCTCGATATTTGGCCCTCTAAAGGCAGCTTACCGCGATCAGGTTGAAAGACTGGAGCGAGGATGCGTAGGAACAATCGGTAAAGAGCATTTTTCCTATCTATACAGCCCCGCGAGGAAGGATGCGCTCACGTCTCGTAACATACGAGCCGGATGAGCTAGAGCCGGATGAGCTAAGGCCGGATTATTCCCCTTCAATCCAGGAAAGGTCCTAAGCGATTTACCGAAGCCCCTTGTTGAACTAACCGCTCCGATAACCGATGAGGTGAGGATGGCTGGTTGTACGCAAGATCAAGTAACGTTACCGCAAACGCCCGTGACGCCAGTGTCAGCAGAAGCTGTTGCGTCGCTGCATAACCTGATCAAATAGGATGCTTATATGCTTGACGAGACGAGTAAGCAGCGCTTACAGAGGCTCCTGCAGAAGCTCAATAATGCCATCCAACTCTCCTTTGCCGAACGTGCCCTCAAGGAACATAATCGATTCTTAGACAACATAAACAACGAAGCTAAAGTTCGCCGATCGACCAAGTCGAAGATAATAGGAACGGTGAGGGTAATGAGCTATGAGGACCTCGAGAAGGCACGAGCAGAGCGTGCTGCGAAAGAGGCTGAAAAAGTTGCTGGGAAGACAAAGAAAGACTTATACGCTATTCCAACGGCCGAGAAAGCCATCGGGAGCAAGGGAAAACGTGACCGAAAACGCATGAGTCGTGTAGAAGCAGACGCGCCGGAACCAAAGGCCAAGATGGCGCGAACAAGCCAAATACAAATTGAGGGGGGTGAAGTTGCTTCAGAACTATGGAGAGCCCCAGTGGCGCGGATGTGGTAGCGACGGATGCAGAAAACGAGGCTGCTACATGAGAGATGGAGCTTAGATTGGTCTGAGGCAGGCTCGCGCGGACTTCATGTCCCGCTGATTAAAAGCAATGTAAGCTTTGGATCGTATAGAATGTACTATATCAAATAAAGCGATCATACTCCATGAAAGCGTCGACTTTACCCTCGGCGTCTCTTACGGATGTCGGTTTCAGTGTCATTAACATCTCAGCGAGCAGTCCTTGCGCTTGAAGAGTAGTCTTAAATTTGTAGCTCGATGTGAAGATATACGAGTCCACCATCGTACCTTGAAGCTCGACTGCTTTTGAAAATGATATCCACGTATCTTCCGATATACTTCGCCGTCAGACCGGTCTTCGTGCGCATATTCTTCTGCCAGGGCTGTCCTCAACCCGTTGCTGATATCTGATGAAAGTAAGAATTAGAACAGGGAGGTTAGGGCACCCCTGTAGCTGCGAGATAAAGATCTACCGTCCACCACTTATCCGATGGTGGTAGTGCCAACTTTGCTGCCTGAATTCTGTGTCGTCCGTGTAAACATTCGAGTTCATAACCGGACCAAAAGGTCGGCTCCGGGAATTCGTGCTGTGCGGAATCTAGGTGTTGATGATCGATTACGGCGGGGATATGGTTTCGGACATCGAGCCGGCGACAGTCTTGGAAGAGGACTAGGATTTATGGTTGAGGATGGTGTCACGAAGACGGTTTTGATCTTCGATCAGCAGGCAGATAGTGTCTTTGCCCTCCTATCTCTCACCTGCCCTAGGCTTCCTCCTTGCCCTGCCTAGCTTACACTATATCGCATACAATAGACCGTTGTTGATGGGAGACCTTTCTATATATCGGATTGGGAGAAACTGGCACTGCTGGCGCCTCGAAGCTAACGGTCTTCTCACACCTCGCTCCTTAAAGGCGGGATTACTCCAGTCGATGCCTCTTAATAGGTTATTCAAACGTGGCTCAGACAATGGCCTGAAAGTGGAATGGGAGTAGAATTCGTTATTATTCGAGAGAAAGCCGCCTCCGCCTCACCAAACCAAAAGCTTCATAACACCAAGGTCAATCTAAATACAGATACTTATCTAGTATTCATATATTCCATCCAACCTGACAGTCTCGCGTATGCGTCTTCTGAACTCCTCAGGGTCCATACCATATACCTCCCTGTCTGCGGTCAGTTTTTACGGAAACTGAACCATGCTTGTAGTAATTTGGTCTTCTCATCCTCTGATAGTCCCTTACGTGTTAGTAGACCGTCCAGACTGATGGGCACGTCTAAACGTCGATCATCTAGATCGGGATACATAACTGCGCCTCCTTCTCTACCAGGCCACATGGAGTCCCAAATGTCGAGGAACACTTCAGGGGCACGTTGTGGTGGTCTAGTTGTTAGGGATACGTTCCACGTGCGGAAACCAAAGATGTAGTCCCGCACTTCCAGAGCTTGGAGGAACTCCAGGAACGAAGAGTCTTTGTCGCCATGCCAGAATTGGCGGACCCAGTCCCAATGTTTGTCTTTATCTTTGAAAGGTAGCAAGTGCACTATCCTCATTGCTTCTTGTGAAACCGCGTAGCGGATCGTCGCTTTGTAGAATTGGTTTTCGAACGTTCGAGAGTAGATTACGCTATCTATCGATAGGGAGCTTAACTCAATAGATGTGTCTTCAACGATCGAGGACTCTAAGTCGGATTGGAATTTGTATGGGAAAGGCGAGCGTAGGTAGTCGGTGATATCCTTCCGATACCCGGTGATAGCCCGATACCCTCTTGCGCGAGGAGGATCACGGCGGAAGCCTTGCCATCGCGCCGCAATCTTGTAGACATCTTCGGCCCTGAGATTGTGGGACACCTTATATTCGGCAAGGTCTTGTTCGTTCTGTTGTAGCAGCTCGGGTGAGATGTTCTCGGAGGCAGAGACACGTTTCTTCAATGTTTCCACGAGGTCGTAAATGTGACAGAGTGAGACATCGTAAGAGTGAATAGAAGAGCTTGCCCAGGGGGCGTGAGAATCAGTACGCTGTAGATTATCAGGGGAGCCAGCTTACTATGATGTGACTAGCTATCTCGAAGCGAGAACGTTTTTAGACCGCGTACAATGTCTTGCAAGTTTCTGCCAAATGGAATGAGTCATCCAGGCTGCCTCCAACGGGACCCAAGACATGAAAGCACTCAATGTGGAGCTCCACAGGCAGATCGAGAAGCTGAGGATATAATACTCCCTGCATTATACACTTGCGGAGATTTTAGTCTGGCAGAATGGTCCAATATTGTAATGTTGCTCGATAGGTAGTTTGTTGATAATGATCGGTAAAAGAAGCGGTGGGAGCTCCCCTCGCATCAACCTTGAGGCCAGGGTGGCGGGTAGGACTTTCCCTCATTGAGGTAGAAAAAAGAGGCGCATCTTAGCCAGTTCTGGCGATGGGGTTGTGTGGGTAGTCCGAAGCGATGTCGAATTGGACCAAAGACAGTCAATAGACTTGTACTTGAAATCTATAGAATGCTGGCGGATGGTCCCCCCTAGTACTAGCGCCCAGACTGGTCTTGGCATCAGAACATCATTTTTTTACTATGCCTAATTCAGTTGCAAATATCAACAAACTTTTATTTCCACGGCTAATAAATGTGTATATTTGTTATGAACTCGTCAGAATCATTCAGCCCTTCACGGAAAAGGAAGGCGCCGGCCAAATACCGAGATGGAGCGACCGCGGGCGAGCTAGCCACCCATTGCGGTATTCCACAGCCAACTACTCCTCCTAGAATTGCGATCGATTCTGGCCCTCCTCCACCACCCTTTATATCTCTTGTACAGCCTCTAAAAAAGAGAGGGAGGAAGCCAAAGCCTCAATTCAGCAAGCCACACGTTGTTGCGATCGTTCTGGACGCTGATACTGTTGAGGGTGTGATAGAGGCGGCTGCCAAGACCGCGGATTCCATATACGAGGAGGTCTACAAATCAGAGGATTCTGAAGGAAAGCTAGTGGTGTAGACTAAGCGGAAAGCGAGGCTTAAGAAACCGACTAATGAAGAGAAGGAGAAAAAACAGCAAGAACAGGTGGATTTTGTAGCGAATTTGGAGGATCCATCAACAGCGATATTTGAACCTATGAAGGAAGGCCCGAGGCGAGATGCACGGCCGATTAATCCTGAAAACACCGACCTTGACAGCCCATATGCCCTGTTCTCACTGTTCTGGAATGACGAGATGTGGGAGATCCTTGCTCGGAACACGAATTTATATGCGGACAGGGAGAACGGCGAGAACTAGCGACCGTGGCAAGAAACGAATGCAGATAAGTTACGCGTGTTTGTGGGTATACTCATCTATATGGGCCTTTATCATGAAAACAAGGCGGCCGATTACTGGCATGGGGATCTTACTACTGGGCCGAATCATACCCCTGTATTGCATATGAGCCTCAACCGATTCACTTAGATACAGAGATTCCTACACATCAGTCCACCTGGTGGTAAGCCAGAGCCATCGGCCGATGACGTCGAACGGATGACTGCAGGCGAGAAACGAGCCAATATCGATACTAAATGGTGGAGAAAAATGGAGCCATTGGTGTCGATGTTTCGGAATAATTGCATGGCTTATATGCAGCCAGGGAGCAATGTATCTGTCGATGAGATGATGATCAAGTTCCATGGCCGTTCGAAGTATACGACGAAGATGCCTAATAAGCCGATACCGAAAGGATATAGGCGCTCTGCGAGCGAGGTTATCTGTATAACTTCATGTAATACTCACGTGTGTGGAAAACCGCCGAGCTCGATGGCTTAGACGAGCTCACTGACACGGCTAACGTGGTTTATACGCTTGCGAAAACACTCCCGCCTGGTTATTAGTATGCAATTTATATGGATAACCTCTTCACAGGCACCGCCCATTTTCGCGCATTGAGAAAACTCGGTATTGGTGCATGCGGAACCACGAAGCCTAATAACAGCCCTGATTTTCCACCGCAACTGAAGCTATTAAAGGATAGATATCACGATAAGCTTCCATGGGGTACCCTCGTTGCTGTGCCCACTGACGGAGTTCTATGCCTAGGATGGATTGACAATAACGCCGTCCTCGCAATGACTACAGTATATACGGTTCACGATGTTGCAGATCGCGTCCTCAGGTGGAGGAAACGGCCACTCGATACGTCAA
>JAABUX010004207.1_pt1 | contig 18439 bp, 12 predicted proteins | sample 5561851 | NCBI WGS metagenome assembly JAABUX01 (sample SAMN10711883, study PRJNA513361) | rock metagenome | isolation source: Antarctica rocks | place: Antarctica: Victoria Land, Richard Nunatak red sandstone | collected 2016-01-03 | reverse complement strand
CAGGCCGTCGGCGCCGCCGCGCCGGTAGTCCAGCTCGCCAAAGGCATGGCCGCCGCGCGCGTGGCCGAACAATACCCGGCTGGCCTCGAAGGCCGCGCCATTGCCCCTGTCCGTGTCCGTATCTGCCGGCATGGCAACGATGACGGCTGTAAATGGTTGTTCGCGTCCGGTCAGGCGCAACCTCTGCATCCGCGGATACGCCGACAGGAAGCCGTGGCCCAGCATGTCCAGGAACCCTTCCAGCGTGGCGCCATCGTAGGCCAGCGCCTGCGACAGGATGAAGTTCTTCATGCTGTCGGTAGCCACGACACCGCTGTTATCGCCCCGCGTATAGGAGGGCAGGAAGTTGTCGCCAAAGACCTCGACATCGACCTCCAGGGCCATCAACTCGTTGGAGCGACCGGTGAACGGCGACTCGGGGATGACGGGCGCCCCCGTCAGCGGCCGCGCGTAGACGCGGTAGACGGGCACGGATACCTTGCCATAGCTGATGTCGTAGCGATAGACATCATTATTCATCATGTTTGTCCGGCGCCACGATATCCTCCAGCCGCAGCAGGCTGATCTTGGCGATCTCTCCCAGAGCGACGCGGATTTCCCCGTCGCGCGTGTTCGCTACCCGGTTCCGTAACCCGTCCACGATGGCCTCCTTCTTATTGAGCCGCGCGCAGATCACGAACGGAAACCCAAAGCGCGCGCGGTACGCCTCGTTGAGGCGCGCGAACAGGTCGACCTCCGCGGACGAGAGGCGGTCGAGCCCGGCCGACGATTGCTCGTGCGCCGACTGCGGCGTGAGCGTCCCCGCCAGCGCCGCCCGGCCTACCAGGTCGGGGTGCGCCCGGATCAGCCCAACCTGTTCCGTGCGCGAGGCCGCGTCCATCGTCGCGCGGAGCGCCTCGTGCAATGCGGCGCGGCCGGCGAATGGCCGCGCCGGCCACGCGCGGTCCGCTATCCACGGCGACCCCTCGAACAGGCCGCCCAGCAGGGCCACGAATCCGTCACGATCGAGCGCGTTAACCGCGTCGATAGTCAGCCGCGGGTCGTGTTCATCTGTATTTGTCATAGGCTCTATTGAACATTGTACGATGCGAAGCGGCCGGGTGGCGAATTCCGCGTCGACGGCGCGTTATGCGCCAAAGGCAGCACGTTCGCCATTCAACCCGCTCCCATCAGTGGCCCGCGCCTCTAGCCACGCGTCCAGCTCGGCTGGCGGGAGCGGGCGGCCCGTGTAGTAGCCTTGCGCCAGATCGCAGCCCAGGGCGCGGAGGCTATCCCAGGTCTCGCGTCGCTCCACGCCCTCCGCCACGACGGCAAGGCCCAGGGCGTGCGCCATGGCGATGATCGAGCGCACGATCGCCCGGTCTTTCAGGTTGGTGGTCGCGCCCAGGCTCAGCACGAACGATTTGTCGATCTTGACCTCGTGGACCGGCAGGCGCTTGAGGTAGCCCAGGCTGGAATATCCGGCCCCGAAGTCGTCGATCGAGATACGCGCGCCGAGATCGTCGAGCTGCCTGACCACCTTGAGCGCCTGATCCGGATCGACCATCAGCGCGCTCTCCGTGATCTCCAGCGTCAGACGCTCCGGCGCGACATCGTGGCGCTGCAGCAACTCCCGCACGATGTCGGGCAGATGGGCGTTGTGCATCACGCGAGCCGAGAGGTTGACGGACACGCCAAGTCCGACACCGTCGTCGCGCCACGCCCGGCACTGGCGGATCGCCGTCTCGAGCACCCAGCGCGTCAGGGGGACGATAATGTCGGTATGCTCCGCCAGGGGAATAAACTCGTCGGGGGGCACGAAACCCCGTTCGGGATGCGGCCAGCGCAGCAGCGCCTCGACCGCCGTCGCGCGGTTCCGGGTCAGATCGACCAGGGGCTGATAGTGCAGTTGCAGCGCCCCTTCGTCAAGGCGCCGGCGCAACTCCCTCATCAGCGTGAGGCGCCGCGGACTATGGACATCCTGCTCCTCGCGATACACGGCAAAGCCGCTGCGCGAGCGCTTGGCCACGTACATGGCCACGTCGGCCCGGCGCAACAACGTCGCCGCATCGGCGCCATGAGCAGGATAGAGGGCCACCCCGATACTCGCGCCGATGTCTAGCCCATGGCCGTCGACGGTGACCGGCGGTTCCAGCGCGGCCAGGATGTGCCCGACCACCGCGAGGGCGCCGGCCTCATCGGTCGTCGGCAAGACGACCGCGAACTCATCGCCGCCGAGCCGCGCCGCGGTATCGGACGCCCGGACCACCGTCCGCAGCCGATCGCCAACGTCGCGCAGCAGCACATCGCCGTAGTGGTGGCCCAGGGTGTCGTTGACTTCCTTGAAGCGATCCAGGTCCATCAGCAGCAGGGCCAGGGGGGTCTGCTCACGTTGGGCCAGCGCCAGGGCCTGCGTCAGCCTATCGTGGAGCAACATGCGGTTGGGCAGGCCGGTCAGCGGGTCCGTCATGGCCAGAGACTGCATGTCCTCGTAGAGGCGCGCCTGCTCGACGGCAACGGCGCAATGGTCCGCGAAGAGTTCCAGCGCCTGGATGCGCGCGAGGTCGGGGTAGGTTCGATCGTGCGGCTCGTCTACCGAGATGAGACCGATGTAGCGACCGTCGCGATCCTCCAGCGGCACCGTCAACGCGTCCTCCGGATGCCACTGCCCTTCCCGCCAATCGGGCGGCAACGCGGGGATGCTGAGGGCCTCGTCCAGCTCCTGGGTCGCCGTGTGCCGGCGGTGGTCGAACACGTAGGAGCGGCTGACGCGCATCTCCGACTGCATGATCTGCTCGAACACGGCAAGCGGGACCGGCGTGGCGCGCAGGCGCGCGTCCTCATCCGCGCTCAAGCCCACGATGGCGCGCGCATGTAGGTTATCTTCCGCATCGCGTAGGTAGATCACCGCGACGCCAAACTCCGCCGCGCCGGTCATGGCGATGGCGATCTGCTGGAGCACGTCGTCGAGCTGCAGCGAGCCGCGCACGCTGGCGCTGGCCTGCAGCAGGCCTTCCAGTTGGCGCCGCTGCGCCTCGACGCCGCGCGCCCGCTCCCGCTCGGCCGCGCGCCCGCGGACGACGTGGAGCGCGGTCACCGCTTGGTGCGCGAAGGCTTCCAGGACCTCGATCTGACCGCGCGCGGGCAGTGCGCCGTCGAGCGGATCGTCCGGGTTGAGGAACCCCATGATCTCGCCGTCGACGCCGAGCAGGGGGATGAACAGCAGCGCGCCCGTCCGCCACTCGGCGCCCGGTAAAGAGGCTTCCGTCTCAATAAAAGACGAGCGCAGCGCGGGATGCGCGCGAATACTGTGTCCGGGCGGGACATACAGCACGGAGTCCAGGGGGGTCGCGGCGGCGCGCAGGATCTCGAACGCCTCGCACGACATCGAGAGCGTGCGCAAGCGGCGGTCGATCTCGGGTGAGCAGCCGGCCGTGGCGCGATACCAGAACACCCCGTGCTCATCGCACACCGAGATGGCGCAGGTGCGGTAGCGCAGACAGCGGCAGGCCGAGGAGACGATCAACTCGAGCAGCTCGTCCTCGTCGTCCAGCGAGTTCAGAGCGCGCGAGACGTCGAGGACCGCGTGAAGCCTGTCGACCGCGTCCGCGAGCGACGCGCTGTGCGGGTCCTCCCATCGCGGTACCCCGGCGCGCCGATGGATTGAGCGCCGACGCCGGCGCATTCTCGCGGGACGAGTCTTGCCCTCTCCATCGACCATCGTTGCCTGCATGCCCTTATACCCGCCCATCACGGTCTCTTTCCGCGTCACCTGTACCGAGCCATGCCATGGGATCCCAAGCGGCGCCCGGCTCCCTCGCACGGCCATGACGGGAAAGACCGACACGTCTGGGCGCATACCACCTGCTACTACTACAATCTACCTATAGCCTTATAGAGTCAAGAGGACTTTCGGATAGATCGAGAGCGGCGCGCCGCACTGTCGCACTCCCCACATCGGGTGCACCTTGACATTGTGGAATCCGACCTGCGACTGCCCGGCTAGACCGGCAGACCCGCGGCTAGGGTCTGGGGGGCTAGTCCGCATGTGTCGCATGGCAAACCACGGACACTGCGGTGTCAGACGGGGACCAGGGACAGTGTCGAGGCGCACCACACCCGACCGCAGTCGGCGTCGGTTTACCATGCGACACATGCGGACTAGCCCCCCAGACCCTAGCCGCGGGTCTGCCAGTCTAGCCGGGCAGTCGCAGGCCCCGTTCAGCGGCATCCCACTATTTCGAGGTGCACCCCCCCACATCGCATGGCCTGGCGCCAGGTAGACGGCTGTGGTACGCTATGGCGCGGCATGCGTTGGTGTGAAGTAGGGATGGAGATGAGACAGAGCCAGGAATATGCGGCAGATCGCGACGAACCATCCGGCGCGAGCATCACAACGGACGATGTCCAGGTATTGGCGCGCCTGGCCGGCCTCCCTCTGACCCCACAACGCGCGGCCCTGCTGGTTGACCCGCTGAGGAGCGAGTTGCGCTCCATACAGCGCATCCGCGCCATCATCCTCGACGACGGGACGCCCCCGGCCGCCTTTGCGCCCAACTCCCTGAATGTCACAGATCTCTTGGGCGTCTCGACGGCAGACACGTCCCCGCACACCGAGGGCGCCAACACAACCGGGGCCGCGCCCCGACCCACGACCAACGAGGAGACGACCGATGGCGCTCGATGACGTCTGCTACCTCACGGCGACCGAAGCGGCGCGGCAGGTCCGCGCGGGCGAGGTGTCCTCTGTCGCACTCGTCGACGCCGTCCTGGACCGCATCGCGCGCTACGACGACGTGCTCAAAGCATTTGTGACCGTCATGGCCGACGCCGCCTCGGCGCGGGCGCGCGCGGCCGACCATGCCGTCGCCTTGGGCGCCGAGGTGGGGCCGCTGCACGGCGTGCCTATCGCCATCAAAGACATCGTCGACGTGGCCGGCGTCCCGACACTGGCCGGTTCGCGCGTGCTGGCCGGCAACGTGGCCGCGCGCGACGCGGCGCTGGTGACGGCGTTGCGTGCGGCCGGCGCCATCATCATCGGCAAGACCAACACGCACGAGTTTGCCTACGGCGTGATCACCGCGCCCACGCGCAACCCCTGGGACGCGGCCTACCTGCCCGGCGGCTCCAGCGGCGGCTCGGCCGCGGCGGTGGCCGCCGGCATGGCCTTCGGCGCGGTCGGAACGGACACGGCGGGCTCCATCCGCCTCCCCGCCGCGCTGTGCGGCGCCGTCGGACTCAAGCCCACCTACGGCCGCGTTAGCTGCAACGGCGTGATCCCGCTGAGCTGGTCGCTCGACCACGCCGGCCCCATCGCTCGGAGCGTCGCCGACACCGCCCTGCTACTGGATGCCATGACCGCCGCGACGGAGCGGCCGACACAGGCCCGGCATGCGCTGGACGAGGGTATCGTCGGCGGCCTGCGCGCCGGCGTGGCGCGCCCCTACTTCTTCGACGGACTCGAACCGGCCGTGGCCAGGGCCATGGAGGGCGCACTGGACGTGGTGAAGAGCCTGGGCGTGACGCTCGCCGAGGCCGCCCTGCCCGATACGGACCTGACCTTCCCGGTGGGGCGCGCGGTGCAGCGCCCCGAGGCCAGCGTCTACCACAGCCGCTGGCTGCGTCGCGCGCCCCACCTCTACACGGAGGAGGTGCGCCGCAACCTGGAAATTGGCGAGCTGTTCGGGGCCGTCGACTACGTGCACGCCCAGCGCGTGCGCGCCGACCTGCGGCGGCGCTGGCTGGCCGCGATGGACGACGCGCGCCTCGACGTGCTGCTGACCCCCACGGTCATCGTCGCCGCGCCGCCGGCCACGCCCGAGAACACCAACGCGGCCCTGGGCGGGACGCTGTTGCACAACACCTACCCCTTTAATCTGTGCGGCTTCCCTGCCCTCTCCGTGCCCTGCGGCTTCTCGCCCGACGGCCTGCCCATCGGCCTGCAAATCATCGCCCGGCCCGACGACGAAGCCGCCGTGCTGCGCCTCGGCCACGCCTACGAGGAGGCCACGCCCTGGCGCAACGTGCGCCCCCCCATCGGGCACTTGTCACAATAGGTATCCGTACCACTACGACATATGCAGGATCGGATGGTCACTGTATCCGTCGATGATAATGTCCTGATATGACGCGCGTATCGTCTGCATCACCAAAGAGATATAGGCAACGTCCTCTCCGTTGAGCTTGTCGTGGCGGCTCAACGCCTCGACCAGAACGCGACCGGGCTCATACGACGACACGGTCACGATGGGCGCTATATCGGCAAGTTCGCGTGATGGGTGTGGCAGGCGCCAGCCTCTCGATAGCTCCCGTGGAGTCGTCTCGACCTCCCAGGCCGAACGCCACCATCCGTCGCCACACTCTTCGGCTTGTGGAAAGGGGACAACCCGTATCTGTGATGGGTCGTACCCAGGATCATAGCGTCGGATCATGCTTCACCCACGGTTAGCAGTCCGCGACCGCTGGCTCGACCCGTTGCAGACTTGTATTGATGGTCGGGCGAGGATTGCCGACGCGGTTCCCGACGGCCAAAGAGATAAGCGGCCTGGCGGTTCCTGAAATGATAAGGTTGCCATGAATCCAGCTAGGCCCTCCATCAAACAGGGACTCGAGAACCGTAGCCTCCCTGGCATCGATCAACCTTGACCGTGGGACCGACCACGACGCGGGAGGATCATATGTCACATCATCTTCCATCACGAACAGGACATTGTCAAGATCGATACGAGGCTGATCATCCTTTTCTAAGCACCGATCGATGGCATTCATGATTTGCTTCAGATACATGTTCACCATAACTCTCATCAGCTCTCATCAACGACCCTTATGCTATGCGCGCTTTCGATCCGTCGCGCGCAACGGGGCTCCCGTTGCTCAAGCGGCCGCCAGTGGATCGGCGGCGACCGACGGACGGACGCGCAGGCCCGGATGCGCGCCTTCCCAGCAGCGCAGCGCCCGTAGAGCCTCGACCTCGTGCTCGACGACGAGGCAGCGCCACCAGGGCAACGCGCTCGCCGTCACCCGCAAGGAGTTCCAGCGCAGATAAGCGGCAATGCGACGATGCGCGTACACTGTCACGCCATCCCGTCTGTCCAGCCGTACCAGCTCGGGGTCGCGTCCGGCAGACTCGGCGCCCGACCATTCGACGTTGATGCGCTCATTGGGCATGGCGTAATCGCATACCACGCTGACCACGATAGCCTGTCCCTGGCGGCGCTGCTCGAGCAGACGCAGCGCCCTGACGTCCCATTCCAGTCCCACCTTCGGCTCCTTTGCCTCATGGTTTCGTCGTGATGCCGACAACGCATCACCACCCTTATCATCGCACGTTTGAGAGCCAACGGGCATAGCCTTTTCTGACATCATGGCAGCACGGCCGAGCGTCCCGGGAAAGCAGGAAGGGGGAGAGGCATGGCCTCTCCCCCTTCCTACTTTCCCGCTCACGACAGGCAGTAAGCTGTCCCAAGCGACCGATGCCGCTACGTCCGCGTTGGAGGCGGTGCGGCGGTGATACTGCTGGCCATCACCGCGCCGGCCGCGCCGGACCCGGGCATGGGGATGCCGTGGCCGGTGTGCTCGGGGATGGCCAACCCTGGCAGCGGCGCGGCAACCTCTTCGCCATGCACGACGGAATCGCCCGCCTCCAGTTGCGCGTTGGTCATGCGCAAGGGCACGATCAACCCGACCACGCGCACAACCACGAAGGTGGCCACGGCGCTCCAGGCGATCACGAAGCCGGCGCCCTCCAACTGGGCCACCAACTGATGCGTGCCCGCCCCGTAGAACAGGCCGCCGACCGAAAAGGCGCCCGCCCCGGCTTTCCCGGCTCCGGGATACTCGAGCATGTTGGGGTCGGCCACCAGCCCGACCATCAGGCCGCCGATCAGCCCGGCGATGCCGTGCGTGTGGACCACGCCCAGCGCGTCGTCGACGCGGCGGAAGATCGTGACCCGATTCATGGTAAACCAGGGTACCGCGGCGGCCACGAGACCGATGATGATGGCGCCCGTGCCGTTGACGAAGCCCGCCGCCGGCGTGATGGCTACCAGCCCGGTGATCATGCCATTGACCGAGCCGACCAGCGACGGCTTGCCCACGGCGATCATGTCGATGGCCATCCAGGTCAACAGCGCCGTGGCCGCAGCGAGGTTGGTGTTGAGCACGGCGGCCGCGGCGTCGGCGTTGGCGAAGTAGGGATCGCCGCCGTTGAAGCCGTTCCAGCCCAGCCAGAGCAACCCGGCCCCGGCCATGGTCATTAGCAAGTTGTTCGGCGCGGCGTCGGCGCGGTCGCGGGCCAGCCGCGGCCCGATGATCGCCGCCGCGACGAAGCCCGAGACGCCGGCCGAGAGGTGGATGACGTAGCCGCCGCTGTAGTCGACCGCGCCGGCGGCGGCCAGCCAGCCGCCGCCCCAGATGCTGAAGGCGTCGACGGAGTAGACAACCGTCGACCACAGCGGGACCAGGATCATCCAGGCCTTGAAGCTGATGCGCCCGATCAGGCTGCCCAGGAAGAGCAGCGGGGTGATGGCGGCGAACACGAACTGGAAGTAGATCAGCGAGGCCTGCGGATAGCGGAACGCGGGCATGCCTCCCGTGTCGCTGACCAGGGGGATGTGCGCGCGGCCTTGCTCCGCGGCGCTGTCGAGCACCGGCCCCGGCATACCCAGGATCGTGCCGATCCACGGCTTGCCGAAGCTCATATTGAAGCCCCACAGCACCCAGACGATGAGCACGATGGCGAAGCCGTAGAACGCCATCATCGCGCTATTGATGGCCCAGCGTCGCTGCACCACCCCGCCGTAGAGGACGGCCAGCCCGGGGATGCTCATCAGACCAACCAGCGTCGCGGCGGTCAGCTGCCAGGTATTGTCGCCCGCGTTTAACCATGATGGAGCCGGGATCATGCGTACCTCCGTGTCCAAACTCGTGGCGCCGCACGTATCGTGGCGCGGCGGCGTGCGCGAAACCATCGTTGGACGGGAGGGCAACGTTGCCCGACAGCGGGGAGGACGAGCCGACACACCGGGACGACTGCCATAACGTCGTCGCCATCGGCCAGCGACCTTGTGCTATAGCGCGACGCCTCCCGGCGGCATGATAGCCGCACGGGAGGCGTCGTTGCCCCATTGTGTGTCTGTGCTCCGAAGCTCGAGCGGCGCCGAGGTCAGCACTGAGGCTGGCGGTCGCCCGTGACTTGAGAGCATTCTAACAAATAGCAACCCTGGTTGTCCATATCTTTCTGATAGGGGCGCCGCCATGAGGACATGTTGCCGACACTGGAACGTGCGGCAGGGTCGAGCAAGGTCGGGCCGCGGCGGTCAGTGCGGACGAAGGCGCAGCGCGATGTCCACGATGGCGGGGTCGAGGCGCGCGCCAGCCTGTCGGAGCAACCGTTCACCGGGCGTAGGCGTGGGGAACCCGGTGGTAGCCTCCCGTGTCTCCGCGGGGACGTGGGTCAGGCCGTCATAGGCGTCGGCGACGGCGATGATGCGCGCACCCAACGGGATGTCGTCGCCGCGCAGGCCGCCTGGCCCACCCGAGCCATCCCAGTTTTCGCGCTGGGACGCGACCAACTCGGCCATGGAGGACAGCATCGGCAAGCGCGACAGCAGCTCGACGGCCAGGGCGACATCCCGGGCCGCCTGCTCGTGCTCGTCGCGCTCCACGAGTGATGGCGCGAGGCCGCGGAGGCCGCGGCCGACGCCATGGAGCAGGCCGGCCCAGCCGGTGCGCGCGCGCTCGGCAGGGAGGAGGCGCAAGGCGGCGGCTATACCCCAACACAGCTCACCGACCCGCATGGCATGCTCAGCCTCCCTGGGAGCGCCGACCTGGAGCACGGCCAGGAGGGTCCGCGCGGCGTCCGGCGGGTCCGGCAAGCCGAGCGGAGCGGTCTGGTAGCCATCGGCGTGCACGCTGCGGTTGCGGCCCGTGCGTTTGGCCGCGTACAGCGCGCGGTCGGCCGCCGCGATCAGGGCGATCCGCTCGACGACCACGCCGGGTGACAGCGTCGCCACCCCAACGCTGACGGTCACCGCGATAGGGTCTCCAGCTCCAGGGACGCTGATAGGCTGTTGGATCACATGGAGTCGCAGGCGCTCGGCCGCCGTCATCGCCGCGTCGTACGCTGCCCCGGGTAGGATGATCAGAAACTCCTCGCCGCCGAAGCGCCCGATCACGTCCTGCGCCCTGACCATCTCCTGGGCGCGCCGCGCCAGCGTCACCAGCACCTGGTCCCCCGTCTCATGACCATAGCTATCGTTAACCGCCTTGAAGTGGTCGGCGTCCATCATCAGCAGCGAGAGCGGCTCCTCGTAGCGTTCGGCATGGGCCAGCATCTGGTCGAGCTGTTGCTCAAGTCCGCGCCGATTTGTGAGGCTGGTCAAGGTGTCGGTTAGCGCCTGCGCGGCCAGGGTATCGTGGCGCGTCTTCTCGGCCAGAGCACTGCGCAGGCGCGCCAGCAGTTCGGGCAGGTCGAACGGTTTCGTGATATAGTCGGTGGCGCCGGCGTCGAGACCCTGGACCTTGGCCTCGACCTGCGCGAACGCGGTCAGCAGGAGCACGGGGATGTGCGCGGTGCGCGGGTCATTTTTGATGGCGCGGCAGGCCGCCAGGCCATCCAGGCGCGGCATCGAGATGTCGAGCAGCACGACATCCGGCTGGTTGATGCGTGTCAGGGCCACCGCGGTCCTGCCGTCGGGGGCCACGATCGTCTCATACCCGGCCTCGTCGAGCATTGTGACGAGCATCTGGCGAATGGCGACGTCATCATCCGCGATTAACACCGTGGCCTGCATGCGCCTTCCCCTCCACTACTAGAGGACATAGAGGACACCCGGGGACATCTCTATCGAACACACTCGGGGACCCTTCCTGCCCGCCGCATGCGCCGCATGCACAAGCTGTACCAGCCTCCCATTAGCTATTAGTAATCAGCCATTAGCCACCCGTGGTTCGGCGGTCACGCGCCAGCAACTAACAGCTAACAACTAACGACTAATAGCTAACGACGCGTTCTTGCGGGCGCGGGCGCGCTCGTTGGGGTCGAGCAGCCGCTTGCGCAGGCGTAGGGACTGCGGCGTGACCTCGACGAATTCGTCGTCGGCGATGAAGTCCAGCGACTGCTCCAGGCTCAGGATCGTGGCCGGCGTCAGACGCACCGAGATCTCGGCCGTACTGGAGCGAATGTTCGTCTTCTGTTTGGCCCGGCAGACGTTGACGGCAAGGTCGTTCTCGCGGATGTGCAGGCCCACGACCATGCCGGCGTAGACGTCGGTACCCGGCTCGATGAAGGTCGTGCCGCGCTCCTGGGCGTTGGCCAGACCAAAGGTCAGCGCCGTCCCGCCTTCGGACGCGATCAACACGCCGTTGCGCGTGGCACTCATCGGTCCGTACCACGGCTCGTAGCCCATCAGGATCGAACCCATGATGCCGTTGCCGCGCGTCGCGGTCAGGAACAAGTTGCGAAAGCCGATCAGCCCGCGCGTCGGGATGGTGTACTCCAGGCGCACGTTGCCGTTGCCATCGTTGTGGAGATTGACCATCTCGGCCAGGCGGCGGCCCAGGCTCTCGGTCAGGAACCCGACGTACTCCTCGGCCGTGTCGATGACCAGGTGCTCGACCGGCTCGTGCACCTTGCCATCAACCTCTTTGGTGATGACCTCGGGGCGCGAGACCTGGAACTCGTAGCCCTCGCGGCGCATCGTCTCGATCAGGATGGCCAGGTGCAACTCGCCGCGGCCCGAGACCATGAAGGTGTCGGCGGCGCCGGTCTCTTCCACGCGCAGGGCTACGTTGGTCTCCAACTCGCGCAGCAGACGTTCGCGGATCTGGCGCGAGGTGACGTAGGTACCCTCGCGGCCCGCGAACGGCGAGGTGCTGACGCCGAAGGTCATCTTGACCGTGGGCTCCTCGACGGCGATGGGCGGCAGCGCCTCCGGCGCGTCGGCCGAGGCCACGGTATCGCCGATCCCGCCGTCCGAGAGACCGGTCAGTAGCACGATGTCGCCCGCCGTCGCCCGTTCCACGGCGACGCGCTCCAGGCCCTTGTTGACGTAGACGGCGACAATCTTGGCGCGGCGCTCGACGCCGTGGCGGTCGATGTGCGTCACGCCGTCGCCCGGCGCGACGTGGCCGCGCGCGATGCGCCCGATGACCAGACGGCCCTGGTAGTTGTCGTAGCCCAGCGAGGTCACGAGCATCTGGAAGGGGCCGTCGGGGTCGACCGCGGGGGCGGGGACGTAGCGCAGGATGGCCTCGAAGAGCGGCTGCAGCGACGTGCCGGGCACGGCGGGATCAAGGGTAGCGGTCCCCTCGCGCGCCACGGTGTAGATCACCGGGAAGTCGAGTTGATCCTCGACGGTGGCCAGTTCCAGGAAGAGATCCTGCGTGCGGGCCAGCACCCAATCGATGCGCGCCATGGGCCGGTCGATCTTATTGATGACCACGATGGGGCGCAGGCCGATCTCGAACGCCTTCTTGAGCACGAAGCGCGTCTGCGGCATGGGGCCCTCGACGGCGTCGACGAGCAGCAGCGCGCCGTCGGTCATATTCAGCACGCGCTCGACCTCGCCGCCAAAGTCGGCGTGGCCGGGGGTGTCGATGATGTTGATGGTGACGTCGTGGTACTGCACGGCCGTGTTCTTGGCCAGGATGGTGATGCCCTTCTCGCGCTCCAGGTCGCCCGAGTCCATGATCAGGGTGCCGGAGGTCTCGGAGCGGCGCAGCGCGGCGCTCTGCTTGAGCAAGCCGTCGACGAGCGTGGTCTTGCCGTGGTCGACGTGGGCGATAATAGAGATATTGCGCAGGTCGGGGCGCGCGGAGTGATGTGGCATAGTGGTTAGGGGTCCCTCACAAAGTAAGCGGGTTGGGAGAACAAGAGTATATGACCCCGCCGGATACGCCGCGAGGTTACATACCTGTAGTATATCAGTATATCCGCCAGGCGACATGACCTGGCGCCGCGCCCACCAGAGCCGTGTAGTTGTCGATCGTGTGGGCGATTCCCGGCGGTTCTGCCCTGAGAACTACATGGCCCTGCCGTGCCCGCTGTCGCTATGATAGGCTGACGATAGAGACTCCGCCGCGGCAAGCGACGGGACGCGGCGCCACGAGCAGTGACAAACGACGGGACGTGGGGGGGCAATGCGGACCGGCCGAGCGGGGGGTAGATGGGACAAAGCGCGGGCTCTTGCCCGCGCCCTCGCCGCCTACTTCAAGACCTTCGCGACCTTCGGCCATGGCACGCGGCGTCTGCTGTGGGGCACCCTTTGTATGAACGTCGGGGCCGGTGTCTTCGGCGTCCTGTTTAACCTCTACCTGGTGGCCCTGGGCTACCGCCTCGACTTCATCGGCCTGGTGGCCGCCATGTCCACCGTGGCGCAGGCCGCCAGCGGCCCCGTCATCGGCTGGGTGCTGCAGCGGGTCGGCGCGCGCATCGTCATGATGGCCGGCTCCGCGGCCCTGGCCGTCTGCTGGGCGCTCTCCGCGTTAGTGACCAGCGGCGCGGCGCTGGCCGTCACCACAATCGGCGCGGGCGTCGGCTACGCGGCCACGACGATTCCCGCCTCGCCGTACATGATGGAGCAGGCCACGCGTCGCCAGCGCTCGCATCTCTTCTCGGCCTATTTCGCCTCGGCCACGATTGGCGGCATGATCGGCTCGATCCTGAGTGGCGTCGTGCCGGCCCTGGCTGGCGTGCTCGTCGTGGGCGCGGCGCACGGCGGCCATGGCCCGGATATGGCGGCGCTGGTGGCGCCGGACCGTCTGGGTATGCTGGCCGGCGTCGTGTTCACGGCCCTCGGGGTGTGGTACCTCGCCGGGATGGACCGCGCGCCGCATCCGGACGCGGAGGCGGAGACGCCTATTGCGCCCAACGCCGCGAACACGATTGCAAACACTACCATCGTGGAAGAGCGGCCACCGGAGCGGTCGCGCCGCGACGTGTTGGTGATGCTGCTGGCCACGGGGACGGTCGCCGTGACCATGGGCGCGACGCTGCCCTTCTTCAACGTCTACTTCCAGTCGCGGTTCCACGCCAGTACCGGGACCATCAGCGTCATCTTTACCCTCTCCGGGCTGGTCTGCGCCGTGGTGGCGTTCGTGGCGCCCGCCGTGGGCCGCGGCAGCCGCCTGCGAGGCTTCACCGCAACGCGCCTACTGACCGCGCCGGCCTACCTGCTCTTGCTCTTGCACCCCGGTCTGGCCCTCGCCGCGGTGGCCTACATCGCCCGCAACTCCCTTGGTACAGTCTCCGGCTCACTGGAGAACACCTTCGCCATGGAGGTGATGCCGCCGCGCCTGCGTGGGCTGGTGGCGGGCTGGCGCTCGTTGGCGTTCAACGTAGGCTGGTCGGTGGGGTCGCTATTGGCCGGCGTCGTGGTGGCGTGGCTGGGCTACGAGGCGATCTTCGCCGGCTCGATGGCGCTGATCGTGCTGGGCTCGGCCGCCTACGCCATCCAGTACAGCGCCTGGAGCGGTCGCGTTGCCGTCGGCGCCAGCCGGGTGCGCTACGCCGTGGCCACGCTGCCCGGCGTTCCCCACGCGCGCAACCGTGGGCGGCGCGGTAGGCAGTAGGCGGTTGCCCGTTGCCAGGCGCCGGTAGGGGCGTAGTGCATACGCCCCGGTTGCCAGGCGCCAGTTCGGACTATGTGCGGATGCTGTAGCGCAGGTAGAGCTCACCGGCGTGTTCGTAGAGGCTGCGCAGCGCGAGTCGTACGGGTGGGACCAGGGCGGCGCCGGCGACCAGTGGCAGCCCGTCTCCGGCCACCGCCTTGGGCGCCAGCGTCACGAACAAGTCGTCAAGCACACCCAGGGCCAGCAGATCTCGGTTAAGGGTGGGACCGCCCTCGCACAGCACGGCGCGCGCGCCGAATTCTTGCCGTAAGACGCGCAGGGCCGCGGCCGGGTCGGGCCGGTCAGTCCCGACGACGCGTACCGTCGCGCGCTCCCGCAGGCGCGCCAGGCGGTCGCGCGGCGTGCGCTCGGCGACGAAGACGACGGCGCGCGCGGGCTCCGCGAAAAAAGCGCGCTCCAGCGGCACGTCACCCGATGCCGTCAGCAGCGCCAGCAGCGGCTGCGGCGCCAACCCACGCGCCTGACGTAGAGGAACAAACTCCGCGGGCACGCCCCGGCCGACCCGCTCAGCGCGCAACGTCCCCGCGCCGAACAGGAGAGCGTCCGCGTTGGCGCGCAGCACGCGCATCAGGTGGCGGTCGACCGGGCTGCCGATGCCCATGGACGAGCCGTCGACAGCGGCGCGCCCGTCGACCGTGCCGACCATGTTGAGGGCCAGGAAAGAACGGTCCTCCGCGCGTGGCCGCCAGGCGAGGTCGCGGTACACGTCAGCCAGCGCGACCCGCGCCGGCTCGGGGTAGAGTTGAGCGATCTCCAACGGCAGTTCGGATGGCAGCGTCATGGGGACAGTGTACAGCACGAGTAGGCAGTTGCCAGTTGCCAGTTGCCAGTTAGCGGCCAATGGGTGCGAGGGAACGTGGTGCACAGATATCTTGCCGACTGCCGGATGTCAGAAGGCGGCCTACGTCCCAGCGCCTCGTGGCCCACGGCCCACGGCCCACGGCCCACTGGCAACTGGCAACTGGCAACTGGCAACTGGCAACTCTCAACTCGTCCGGCGCAGACGATCCTCTTGCTGGCCCTGTTCGACGGGCCAGAGAGCTCGTTCCTTACGCGGGTGGCCGGCGATAAGGGTGGCGCTGAGGACCTGCGTCAGCACGGTGTAGCCGCAGCCACAGGGGCACGCCTGTTCGCGCAGGCTCGGCTGCAGGTAGTAGACCGCGTCGTGCTCGCCACGGTGTCGCTCGCAGTAGCGGCTGACACCTGACTGCAAATTGACGTAGCGGCGACATTGCCCTCCCTGAGCAGTACGGGCCGAGCAGCGGTGCGCGCCGCGCGCCCAGAGCTCGAAGACCCAGCGCGGGCCATGTTCGACCACCGCACGTTTGAGCCCGCTTCCTGCAGTCACCACGGTCCGTGTCTCTGTACGCATCGTGCTCTCTGTCCCTCCGCCCGGCCTTGCCCACCCGTGCGCGCTCTTATCAGCCATTGTGCTGTGCGGCTATCGTACAACGGACGGACACGGCGACGCAAGAGCGCGTCAAGGACTTATCCTCAGCTATCCCCACGTCGTTATCCACGTTCTTATCCACATGTAGATGGCCGTTTAGACCCCGACGCCGCGCCGTATCCACAGCGTATCCACACCTACCCACATGCTGTCCACACATCTCGCGCGGGATTGTACACAGACACCTGGTATACTCCAACCCAGCACCACCCCTTGCCCTTGTAAAACGCCGCATCGGTCCGCTCACCCCCGCCGGCGCCCTGTTGTGACGCGGGCCTTGACGGGTGGGAGGCCGGCGCCGCACGTCACCTGGCGGCGGGCGCGGCGGCAACGCATGCTGCATGTCGAGCAGCCCTCGTCGAAGACCCATGGCCGGCGAGCAGGATAATTCAGCGGTGATGCATAATTTCGGTACGTTGAGGAGCATTCATGGTCGATGGTCCACGTGGTCGGCAGCCGTTCACACCGGGGAGCGAGAGGCCCACGCGCACGCGCAATAACAACAGTGGTAGTGGCAAGGGATCGACGGGCGGGCGCCGCGACGGCCAGGGCGGCAACGGGCCAACCCAGGGGCCGCGAGACGGCAACTTCTATGACCGCAACACGAGCGGGAGTGGCGCGCGCGAGGGCGGCTACCAGGAGCGCGGCGCCGGCGGCTACCGTGACCGGGGCGCTGGCGGTACGGGCGGCGCGCGTGAGGGTGGCTTCTACGACCGCGGGCCGCGCACTACGACAACGCGGCGCGAGGGCGGCCGGGCCGCCAACCCTCAAATAGTGCAGCACCGCGCGGTCCACTATCAGGTTGTCAGCATGGACGACGAAGAGTGGGGCGAGACCCTGGAAAACCGCCTGAACGCGCTGGGCCGTGATGGCTGGCGCCTGGTCGCCATTGACGAGGGACGCCAGTACGTCTTCATGCAGACGGAGTAGGGGCGTATTGCATACGCCCTGGCAGGGGGCCGTAGGGGCGTATGCAATACGCCCTAGCAGGGGGCAGTTCACAGAAGGATGCCGCTCAGCGACATACGACCGTGACCGAACGCTACAAAGTTCGGTTCGACATCTCTTTCTGCCCACTGCCTACTGTGAACTCCCGAAGAGGCAGATCTCGCGCAGCGGACACTGTCCGCAGAGGGGCCGTTGGGCGCGGCAGACCTGGCGGCCATGCCGGATCATGTCGATGTGCAGGGCATGAACGTCCTCGGGCTCAACGGTGGCCTCGAGCAGCGTCTGGGCCTTCTCGGCCGCGTCATTGGGCCGGATCAGTCCCAACCGGGCGCAGACGCGCTGGATATGGGTATCGACGCAGAACGCCGGGACGCCCAGGCTGAACATCAACACGCACGAGGCCGTTTTGGGTCCAATGCCATGGCCCAGGCTCAGCAACAATGTGCGCGCCTCGTCGCGGGACATCCCGTCGAGGACCGAGAGGTCGTAGGCGCCGAAGCGAGCGTCTATCTCGCGCAGCGTGCGCTGGATGCGCGGCGCCTTCATCGCCGCGAGGCCGCCGCTACGGATCGCGTCCTCGACCTCCAAAACAGGGGCGTCCGCCACCTGCTGCCAGGTCGGGAACCGCTCGCGCAGGCTGGCGTACGCGCGATGCGAGTTGGTATCCGAGGTATGCTGCGACAGGATCGTACCAACGAGCCCGCCGACCGGATCACTGCGCTCCTTGAACGGCGTATAGCCGTAGGCCTGCACCAGGAGGTCGCGCATCACGTGCACGTGTTCCGCGCGGTCGGCGAGCAATTCGCGCAGATAGGGCGAGACGCCATGCGGCAGCGGCTCCGGCCCACGCCGAGAGCGCAGCTTTGGCTCGGCATCGCGCGTGGTGCGCGGCTCCCGACCGGCGTTGCGCCTGGCGCGCGGCTCCGGAGCGCCATCGTGTGTGGCCCCTGGCGTCGGCCCGGCGTCGGGTGCGACGCGCGACGTCAAATCGGTTGTACTCTCGGGAATGCTGTGCTCACCGGTCTTCCTGGCCATCGTCCGATAAGGTCCTCTCACAAGCCTGTCCACATCAGGATACCACCGCTTCCGGGGACGCCGGTTGCTGGTTGCCCAAGGTCTGTGCATTGTCCGCCGCAGACGCCGGTCACCCCCTGGGACCGCCGCAGTCCCTGCGGCTCTGTTTGTGGGCGCGCGGTTTGTCGGAGCTGCACAGATGTCCCAGGACGGTTTGCCGCAGGGACTGCGGCGGTCCCAGTGGAAACACCAGTCGTCGACTTTTCACGAACCCTGACTGGTTGCCGAACGTGCTTGCCATGAGGTTATGCAACTTGCTAGACTGTAAAGCATCGGGGCGTGGCGCAGCTTGGTAGCGCGTCTGAATGGGGTTCAGAAGGTCGGAGGTTCGAATCCTCTCGCCCCGACCAGTTTCTA
>JAABUX010004205.1_pt1 | contig 18440 bp, 22 predicted proteins | sample 5561851 | NCBI WGS metagenome assembly JAABUX01 (sample SAMN10711883, study PRJNA513361) | rock metagenome | isolation source: Antarctica rocks | place: Antarctica: Victoria Land, Richard Nunatak red sandstone | collected 2016-01-03 | reverse complement strand
CCCAGCCTTATCCGTTGGTCGCTCCAGGAAATCCGCCGCGTTGCCACCCGTCTCGCGCAACAACGTATCCGCCCGGCTCACGTCATCGCTTGGTCGCTCTGGCGACGAGCACACCAAGCCGCTGCCCAACGCTCACACATGAAACGGAACATGCAACTGTAATGCTAAACACTCTGAATTAAGTTCACGTTAATACATCGTCAGACATTACGGAAGTTTAACTTTCTTCGTATAATCCACATAAATAGAAGGCCGGTTCCTACAAACCGAAGGTTAGTTCGAATTGGTTACAGACACTAACGGCGTTATACAATATTCTGCCAACTCATCAGGCAACGCTGGCGGCGAGGCTTTCAGTTCCTCTGGTCGTGGAGGCTCGACGCTGCCGGCTGGCTATCTCAGCACGAGCGGCAGCCAGATCATCGACGCGAGCGGCACTCCCGTCCGCGTCGACTCGATCGGCTGGTACGGGACGGATGGCCCGGCGGGTTCGGCCCTGCAGGGTCTATGGTCCACCAGCTATCAGAACATCTTCCAGTCGATCAAAGACGACGGCTTCAATACGGTCCGCATCCCCTGGTCGAACGCCGACCTCAATACGCCGTTCGCCGGCACGAATGCTCTCGGCGGCGTGGACTGGTCGCAGAACGCCGACCTGCAGGGCCTTACCACCCTCCAGGTCTTCCAGAAGATCGTCGGCGCCGCCGGGCAGATCGGCTTGAAGGTGATCTTCGACCACCATACCGATGACGGGTCCGGCGGGCAGCAGCCAAACGGGCTTTGGATCGATAAAGGCCCCGGCACGGACGGCACCGACGGCGCGGGCGTGCAAGGCACTGTCGATGCCGCCCGCTTCCAGGCCGACTGGATGCAGTTTGCGAAGACCTTCGCCGGCAACTCGACCGTCATCGGCTTCGATCTCGACAACGAGCCGCACAATGTGCAGTGGGGGGGCGGCGGTCCCACCGACGTCCACAAGATGTTTCAGGATGTTGGCAATGCCATCCAGGCGGTAAACCCCGGCGCGCTCATCATCGGCGAGCCGTCGCAGGACTACCAGAGCGCCGCACCGGAGGGCAACGTCACCGTCGCCAACATCACCAGCAACCCAGTCTTGCTCGGCATCCCGAATAAGATGGTCTACTCGGTTCACGAGTACCCGACCGAGATCGGCGGCGGCAGTCCCGACTCGGGCACCGCCTACGTCCAGCAAATGAACCATGCCTGGGGCGACGTAGTCTCGCAGAACATAGCCCCTGTCTGGATCGGTGAAATGGGGTCGAACCTGATATCGGCCGACAGCCAGGCCTGGGCCAAGACCCTGCTCGACTACATGAATGGCAAGGACGGTGCGCAAGGCGGCCCGACTTTCACCGGCAACCAACAGCCCGTTGGCGGGTCCTGGTGGAACATCGGCTCGGAAGGGGGTGGGGGCAATCCCGACGGGAACCAGACCCAATGGGGCGGAGGCAATTACAAACCGGAGCAGCAGGCCATCACCGACCAGATGCTGTTCAAGACCTCATAAGAGTCTTGTGGCCGTATTCACCGATCCGGGGAGTAAACGCAGCAACCCAACCGCTCGTGAACAGGTATAGGCCTGTGCGGCTGAGAGGAACAGAAAAGCAGCATAAGGCGGCTATCCCTCTAGGACGCGATAGATCGTGGCCGGGTGGACTTTGAATGTCCTGGCGACAGCGCTGATGGATTTGCCGTCTCGGACGAGTTCTCTGGCGAGCTCCTGCTGGTCGGGCAGCATCTTCTTTGGCCTGCCGAAGGCCACGCCGCGTGCCTGAGCGGCCAGCCGGCCCTCCTGCGTCCGGCTGAGGATGAGGGTGCGTTCGAACTCGGCGATGCCGGCGAAAACCGTCATGATCATCCGGCCAGATGGGCTTGTGGTATCAGCCCACGGTTCATCAAGCGACTGTAATCCCGCGCTCTCTTCGGTAATGCGCTCGGCTATCCGCAGGAGTTCGGAAGTGGACCGGGCCAGCCTGTCGAGGCGTGTCACAACCAGGACGTCACCTTTGCGCAGCTGGTCGAGCAGCTTCTCAAGCTTGGGGCGATTGCGGGCGGTGCCCGAGATCTTCTCCTCGAACAGCTTCTCGCACCCGGCGGCGGAGAGGCGTTGGCACTGGCTGGTCAGGGTTTGCTCGTCGGTCGAGACCCGGGCATAGCCGAGCCTCATGGGAAGACCCCCAGCGCTTCGCAAAACACATTGCTAAAGTGGCCGCTTCCGCATAGGTATTCTGCGAAGAAAAAAGCGTGTGATTTCAGTTGGCCTGTTCTCTGCCGCAAATGTCCTAAGTTCCGCACGATAGCCAACGGTCGGGCGATATCCAACAGTCGGCTGGCTATGGCCTATTTGGACGGAAGCAAATTCGCACGGGACTTTTGAGCACTCTTATGCTGCTTTTCTGTTCCTCTCAGCCGTACAGGCCGTCTCCAACGTTTCCACAAGCCGCGAACACCCTGCCCACGCGGGAAGGTTGACTCACCGGCGCGCGACGGAGCGCCCTATTCTTGAACCTGATAGCCCTCGGCTTCGATCGCCTTGCGTATCGCCGCCGGGTCCGGGTTGCCGTCCACCGTGACCTGTCCATGATTCAGGTCCACCTTCACGTCCTTGGCACCTGCGACCTCGCTGGCCGCGCGGGTTACAGCGGAGACGCAATGGCCGCATGTCATCCCGGAAACCTTGAGTTGCAGCATTCGCCTGCTCCTTCTTTTGCTCGTTATAGGTTGGGTGCTTCCCAGCTTGGCAGGTCAAGACGCCTCCCGCGCGGTCGGCACGGTTCTCTTGCGAACGTGAAACCGACCACGCCAATGTCCGTCGTGCACCCTTGACCTTCCCACGTTGGTAAGACCCATGTGAGGTCCGAGGCGCTCTGCGCGTGAGGGATTTAGCATGGACACGGTAATTTCGGCCCCGAGGGCCGCAAACGCCTCGGACGAGGCCACGGCTGATATGGACCTCGGCATCGAAGGCATGACCTGCGCCTCCTGCGTGCGCCGGGTCGAGCAGGCGCTCGGGCAGGTTCCAGGCGTGTCGGCCGTCTCGGTCAACCTGGCGACGGAGCGGGCGCGGGTCGCCTACGATGGCCAGCGCGGCACCGCTGCCGCGCTGGTCGAGGCCGTCGGCCGCGCCGGCTATTCGGCTGCCACCCAGGTCATCGACCTCGGCGTGAGCGGGATGACCTGCGCATCTTGTGTCGGCCGGGTCGAGCGGGCGCTGAAGCGCGTGCCGGGCGTGGTCGGGGCCGAGGTCAATCTCGCGACTGAGCGCGCGCGCGTGACGGCGACTGCCGGCGTCAGCGTCGAGCAGCTTGCAGAGGCCGTGGGCAAGGCGGGGTATCAGGCGGCGCCGGTGACCGAAGCGGCCGCCGGGGAAGGCACGCCATCCCCGGCCCGGCGCCGCGAGAAGCTGCACGTCGTGATCGCCGCCTGTCTCTCGGCGCCGCTGCTCGCCGGCATGGCCGGGCATCTGGCCGGCCTGCCCTGGATGCTGCCCGGCTGGGTGCAGTTCGCACTCACGACGCCCGTGCAGTTCTGGCTGGGCTGGCGCTTCTACGTCGCCGGCTGGAAGGCCGTGCGCGCCGGGGCCGGCAACATGGACCTGCTAGTGGCGCTTGGCACCTCAGCCGCCTGGGGCCTCAGCGTGTTCGAGCTGCTGACCGCGCCGGCCGGCGCGGAACCAGCACTCTACTTCGAGAGTTCGGCGCTGATCGTCACATTCATCCTGCTGGGCAAGTGGCTTGAAGCCCGCGCCAAGGGCCAAACCGCCGCCGCCATCCAAGCTTTGATGCGCTTGCGCCCCGATACGGCGCGTGTGCGCCAAAACGAGGCCGAGCGGGAGGTGCCGCTGGCGCAGGTCGCGGTCGGCGACGTGGTCGTGGTGCGGCCCGGCGAGCGCATCCCCGTCGATGGCGAGGTCGTCGAGGGCGGCGGCAGCGTGGACGAAAGCATGTTGACCGGCGAGAGCCTGCCGGTCGAGAAGGCGCCGGGGAGCCATGTGACAGGCGGCTCGATCAACGCGGACGGACTGCTGGTGGTCGCGACGATGGCGGTTGGCGCGGAGACGACGCTTGCCCGGATCGTCCGGCTGGTCGAGGGCGCGCAGGCGTCCAAGGCGCCGATCCAGCGGCTGGTGGACCGGGTCAGCGCCGTGTTCGTGCCGGTCGTGCTCGGCATCGCGCTGCTGACCTTCATTGCCTGGTGGGCGGCGACCGGCGACCCGGTGCCGGCGCTGCTCAACGCCGTCGCGGTGATGGTGATCGCCTGTCCCTGCGCGCTGGGGCTCGCCACGCCGACCGCGATCATGGTCGGCACCGGTGCCGCCGCCCGGCACGGCATCCTGATAAAGGACGCAGAGGCGCTCGAGCGGGCGCACGCGGTCACGACCGTCGCGTTCGACAAGACAGGGACGCTGACCGAGGGCCGCCCGGAGGTCACCGACATCGTGCCGGCCCAAGGCGTCGACGCGCTCGCGATGCTCCGGCAGGCGAACGCGTTGCAGGCCGGCAGCGAGCATCCGCTGGCGGCAGCGTTGCGGCGCCGGGCGGAGGCGGACGGGGCAACCGGGGAGAGGGCGGACAAGTTCCGCGCCCTCCCCGGCCGGGGCGTGTCGGCCGCGGTCGGCGGCCGCAGCTTGGTCATGGGCAGCCGGCGGCTGCTGGAGGAGAGCGGCCTGGCGATGGGCGGCCTGGCAGCCCAGGCGGATGCGCTCGCGTCCTCCGGCCGCACCGTGTCGTGGCTCGGGGAGACCGCGCCTGAGGCGCGGACGCTCGGGCTGGTGGCGTTCGGTGACGCGGTGAAGCCGTCGGCCCAGGCGGCTGTGGCCGGGCTGCAGCATCAGAAGGTGCGGACGGTCATGCTGACCGGCGACGGGCAGGGCGCGGCTGATGCTGCGGCCCGGGCGCTCGGCATCGACGAGGTGGTCGCCGAGGTGCTGCCGGACGGCAAGGCGGACGCGGTTACGCGGCTGCGGAGCCAAGGCGACGTCGTTGCCATGGTCGGCGACGGCGTGAACGACGCCCCGGCGCTCGCCGCGGCCGACGTGGGCATCGCGATGGCGACCGGGACCGATGTGGCGATGAGCGCCGCCGGGATCACGCTTATGCGCGGCGACCCGCTGCTCGTGCCCGCCGCGCTCGACGTGTCGCGCCGTACCTACAGCAAGATCAGGCAGGGCTTGTTCTGGGCGTTCGCCTATAACCTGATCGGCATTCCGCTCGCCGCGTTCGGGTTGCTCAGCCCAGTGGTGGCGGGCGCGGCGATGGCGCTCAGCAGCGTCAGCGTCGTCTCCAACGCTCTCCTGCTGCGCCGCTGGCGCCCCCGGGAGGATATACGATGAACATCGGCGAGGCCTCCAAGTCGTCGGGCGTGTCGGCCAAGATGATCCGCTACTACGAGCGCACCGGCCTGATCCGCGCCGCCGGCCGGAGCGAAGCCGGGTATCGCACCTACGACGACAGGGACGTGCACGCGCTGCAATTCGTCCATCGGGCCCGCGACCTGGGCTTTCCGCTCGAAGCGATCCGCCGGCTGCTGGCCTTGTGGCAGGACCGCTCGCGCACCAGCCAGGAGGTGAAGCGGATCGCGCTGGATACCGTCGCCGAGCTGCGCCGCAAGATGGCGGAACTCGAGACGATGGCGCGGTCGCTCGAGCACCTGGCGACGCATTGCCGCGGGGACGAGCGGCCGGACTGCCCGATCATCGACGACCTCGCCGACCGTGCCTCGAGGGCAGGCCGACCGAGGCCGCACACGCAAGCCACAGGACTGGACGGCCCCGCCGAGCGCAGTTCTCCGGCCCTGGTCTCCGTGCTTGGCGAGGTCGAACGATGATGAATGGGTTCGGTAGTGGGATGAGCGGCATGATGGCGGGCATGGGCCTTGTCTGGCTGCTTGGCATCATCGTGCTGGTCCTTCTGATCGCGGCACTGGCAAAGTATCTGTGGCGTGGGTGAACCGCCGAATTGCTGAGGACGGGACAGTGATCTATCCTCCCCTCATGCGCGCGCTGCTCACCGGCCGGTTTTGGCGTGCCTTTACCGGGCTGACCTTTCTGTTCGCGACGGTGATGCCGACGTTGGCCTCCGCCCATGGCCAGCTCGCCGTGATGACGCCTTGCGCGGCGGAGCAAACCCTGGCCGGACCAAAGCCGGACTGTAACGACCATACAGCCAAGGCGCTGACGTGTGGGCTTGCACTGTGTGCCGCGGTAGCGATCGTGACCGCCAGTCCGGTGTTGCGCGGTGCGCAGGTCACGCGGGCCATTACCTTCCCTCCTGCCCGCCCAAAGCGGGTCATTGGCGCGACGCTGCCGCCCGACCCGTTCCCGCCGAGAACGCTCAACTCCGTCTAGTCGTCGTCTGCCCAGGCAGATCGGCGGCAGGAGACGGTTGCCCGGGCGTATGAGTTTCCCGGGCTGGCCGAAGCGCCATCCGCAGAACGATCGGGCAGATCATGACCACGACTCACAGTTTATCCGTGCCGGCGACCGGCCGCCGGACGTTCGCCCTGTTGGGCGGTGCCGCCGCGCTGTCCTCCATCGCCCAACGGCCAACGTTGGCCCGTCCAGCGGTGCCGGACACGATCCGGCTCCACGTCTGACCGGCGCGCGTGCCGCTCGCAGGCGCCAGGCACCCCGATACACTCATGTGGACCTACGACGGCACAGTGCCTGGCCCTATCCGGCGGGTGCGCCAGGGTGTGCCGTTCCAGGCGGTGGTCGAAAACGGCCTCGCAGAGGACACGACCGTGCACTGGCACGGCATGCGCCTACCGAATGCCATGGATGGGGTGCCGGGGCTAACCCAACCGCCGATCCGCCCAGGTGGGCAATTCACCTATGCCTTCACGCCGCAGGATGCCGGCACGTTCTGGTATCACCCGCACGCCAACGGCCTGGAGCAGATCGGCCGCGGCCTTGCCGGCGTGCTGATCGTCGAGGAAACCGAGCCGCCGCCGTTTGATCGCGAGTTGGTTTGGGCGCTCTCGGACTGGCAGTTGACCGAAGACGCTCAAATCGCGCCAGGCTTCGGCAACCGCATGAGCGCGATGATGGCCGGGCGGATCGGCAACGTGGTTACCATCAACGGCCGCATGCCCGACCGCGTGGCCGTCCGGGCCGGCGAGCGGGTCCGGCTGCGGCTCGCCAACATGAGCGTCGCGCGCACCATGGCGCTGCGGTTCGAGGGGCACCGGCCGGTGGTCGTGGCCTATGACGGCCAACCCTGCGACCCGCACGAGCCTGCGGACGGCCGCATCCTGCTGGGTGCCGCGATGCGCGCCGACATCGTCATCGACATGCAGGGTGATCCCGGACGGCGCTACAGCGTCACCGACGATTTCTACGGCGATCGGATGACCTACACTCTGGTCGAACTGGAATACGACGCCGGTGCTCCAGTCCGGAAGCACCCAAGCGATGCCCCGGTGCGCCTGCCGCGAAATCCGCTGCCCGAGCCCGACCTGGCCACCGCCGAACGCCACGAGATGGCACTGCAAGGTGGCGGGATGAGCGGCATGGGCATGGGGAGTGGGGGCATGATGGGCGGCGGCACGATGCGGGGTGGTATGATGGGCGGCATGGGGATGGGCCGGGGCGGCGCGCTCTGGGCCATCAACGGCGCTTCCATGACCGGCGACAGTCCGGATGGCATGCCGCCGATGCTGACCTTGACCCGAGGCCGGACGACCCGGCTCGTGTTCCGCAACGAGACCGCCTGGTGGCACCCGATGCACCTGCACGGGCACAGCTTCAAGGTTCTCGCCCGCAATAGCGCGCCCGTACCGCACCAAGTCTGGGGCGACACGGTGCTCGTGGCGCCGCGCGAGGTCGTCGAGGTCGCCTTCGTTGCCGACAACCCCGGCGACTGGATGCTGCACTGCCACGTCATGGACCACCAGACAGCCGGTTTGATGACCGTGCTGCGCGTTGCCTGACCCCCATTCACTGACAGGAGACCGACCATGAACCATTTCACCCGCCGCCGCCTTGGTGCCGTCCTCGCCGCGATGGCGCTCCCCTTCCCCGCGCTCGCCGCCGGCACGCGGGCGGTGCTGTTCAAGAACCCGCAATGCGGGTGCTGCGAGGGGCACGCCGAGTATCTCCGGCAGGAGGGGTTCGACGTCGAGGTGAGGCCGACCAACGACCTCGACCAGATGAGCCGGCGCGCCGGCGTGCCGGACGAGCTCCAGGGCTGCCACCTGATCCAGGTCGACGGCTACGTAGTCGAGGGTCATGTCCAGGCGCCCACGATTCGCAAGCTGCTGCGCGAGCGGCCGGACGTGGCCGCGATCACGCTGCCGGGCATGCCCTCCGGCACCCCCGGCATGCCAGGCCCAAAGTCCGGCCCGCTGCAGATCTTCGCCATCAGCAAGACGGGCGCAGCACCGACCGTCTACGACGTGCAGTGACGGGAGCGGTGCGATGACGGCAGTTTCCGTTCCCACCCAGGCACTGCCTGGACGGCGCAACCCGGCACTCGGCTGGTTGCGCGGCCGGCCGCGGCTCGTGTTCGGCGGCCTCGCCGTAGCGCTGCTCCTGACGGCCGGCACCTTCGGCCGCCCCTGGCTCGAGGCGCTCGGTGTCGGGTCCGCCGTGTTGAGCCTCTTGCCCTGCGCGGCGATGTGCGCCGCCGGGCTTTGTATGAAGGGAGGCGTGGGCTGCGCGAAGCAGGGCGGCGCGGGTGGGAGTGCCGAAGCGGATGTCCCGGCTGCCCCGCGCATCTCGACATCGACCTGACGGGAGCACGAGATGACCCGGGCTCTTCGCTTCTCCTGCCTCGCGGCCCTTGTCGCCGGGCTGGCCCTCACGGGCGGCGTCGCACCGGCGCGCGCTCATTCCTCGGCTGAACTCGATCCGCAGCTCAACGGGCGGGGAAACTACTTTCAGTCGCTTGACCGTCCGGCGCCGGAATTCGACCTTTACGATATCGATCGATGGTGATCGTGTACGGCTCGGCAGCAGCAACGGCGAGAGCGGTTAGCGCCGTCCGGCCGCCCGTCCTGCTGCGATTTCTCATAGCGATTGGTGCGGGCAACTTGGCGTGGGAATTCGCGCACATGCCTCTTTACACGATCTGGCAGACGGCGAGCGGCGGTCGGATCGCCTACGCGGCCGTCCATTGCTGGCTCGGTGACCTGCTGATTGCAGTAGCATGTCTCGGTGTCGCGGTGCTGACCACCGGCCGAAGCTGGCCGATTGGCCGCTATTGGACAACCGCAATCATCGCAACCGCTCTCGGCGTCGCTTCCACGATCGTGCTGGAGTGGGTGAACGTCGATATTTTGGGCAATTGGGCATATGCACCGTCCATGCCCACGTTGCCCATACTGGGCACCGGCTTGTCGCCGTTGCTGCAATGGTTCGTCCTGCCGCCACTCGCGTTTGTCTTGGCGCGACCGCATGGATTGGAGAACGCCTGATGTTCCGTGCCCCGGCCCGTCGGCGATGTGCTCTTGCACTGTGTCTCGCGCTCCTGGCTCCAGTCGCGGCTCGGGCAGCAGCGACGCCCTGGGCCGGCGACATGCGTGGGTCGGCACGGCTGATCACGGCGGTGGAGGCGACCGGTTCCAGCACCCGGCTCGATGCCGCGCTCGAGCTGCGGCTCGCCCCGGGCTGGCACACCTACTGGCGCACGCCGGGTGACGCCGGCTTCCCGGCCACCATCGACTGGACCGGGTCGGAGAACCTGGCGAGCGCGACGATGTCCTGGCCCGCGCCGCGGCGCCTGACCATCGAGGGGTTGGAGAACATCGTCTATCTCGACCATGTCGTCCTGCCCCTCGCGCTCACCGTTATCGATCCCGGCAAGCCTGTGCATCTGCGCGCGGAAGTGGATTACGCGAGCTGCGACAAGGTTTGCATTCCGTATCACGCAAACCTCGACCTCACGCTGCCCGCCGGACTGGCGGTGCCAGGCCCGGAGGCGCCGCTGATCGCCGAAGCCGCGGCGAAGGTGCCCGGCACCTTGTCGAGGGCTGGCCTCCGGCTGCTGTCGGCGAGCGTGAGCGGCTCAGACGGGGCCACGCCGTCGCTCGCCGTGACCTTGGCGAGCGACGCAGGCCCGCTGCTGGCACCGGACCTGTTTATTGAAGGAATCCCGCAAGCAACGCCGCCGAAACCGGCTGTTCTCCATCCTTTCGGCGAAGGAAGTATGTCGCTGATCGTGAAGCTCCCGGCCGAGGTCGCCGAGGCAGCTCTACGCCAGAATATGACCTTTACGGTCGTGGATGGGGCCCGGTCGGCCGAGTTCACGGCAAAGCCCACTCTTGGTCCGCCACCCACGAACGCGAACTCGAGCGAGATCGTGGCGATCCTTGGCGCAGCACTGCTGGGCGGTTTGATCCTGAATGTCATGCCGTGCGTCCTCCCGGTGCTCTCCCTGAAGCTTCTCGGCATTGCAGGCTATGCGGGGGCCGAACGACGTCGCATCCGGCTCGGCCTCCTGGCGACCGCGTCCGGCGTGGTCTGTAGCTTCCTTGCCATCGCCGCGGTGTTGGCCGGCCTGAAGCTCGCGGGTGCCGCGGTCGGCTGGGGCATTCAGTTCCAGCAACCTTGGTTCCTGGCCGCCATGGCGGCGCTGACCACGTTGTTCGCCGCCAGCTTATGGGGAGTGTTACCGATCGGCATGCCCGGCCTCGCGGCCGCCGCCGTCGGCATACGCCCACGTAATCCGATGCTGGACGCCTTCGCCGCGGGCGCCTTCGCGACGCTGATGGCCACGTCGTGCTCCGCCCCATTCGTCGGCACGGCGGTGGGGTTTGCACTGGCGCGTGGCCCGGTGGAGATCATGCTAATCTTCACCGTGCTCGGCCTCGGCATGACCGCGCCATTGCTGGCCGTCGCCGCAGCGCCCGGATTGGTGTGGTTCCTGCCGCGGCCTGGCGCCTGGATGGTCTGGTTGCGCCGGGTGCTCGGCTTGGCGCTCGCGGAGACGGCATTGTGGCTGTTGTGGGTGCTGGTACAGGTGGCCGGCCCCAGAGGCGCCACGATCGCCGGCTTTGCCCTCGTTGCGCTAGTTGCGGCTCTCGCAATGCAGGATCGTTGCGCGGGCGCGTGGCGGCGCGTGGCCCAAGGAGCCGCCATGGCTCTGGTGGCCGTTTCCGTGCTGGCACCCGAGCTGGCCACCGCGCCGCCGTCGCAACTCACATCCAACGAGGGACAGTCGATCCAATGGCAGAGCTTCGATCTCGCCCGGATCCGGCGCGAGGTGGCAGCAGGCAAGCTCGTCTTCGTGGATGTGACCGCCGCCTGGTGCCTCACCTGCAAGGTGAACGAGGCGGCCGTGCTCGACCGCGGCCCGGTCGCAGGCCGGCTAGGGAACCCTGGCGTGGTCGCGATGCGCGCCGACTGGACCCGGCCGGAGCCGCAGATCACGGCCTACCTGCAAAGCTTCGGGCGCTACGGCGTGCCGCTCGATGTCGTCTACGGCACAGCCCGGCCAGACGGTGAGGCGCTGCCGGAGCTGCTCTCGACTTCGGGGGTGTTGGCGGCGATTGAACGAGCCATGCCCATGCCGAAGACGCTGACGGAGCGATAGATGGGGTTCTATGCTAGCCACGTCCTGCCCTGTCTGCTGCACGCGGCGATGCGGCAGGGGGTGCTGCTGCCGTTCCGCACCCGCGTGGCCGGCGCTGCCGAAGGGCGGGTGCTGGAGATTGGCATCGGCTCCGGCCTGAGTTTACCGCTCTACGGCCCAAATGTGTCGGAGGTGGTCGGTGTCGATCCGTCGCCGGCGCTGTTGGCCCGAGCTGGGGACGCTACCGGCCGGTGCCGGGCGCCGGTCACGCTCGTCGAAGGCTCGGCGGAGGCGTTGGCGCTCAATGACCGCAGCTTCGACACCGTCGTGACCACGTGGTCCCTATGCACGATCCCGGACGCAGGCAAGGCCCTCGCCGAGGTTCGGCGCGTGCTGCGCCCCGACGGCGTGCTGCTGTTCGTCGAGCATGGGCGGGCGCCCGAGCCGGGCGTCGCACGCTGGCAAGATCGCCTCGATCCCTTCTGGACGCGCCTCGCCGGCGGATGCCACCTCAACCGCGCCATGGACGTTCTGCTCAGGGACGCAGGCTTCCGCGTCGACGCGCTCTCGACCTCGAGGGTGCCGGGGCCTCGAACGCACACGTTTTTGTTCGAGGGCCGGGCGCGGCCAAGCTGACCATCGGAGATGATGCAATGATTTTGACGTTCTCCCCTCGCCAGCTTGGACGTTGGACGGCGCTTCTTGTCGCCCTGGGAGCCTTGGGCGCCTGTTCAAGCCCGCCGACCAGCAAGGAGGCAGGCATGCTCGGCTTCGGCACACCTGGGGTGTCGACGTACCAGCAGGGGACCTCCGACTCCACGCTCCACGAGGAACTGGACCGTTGCAGCCGGGTTCCGCAAGCCGGTGCCGCGTCGCAGACGCAGGGGCTTCCGGCCGCCTGTGCCCAGCTGCTCCGGACCCTCCATAACCAGCCGGGCAACACGCTACAGTCGGCCCGCACGCCGTAGCGCCAGCCGACCATGTTCGGATTGCGGGCTCAGGCGGCCGAACGTACCTCGACCGTCAGATGGGAGACGGATGGAAAACGTGCGAGGCGGGCGTGATAGAACTCGGGGCCGCGCTGCCGGGCTGTGATCACCGAGACGATCGCGCCCAGATGGCCCGGGCCGAGCCGCCACAGATGCAGGTCGGCCAACTGGTCGCCGTCAGCCTCGATCGCCTGGCGTAAGCCGTCGGCCACCCGCCGGTCGGGTACCATGTCGAGCAGGATGGCGCCGGTATCGCGGATCAGGCCCCATGACCAACTCGCGATCACGAGAGCGCCCACGATGCCGGCAAGCGGGTCCATCCAGAGCCAGCCGAAGGCGCGGGCCAGCAGGAGGCCGACGATGACGAGGACCGAGACGGCGGCATCCGCGAGCACGTGGATGACGGCCGCCCGCATGTTGTTGTCGCGGTGCGCGGCGCCGTCGACATGCTCGTGCTCCTCGAACACCACGGTGTGCGTGTGGTCGGCGACGCGCAAGATGGCGGTGAAGGCGTGCGGCTCGGGGATCGTCTCGATGCTTTCGAGCCATCCGCCGCGATCGGCCATGGTGAACAGTTGGCGGGCGCCGCCGGATCGAGTGGTTTCGATTGTCACCGCTTGTGCAGGGGGCGTGCGGCCGTCTTCCGCGCGCACTCGGAAGACGGGCGGCGCCCCCTCCTCGAACACGCTCAGCCGCAGCACGGCACCTTGCGTCTCGACCCGGTGGTCCGAGTCGTGATCATGCCCGTGTCCGTGCCCATGGGCGTGCGAGTGCCCGTGCCCGTGCCCGTGATGGTGGCCGCCGCTCAGCAGCCAGGCACTGGCGACGTTGACCACAAGCCCGAGGACGGCGATGGGGATCGCTTCGGCGAAGCTGATGGGCACGGGTGCGAACAGGCGGCTGATCGCCTCGTAGCCGATCAGCAGGGCGATCATCGCGAGCACGATGGCGCTGGTGAACCCGGCCAGGTCGCCCAGCTTGCCCGTGCCGAAACTGAATCGGGCGTCCCGCGCGTAGCGGCGGGCGTATCGGTACGCCAGCGCCGCAAGCAGCAGCGCGCCGGCATGCGTACTCATGTGCATCCCGTCCGCGACGAGGGCGATGGAGCCGAACAGCAGGCCGCCGACGATCTCGATGACCATCATCGCCGCGCACAGGGCGATCACCGCCCAGGTGCGGCGCTCGGCCCGCTCGTGACCCGCTCCGAGGAATACATGGGCGTGCCCAAACGGCTCGATCGGTGCGGGTGCGACGGCGCTGTCCATGTCAGCTCCTCATCTCAAGTAGGTCCGCACCACGTCCATCAGTTGCGCGACCGCCTCGGCATCGAGCGCGCCCGGGTGCTTGTCGGAGTCCACCAGGTGCGTGCGAACGTGGTCCTCGACCACCTCGGCCATCAGCCCGGCCATGGCGCCGCGGACGCCTGCAATCTGATGCAGCACCTGCTCACAGCCGGCCTCGGTTTCCAGCGAACGCTCGATGGCTTCGATCTGCCCCTTCATGCGGCGCACGCGCGCCAGCAGCTTGGCCTTGTCGCGAACTGTGTGCGTCATGTGTACTTGCTAGCATAGGGTAGGAGCCTATGCTAGCAAGTGTCGCATCCGCAGGCCCTGCACGGGTTCAGAGGCCGGAAAACCAGTTGTACCCGCGATCGCTCCAGAATCCGCCCGGAGACTGGTTCGTAACATAGAGAGCCGTGACCCACTTGGGCTGCTTGTAGCCCAGCTTGGTCGGCACGCGTATCTTGAACGGAAAACCGTAAGCGGTCCCGAGCATCCCGTCGCCATACCCGAACGCCATGATCGTTTGCGGATGCAGCACGGTCGGCATATCGAGGCTCTCATAGTAGCCATCGGTGCAGACGAAGCCCACGTATTTGGCCGTCAGGTCGGCGTCGACGCTCTCCAAGAAGGTGCGTAGCCTGGGACCGCTCCACTTGCCGATCATGTTCCAGCCCTCCACGCAGATGTGCTGCGTGATCTGGCTCTCCCGCGGCAACGCCGTGAGGGCCTCGTAGGTCCAAGGGCGCTTGTCGCCCACCAGTCCGGCAAGCTCCAGCCGATATCCGGCCGCGGCGATCTTCGGCGCTTGCTCCCTCGGGAAGAATGCGTTGTAGCGAAAGTCGCGCGCCCAGTCGGCTTCGCCGAACGTCTGGGCGAGCCGGCCGGCGTTGAACAGCCACGCTTGCGCCCGCTCGTTCCAGCGATTGATGGACCGCAAGACGCCCTGCACCCCATCACCGTCGCTGATGTCGCATCCAGCCAACATGGTCAGCGCCCCGAGGCTCAGGCCGCGTTTGAGCAACAATCGCCGATCCACGTCGGTCAACCGCCGCGCAGGGTCCGGTGCTCTCATCGGATGATGCCTTCAGAAGCGGGCGAGACGTGGCCGGTAATCATCGCCTGAATGCTTCTGGGAACCGTCAGCGCCATCAGCACGTGAACGGCGAGGAACAGGACGATGCCGGACATGCCCAGAAAGTGCGCGAGCATGGCATTGTGAAAGCCGCCAAACGCCATCGTCAGCCACCAGAGCTGCACCGGTTTCCAGATGGCCAATCCCGAGGCGAGCATGAAGAGGATGCCGAACGCCACCAGCACGTAGGCGAACCTCTGCACGGCATTGTAGTAACCAACTCGATGCTGCAATCGATTCGACACGGCAGCGATGACATCGCGCACGACAGCCTTCGGCGTGATCGGTCGCCAATGGCGTTGAAACCGCCGGCTTACGAGTCCGTAGAGCAGATAGGCGAGAAAACTCGCGATCAGCAGGCACGCTGCGGCGAAATGCCACATCAGCGCGTTGGCGAAGCCGGTCTCGCCGTTGATCGCCTCGGAGCGGGACGGTTCGCCGCCGAGCGTCGCCCACAATGGGATAAAGTAGGCGAACCAGCCTGCCATCTCCTGATCGTAGATGCGCCAGCCGCTGCCGATCAGGAGCACGACGGCCAACGCCGTGGACCAGTGTGTTATGCGCACCACCACAGGATAGGTGAGACGGCCGGACGAGAGGTCGGCATGGCGGGCAGCAATGTCGGTCACGGCGCCTCCAGCCCGGCTCGCTCCAGGATCTCGAGGCCCTCGCCCAGCAAGAACGCAAGGAACTCGCCGGCGTGAGGACTGCGGGCATGCGCCGCGAGCGCCGCTTCAACAAAGGGCGCTGGGGTCGGAAACGTCGCGGCGACCGAAATCCCCTGATGCCCTTCGATGTCCGAGCGGTAAACCGCGGCTACTCGCACGTGGCCGTCGACCAGCAGCGCGATCAGCGCCCGGGTGTTCTCCGCGCCCAGGCTGCCGGGCTCGAGCGCGGGCCATAACCCAAGCTGTGCCAGGGCCTGCCGCGTTTCTGCACCGGCTCTGCCGATTGCGAGGTCGACGAGGCCGAGGCGGCCGCCGTCAAGCAAACGGTCGAGATTCGATCCGCGTGCCAGCGCCATCGGCTGCCGCTCCGGGCCACGCATGGCGAGCACGAGTGGGTCCCGCCCCACAATCCTGCGCGTCGCCGGTTCGATGGCGCCAAGCCGCTGAGCTTCCGCCATCTGGCCGGCGCCGATCCCCGCCAAGATGTCCGCTCGAGCGCCATGCCGGGCCAATTCCGCTTGTTGTGCAAGGGGCGCCACGAACACCCGAACGGGCACTTTGCTGCGTGCTCGCCAAATCCGGCCCGCCTCGATCAGAGCCTGCCGCAGCGGCGGATCACAGAGCACCACGACGTCGGGCACAACATCGGCCCGCACCGATGCGGACGCCAAAGAGGTCCCCGGCCAAAGTGGCCCAAGTTGGTTCGGGCTCCGCTTGACAGATTGGACAGCCCGCTCCGAGAACACGACCGGCGCCTCCTCCCTCTCGTCGAGATTTTGTTATGGCGACCGGTTTAGGCGATTAAGCTCGCCGCATGTGTGTCAAAGTATGTCATCAATGAACCAGGGCTTAACCTTCCCATATGGGAAGGCCACGGCGTGCATTACTGGATTCACTGCCTGGGATGATAGCAATGACTTGCACCGCCACAGCGCCTACTTGCTGATCAGCACGCTACCGCTGTAAGGTAATGCTCCGTGTGAACCAGCGCCGCAATGTGTGTGGCGAGCATCTACCGTGGCAGAAAATGGCCCTTCGCTCGACAACGCTCTGCCGCCGTGACCTGCTGGGGGTGTCACTGGCGTTGCTCACGACCGGCGCCCACCCGCAAGCCGCGCGCGGCTTCAGACCAAGGCTTGGCCTTCGTCATGAATTCCGCCTCGGCGTCCTTCAGCGTCATCGATGTCGCGAGCCGCGCCGTGATCCGGACGACGCCGGTCCTACGTGAGCCGCACCATTGGGCGCTCCTGCCGGATCGCTCGGCGCTGTTGATCGGAGATACGAGCGGAAACACGATGTTCTTCGTGGACCCCGAAACCGGCGCGATCATGCGGCGGTCGGCTTTCAGCGATCCCTACCAGCTCTGGTTCGGCCCGGACGGGCGACATCTCATCGTCACGGCTCTGCGCCTCGAGCACGTCGACATCTATGACGGCCACACGCTACTCCTCGTAAAGCGGTTACGCCTGCCGATCATGCCGAGCCACCTCAGCTTCGCACCAGACGGCAGCATGGTGTACGTCAGCCTGCAGGAGAGTGATCGGCTGGTCGCCATCGACCTTCAATCGTTGAGCGTCGTCTGGCAGATCGATGTCGGCAAAACTCCGGCAGGCGTGTTCTGGCACGACCAGACGGTGATGGTCGGAATCATGGGCAACGACTACGTTGTCGTCTGCGATCCGATAGACGGCCGCGAAGTACGCCGCATCCGCACCGGCCGGGGCGCCCACAACCTGTTCTACTCACCCGATGGACGCCACATCTTCGTCACCAATCGAGTGGAAGGCAGCGTGTCCATGCTCGACGCGCGAACCCTCGACGTTGCGCGGACGTACGCCGTACCGAACGGGCCCGACTGCATCGCGTTCGCGCCCGACGGCAAACTGTGGATCAGCATGCGCTGGGGCGGCCGCGTGGCCGTGCTCGACCCGGCTACTGGAGCCTACGACACGATCGCGGTCGGCCGCTCACCGCGTGGCGTTTACCTGACCCGGTCCCCGACCCGGCCAGGCGCTGGCCGAGCGGCCTCGCTGACGCTCTCGACCGCATGATGGACCCGTTCAGCTTCCTCGCGGATCTCGTGCAGCAGCATGCGTTGGTTCCGCTGCTTTACCGGTTCGGTCTGATGGCGTGGCAGGAGACGGCTTACGGGTGGACGCTGTTCGCGATCTACGGTTTGGCCCAGGTCCTGTTGACCTTCGCGATTTGCGTGCCGCTCGAGCGATGGCGCCCGGTGGAGAGATGGTCGGACCAGCGTGCCGTGATCACCGACTGCTCTACACGATCATCGCCCGCGCCGGCCTCCTGCCGCTCGTGACGTTCGTTGCGTTCTACGGCATTCAGTCGTGGTTTTCCGGCATTCTGCTGGATGCCGGTTGGTTGCCACCCACGCTGGAAGGCGCTTTGCCGGTCCTGGTCGGACGTCCAATCCTGGCGTTCTTCGTCTATGCGATGATCCTCGATTTTGCCGACTATTGGCGTCACCGGCTCTCCCACAAGTTCCGGCGCTGGTACGCGATCCATTCCGTTCACCACGCGCAGCGGCAGATGACGTTCTGGTCCGATGATCGCAACCACCTGTTGGACGATCTGGCCTCCGCTCTTTGGTTCGGCGTCATCGCGCTTCTGATTGGGGTATCGCCGTTTCAGTTCCCACTACTGGTGCTCGTGCTTCGGTTCGTGGAAAGCCTTTCGCACGCCAATACCCGGTGGCTCTTGTCGGGTTCCGGGGTGTTGAGGAGTTCGTCACGCAACCAAGCCGGTGATGAGCGCGCCGAGCAGGGCTTTTCCGCGTCGGCGCGCGTTGTGCACGGACTGGAAAAAGCCGATATAAAGCG
>JAABUX010004204.1_pt1 | contig 18441 bp, 16 predicted proteins | sample 5561851 | NCBI WGS metagenome assembly JAABUX01 (sample SAMN10711883, study PRJNA513361) | rock metagenome | isolation source: Antarctica rocks | place: Antarctica: Victoria Land, Richard Nunatak red sandstone | collected 2016-01-03 | reverse complement strand
GCCTTGGACGATGTTGAAACCGCGCCGTGGCGCTCAAGCCGGAAGGATCACGCCATGAGATAGCTTGACCTGGACGCCCTCATGTGAGGCCGGACACATGACCGCCATCGCACCGCTTGTCAGATCATGCAGCAGACCTCTTGCACCCAAGGGGCCGTTCTCTATTCGCGCCTCCTCTGTCAACTGCCTTTTGCTTGTTGCTGCTGTTGTCGCCATACCAGGGTCACGGTTCTCTCCGCGGTCGGCGTGTGCCGCCGCAACATCCGGTCCGAAGCACAGGCGCTGCAATGTCCACAACGGGCTCACGTGGAAACCACATGGCCCAACGGCCTGCCTCGCAGCCAGCCTGCACCCTCGCCCTGGCGGGCAACCCTCGCATCCCTGCTAAACGCCTGGATGGATCTCGATCGCCTCGCTATGCGGCCTGGGGCAGCTCTTGCTCCGACCAGCGGAACGGCTTGCCGGTCTTCCAGATGCTGTGCAGGATCGTCGAACCGAGAGGTTCGCCGGACACGGACAACTTGCGGGTCAGCGCCACGCGCGCTTTGCCGGGGCCAGACCGCTTCGCGAGCGCCTGCGCCCAGTCCTTCAAGCGCGAAGCCCGCTTGACCCGCGTCAGGAGCACGACGGCCGCCTCATACAGCAGCGTGCGGGCGAGCGTGTCGCCGAATTTCGAGATCCGGCCGCTGCGGTCGACCTCGCCCGACTGATACTGTTTCGGCATCAGCCCCATGTGCGCGCCCACCGATCGTGACCGGGCAAAGCGCGCCGGGTCCTCGACCGTGCTCACGTAAGCCAGCACGGACAGAACCCCCGGTCATACGTCATGATACCCATCTGCCTACGTCATTGAAAAAGAGAGGGCTGCTGAGCTACAGCCGATGATGGCGGACCTTTACGACCCGTCTTGGCGCGCTCGACCCGTTGAAGATCTTCGACGTTCCGTCGCTTGATGACCCACGGCGCGCCTTTGCAGTATTGCTCGCCGGGGATGGTGCCGGCGCGGAGCTGGCGCAGCACCGTCATGGGGCTCAGATCGAGTATCCTGGCCGCCTCGGTCAGCGTGACCTCGCCACGCTCAGCCCATTCGCCGTCCCTATGGACCGCGATGCCGTGCGTGTTACGGAAGCTTCGGACCCGCGACTGCGTCCACCCGTTCAGCCGGCCTGTTCGCTTTCCCGTTCGGTTGAGCATGCCGGCGATCGCTTTGTCGGGCATCAATCGCGCGCATACCTGGATCAGCTCCGTCGTCTGGGGCTCGACGCACCAGCGCGTCTGCCCTCTCCGGTTCTTCTTCACCGTGAGGCGGGTGTGGTCGCCGCCCTGCCAATGCAGCAGCAATTGGATCTGGTCATTCTCAACGCGGGCCACGACCTCGCGCAACACGACACGAATGATGCGCTTGCGCGTGACCGCGGTTGCCGATGGATGATGCCACACCGCATCGAGATCGTGGCCCATGCGCAGCAGGCGCTCGCGTTCCTCGGCGCTCAAGGCGGTCGGCTGCTGCCGGATCAGCGCCTGCAAGTCCTCCTCCAGCGCGCATACGGCCACGAGAGCGGAGTTCCAGCGCCGTTCGAGCTCAGCTGCAACGAGACGGTTGTCGGGATCGATGGCGTCGTACTGCCGCCGCGCCCGGCCTGCCTCGTATCGCGCGTGTTCGAGCGCAAGCTCGACCTGGCGCTGCTTCTCGCCGGCCTGGTGCTCGCGGTCCGTGACGGCCCGTATCGCCGCTTCGACGCCGAGGGGCTGCAGCAGCCGCAGGATCTAGGCGCCTACCGCCTCGTCGACCCGTAGAGAGCCAAACGAGATGCAGGGATCGGCGCTGGGATTGTTGCGGACCGCGTCGCAATTGTAGCGGCCGATATCGCCCTTGGTGCCGTTGTAGCTGACGAGCAGCCTGCGTCCGCAATGCCCGCATCGCAGGAGGCCAGCGAGCAAGGCCTCGCCCTTGCGCACCGCGCCGCGCACCATCATGCCCTTGCCGTTGGCATTGTCGGCGATCAGCCGCTGGTTCCTTTCATAGTCTGCCCAAGAGAGATAACCCTCGTGATGGTCGACGAGCAACACGACCCATTCAGCGCGGTCCTTGCGATGGCCGCGCAGGATACGCTTGCGGCCATTCTCGATCGTGGTCCGACTGCCGGTCCGCCCAAAGGCGTAAGCTCCGGCATAAACAGGATTTGTGAGAAGGTTGTTCACCGTCGAATAGACGGGACGCTTCCACATCAGCCGAGCCTGCTCGGCGTCCTTGCGGTCGATATACGGCAGCTCGAGCCGGTCGGCTCGCAGCGACAGGAACACCTGACGGATGCTTTGCATCTCAGCGAACCGGCTGAAAACCACGCCGATTGCCTCACGCACACGCAGGTCGGGGTCCAGCTCGATCTTGCCGCGGCCCGTCTTCACGTAGCCGACGGCCACCGTGGAGAACAGCTCGCCCCGCCGCGCTTTCTGCTTCAGGGCTTCCATCGAGCGGGCGCGCAGCAGCGACAGCTCGAGTTCACTCATCGTCCCCTTCATGCCCAGCAGCAGGCGGTCGTTGGGATGCCTCGCGTCGTAGATGCCGTCCTCATCGACCATCATCGTCCCGACCAGGCCACAGAACTCGATCAGCGTGTGCCAGTCGCGCCCGTTGCGCGCCAGGCGCGACGCCTCGATGGCGAACACGGCGCCGACACGACCCTCACAGATCGCCGCGAGCAGCCGCTCGAACCCCGGACGGCTGACGCCCGAACCCGACCGGCCGAGATCGTCGTCGATCACGGTCACGTCCGTCCAGCCGAGCGCGCGGGCGCGGTCGGCCAGGCCATATTGCCGCCGCCGGCTCTCATGATTGTTGGCAAGCTGGTCGGCGGTGGACTGCCGGACGTAGATGAAAGCGCCACGCGCCAGGTGGTCAGGCGTGATCTTCATCGCGTGCCTCCACCCGGGCGGCGGGAGCGAGGGCCTCGGTCAGAAGCGCGCTTACCAGAGGCAACAGCTTTGTCCGGTCGGCCGCCGCTATCGGCGCCGGTGGATCCTTCTTGGGCGCAAAAAGGTCGGGGTGGGGGTGGCTCGGTGTCCGGCGCGGCATGCTCGTCTCCTGCGCGACGGGGGTCGTCGCGCAGCAAGCTTTGACAGGCATCGAGCTCACGGCGGAGTTCGCGCAGGCACGCCAGCGGCAAACGCGGAGCCTGGGTCATCGTCATCGCCGCCGCCCGCTCCTCCATCATCCAGATCGGCAGCTGCGCCAGCGAGCCGTCCGGCTGGCGGATGGTCACGGCGACATCATCGCCATGGCGGTTGCGCCCCACAACAATGACACTTTCACCGCAACGCGGATGAAACGCGTAACGGATGGTCACCTCATTCGGCTGGTAGTGAGCATTATGAAGCTGTCTCGCCCACGCCCGGCACCGTCATCAACCGGCGGCAGACCTGGTCCTCCTTGACGATCACCAGCACCTCGCGGTGCAGCTTGGCGAACTCACGCCACATCGCCTCGCGCGCGGCCAGCAACGGCTCGATGATCTTCTCCAGCATGGCGTGCCCAGCCGCCAGCTCCCGTATGCGCGCCGGCAGCTTGCCACGGCTCACGTCGCCGACCTTCAGCCCGAAGCCGCGCAACAGCCCGCGCACGGTCTGCTCCAGGTCGATGACCTTGGTCTGCAGCTGCTTGCGGGCGCCGAGCAGCGCCTGGACCTCCTGCGACGGCACCGACTTGCGGTGCACGGGACGATACCACCCCATGCGCAGCAGCTGCGCGATCCCGCGGGCGTCGCGGCGATCGGTTTTGACTGCCATCGCGTACAGCGTCGCTTTGACGTGCCGCGTCTCCAGCAGCACCGGCTCAAGGCCTGCCTCGTGCAGCCCGTCGTAGAGCCACTGCGACAAGGGACCAGCCTCCAGACTAACCCGCGCGATCGTCACCTTGAGCCCGCGCAAGAAGGCGACAAGCGCCTCCGGCTCGCTCGCAACCTTCGCCTCCCGGATGACCTTGCCCGTCGCGTCCAGCACGCACAGGCTGCTCAGCTCCAGCGACACGTCAATCCCGACATGGTGTTCCATAGCCGTCCTCCTGATGGCCGGACCCGAACCGCTCGAACCCGCGCATTCACGCCATCACTCTGAACAGACCCGCACCAGTCGTCAGCCCCGGTGCCAGCCCATTACGGCATCTACCGGATTCCCATCTTTCGGCCCACGGGCCTACGTTCCTCGTGCGGGCGGTCCGTTGTCCGAACCGCTCACACCGATATCTCTTCACCATTTGGATTGCTTTTGATCGTCCACGTGCCACCGCTTCGGAACGAGTCCGCGGTAGCAAATGTGTCCTCCATGAACTGCATATGCCGGCAGATACCATCCACAACTTCTACGTAAACGGCGAACGGCGACGTCACCTGCTTGCCAAGCACCGTCGAGCGATACGTCATGCGCCCGAACAGCGCCGCATAGCGCTCGTCACCAAAGAAAGCGATCTCTTCGAATGCCTCGTCCTTCCAATAACGGCCGACATCCACAAAGGTCTGCACGATCGCGTCAGGACCGCGAGACGTGCCGGCCCAGGGCATGACACGCTTCAAGTCGGGATTACTGAAATTGAGCGAGACATAGGTTGCATCGGTTGCAACCAGGGCGCGGACGTTCTCCGGGTTGGTAGGATCGCCAAGGATTGCTTGCAGGACCTCTTTCGGCGTACGGGCCATCTTCTTCTCCCTACGAATTTCGAAACCATGCGCCTGCCAGGTTGGTCTGGCTGAGTGGCCCACCCGAGCTATGACAGTCACGGCCCAAGCAAGGCTTGCCCTTCCGCGCGCCTCTGTCGTGCGGGTCGATTGCTGTCATTGGTATAGTCGAGGCAGGCGCCACCTGGTGTTCCAAATTGCGGACGTTGCTTTTGGGAATAAGCGCTGATCGAGCGACAGCCGGTGGCCTAGGAAGGCGTCTGCACGCAGGAGAGATGCGATGACGCCAAGCTCCGAAGCCGACGACAGGGATGGTATTCACCAGATGATGGCCGCCTACAACGTGGCGCTGAACGGAGGCAAGACCGCCGCCATCTTGCCACTCTACACACAGGATGGCGTTTTCATGGCGCCATATAGTGGGCCTAACATCGGCATCGAGGCGGTTAGGAGTGCCTATGACAAGGTTTTTCAGGAGCTCGCGTTCGACGTTCGGTTCGACATCGAGGAGCTTGTGTTGCTCTCCCCGGCTAATGCGTATGTGCGGACGAACTCGGCGGGTACGACCCGCCACACATCAACGGGCAAAACGAGCTCCGAGGCGAACCAGGAGCTGTTCATTCTCCGTAAGGAGATGGATGATGCGTGGCGGATTGCACGTTACAGCTTTTCGCCGACCAACCCTCCTGCTGTCGGTTGACCAGAGTGAAGGCGCTTGCGGCGGCGTGGCTCGAGCCAGCCACGTTGTGTGAACCACCTTAAAGGAGACGTATAGTGGCTGCCATGAACATGCACGCCCGCCACTGGATCGGTGGCGAGTGGATTGACTCGGGACAACATCTAGACAGCCATAATCCCGCGACGGGACAGACAATCGGCACCTTTGCCGATGCAGGCGAGGCAGAGGTCGCTCGGGCGATCGAGGCCGCGGTGAAGGCGTTTCGAACCGGCGAATGGCGTATCGACCGCCGTTTGCGCGCCAAGGCCATCAATGAGATGGCTGACCGCTTCGAGGCAAGCACGGACGCGCTGATCGAGGTGCTAAGCCTTGAGAACGGCAAGGTGAAGGCGGAGGCCAGGTTCGAGGTCGAAATGGTGCCGCGCAAGCTCCGCTTTTACGCGGCCTTGGCACTGACCGACTTCGGCCGCGCCATGGAAACGTCGCCCGGCCGCTATACGACGGTCTTGCGCGAACCGATCGGGGTGGCCGGCATCATCGCCCCGTGGAACTCGCCGATCATCCTCTTCATACGAAGTGTTGCACCCGCGCTTGCGGTGGGATGCACCGTGGTCGGCAAGCTACCTGGTCTGACGGCGCAGACCAACGCGCGCATGTGCCAGGTGTTCTCCGAGGTGACGAGCCTGCCGCGTGGCGTGCTCAACGTGTTCACTGAGACGCACAGCGCGGGTGCTCGCGCCCTTGTGGCATCCCCTGACGTCCCGACGATCAGTCTGACCGGCAGTTCCAAGACGGGGCAGCAGATCATGGCGGCCGGCGCCCCGAACATGAAGCGCTTCGGCGGTGAACTCGGTGGCAAGACGCCCATATTGCTGTTCGACGATGCGAACCTGGATCGCGCACTGCCCGTGGTCGAAAAAGCGCTCACCGTGTTCGCCGGTCAGTTCTGCATGACTGGAAGCCGCCTTCTCGTGCATCGTCCTATCCTGGACGACGTCCGGAACCGGCTTGCCAGGCGCTTGGAAGCGGTCAAGGCCGGCCCGGCATCCGACCAGTCGAGTGACATGGGACCGATGATCAATACGGAGAACGTGGAGCGCGTGGACCGCCTCGTGGAGGAGGCGATAAGCCAGGGTGCGCGGCCGATCGTACGCGGCGGTCCCATCAAGGACGGTCCGCTGGCGAAGGGCGCCTTCTATCGCCCGACGCTCCTGGAGATCACCGATCATTCGATGCCGATCGCGCAAAACGAAGTGTTCGGGCCCGTCCTGGTCATGCAGGCCTTCGACACCGAGGTGGAGGCGGTGTCGCTTGCCAACAACAGCGAATACGGTCTCGCAGCCTCCATCTGGTCGAGCAACGTCGACCGCCCCCTGCGGATTGCGCGCCAAATCGAGGCGGGCACTGTTTGGATCAACAATTGGGCCGTCGTCTACGATGAGTCGGAGGAGGGCGGCTACAAACAAAGCGGCCTCGGTCGCCTGAACGGCGTGTCCGCAATGGACGATTTCGTTGAGTATCGAACCATCGTTCATGAGGTGGCACCTTGAGACAAAGCCGTTCCGTCACGACGACGCAGGAGCTGCTCGACGCGGCAGGTGACGCGAACACGCTCATGATTCATGTTGCAGGCGAACTGAGCGAATTGCCGCTCTTGCATCTCAGACCAGGTCTTTCCCTGGCGGGCAAGGGCCCATCCTCGACCTTGCGCTTTGCTGGCGGCATGGATGGTGTCCAACTCTCTGCCGACAACACTGTCCGCGACCTGGCGATCGTCACTGACCCGGATCGGCGGGCAATCTTCAACGACACCAGCCACTCAAGCTTGGGCAGGATCGAGCTCTCTGGCCTGCGGATCACGGGGTGCCTTCGGTTGCTGGCGACAGGTGAGGTGCAAAGCGGTCATATCGACGCGCACGGCGTCGACATCGTCATGGCAGATGCCCGCGGGTTCGAAGAGCGGCCGAGCGGCTTTGGCGTGGAGGTCATCCCAGGCGCATTCACGATCTGGAACCTTCAACCCGACCCGCAGGGCCGGATCACGGCCGACCTGACCGCGATAAGTGCCGGACGTCCCGGCGCACCGGTGCGCGGCAGCGGTGTTTTTGTCGGCGGCACGCCCGGCGGGGGCTCACTCGTCGTACGCCGGCTCGAGACAGGAGAAATCCACAACGACGGCGGTATCGCACCTGGCACGCCGGATCGCATCTCGGGCGGCGTGTTCACCGTCTATGGTGCTTGGGTGGACAGCGTCCGTAACCTCGGCCCGGTGACGACCTACGGCGCCAACGACATGGTCCTGGACAATTGGGGCACGGTCGAGCGTTGGCAGGCGGACGCCAAGATCACGTCCTATGGCCCGAGCGGCATCGGTTTCGTCAACTTCGGGGCCGTCGGAGTGCTGCGTATCGACGGAGTGATAGAAACCTTTGGCTTGGGGGCACGAGGGTTTAACGTCTACGCCGGCACGGTCCGGGATGCGGAGTTCGAGCGCGTCGTGACACGTGCCGACGGTGCAGTCGGCATCCAGATCAGCCAGCCCGTGGGCCGCATTGCCGTCCGGCGGGGTTTGGAAACCCATGGCGGTGTCGGCAGTTCGCTGGTCAAGGGTGTCGTCATGCAGCTCCCCGCGACAGCGCTCAGCATCAAGCCCGGCGGCTCGGCGCGCGAGATCACCATCGAAGGCGGACTCGTGTCCCATGGCGTCGGAATCGAGCCGCTCGAGCTGCACGGCCGCGTGGAAAGATTCAGCGTTTCGGGGTCGCTTGGTCCGGCAGGGGCCGGGTTCGAGGCAATGTGACCCCGCGCGACGCGAGTGAGGCTGTCTCGGCTGCAACGCAGTACGAGTTTCTCATAGCGTTGCTCATTGCGATCGTGCTGCTGGAACTGGTCGCGCGTCGCCTCCGCTTCCCGCCGGCGGCAGCGTTCATTCTCGGCGGCACTGCCCTTGCACTAATACCTGGTGTCCCGAGCCTGTCGATTGATCCCGACCTCGTCTTCGTCGTGTTCTTGCCACCTCTTCTCATGAACGGCGGGTACTTTACGGCCTGGAGCGAGTTCAGGGAAAACATCGTGGGCATTGCGTTGCTCGCGATCGGCGCGGTGGCCTTTACGACGGCCGTCGTCGGTGTCGTTGCCCACTTCTTGGCGCCGGGACTTCCCTGGGCGGTGTGCTTCGCATTGGGCGCGATCGTCTCCCCGCCCGACGCGGTCGCAGCCGCGGCTGTCCTCAAACGCCTGAGCCTGCCTGCCCGGTTGACGGCGACGCTGCAAGGCGAGAGCCTGTTGAACGACGCAAGCGGTCTCGTGCTCTTCCGCTTCGCCGTCGCCGCAGCGCTGACTAGAGCGTTCAGCGCAACCAAAGCAGCTGAGAGCTTCATTGTGCTCGCGGCGGGCGGGATTATGTTCGGCTCGGTTGTCGGAGCGGCCGGAGTCGCCGCCCTTCGTCGCCTCCCAGACAGCAAACTGGCGATCCTGGCGACGCTGCTGCTGCCGGCGATCGCTTACATTGGAGGCGAGTGGCTCGGCGTTTCGGGCGTGCTCGCGACCGTTTCAGCCGGCATCTTCGTAGGCCGGCAGCAGCATAGTGTGCTTACAGCCGCCACGCGCATCCGCGCGCACGCGTTCTGGGACGTATTGGTCTTCCTCCTCGAGTCCACGCTGTTCATTCTGATCGGCCTTGCACTCCGCGACGTGCTGGCACGTCTCGGCGGCATGCGTCATGCTGGCGCGACGATGTGGCTGGCGGCTGGCGGCGTAGTCGCTGCAGTCATCGTCTCGCGCTTCGTCTGGCTGTTCGGTTCTTACCTGTCGCGCGTGGCAGCGCACAGGCTTTGGGCCGGCAGCGTTCCTAGACCGTCTCTGGCGTTCGCGACGATCATGGGCTGGGCGGGTATGCGTGGTGTCGTCACGTTGGCCGCCGCCCTTTCTCTGCCCACGTCATTGCCTGGCCGCGACTTCGTGCTGGTCACCGCGTTCGCGGTCATCCTGGTGACGGTACTGGTGCAGGGCACAACCCTGGGCGCGCTGATCACCGCTTTCCGGCTCAGCGGTGCGAACGAGGTCGCGCAACGTCGGGAGAGTGCGGACAAAGCCTGGGCGCGAATGATGAAAGCGCAGTATCGGGCTACCGCAGAGATCTCGCGACGGCCTGATGGGACCGAGCGTCACCCCCGTTTGCTCGAGCAGTACGGTCGACGCGCGACACTCGCAGCCAGCCACCTGGAAGATCGGGAGACCCACCAGGCGCTTAAAGTCGAGCACCACTCGGCCGTCCTTCGTGCCATTGGGGCAGGGCGGGAAGAGATACTGCGGATGCATGTAGGAGGCCTGATCCATGATGAAGTGCTCCGCTCGCTCGAGCACGAGCTCGACCTCCAGCAACTCGTGGCAGAGAGCTACCTTGATTGACCGGACCTGCTTCACCGACCGCCGCATCTACTCCGACAGAAGCCCTGTCCCGGCCAAGGAAGGATAGCCACAATGAAAGCAGCAGTGATTCGCGAGCCGGGCGGCCCCGAGGTGCTCAGGATTGAAGAGCTCCCCGTGCCGAGCCCAGCACCTGGACAGGTGCTGATCCGCGTCGAGGCATTCGGCCTCAACCGATCGGAAATGTTCACTCGCCAAGGCCTCTCGCCGAACGTGAAGTTCCCGCGCGTGCTGGGCATCGAGGCAGTCGGGACCGTCGAGGCAGCACCAGGTGGTGAATTTGCCAAAGGCGATGTGGTCGCCACGGTGATGGGCGGCATGGGACGTGATTTTGATGGCGGCTATGCCGAGTACACCATGGTTCCGGCTGGCCAGGTGCAAGCGCTCCAAACCGACCTGCCCTGGGAGAAGCTCGGCGCGCTGCCTGAAATGCTGCAAACCGCCTGGGGCTCACTCTTCCGGGCGCTTCGGCTTGCACCGGGAGAGCGGCTGCTGATCCGTGGTGGTACGACCTCCGTCGGCATGGCGGCCGCGGCCATCGGCAAGCGCCACGGCGCAACGGTAGCCTCCACGTCGCGCAATCCTGGGAGTGAGCAGGTGTTGCGCGACTGTGGTGCGGACAGGTTCTTTGTCGACGACGGCGCGATCGCCGCAACCGTCAAGCGCGAATGGGACGGCGGTGCTAACAAGGTTCTGGAACTCGTGGGCGCCACGACGCTGAAGGACTCGCTCCACTGCACGAGGGAACCCGCCCTGGTCTGCATGACGGGTATGGTGGGCAGCAAGTGGTCGATCGGGGATTTCAGCCCGATGGAGGCTATCCCAACCGCGGTCGGCCTGACGACCTACGATGGTGGAGTCAAAGACTTTGCCGCCATGCCGATGCAGGACCTGACCGACGAGGTTGCCGCGGGCAGGCTGCACGTTCAGGTCGGCCGGCTTTTTCGTCTTGACGACATCGTCGAGGCGCATCGGGCCATGGAAGAAAACCGGGGCGGCGGGAAGATCGTCGTTCTCACACGGTGACCGAAGGAGAAAATCACATGCCGACGCTATACTACTCGCCGGGCACCTGTTCGCTGGCTGTCCACATCGTCCTCGAATGGATCGGCGCGCCCTATGAAGCAGTCAAGGTCGATCATCACGCGCCGGAGTATCGCAAGATCAATCCCGCGGGCGCAGTGCCGGCGCTCGACTATGGCGCCGACCGCCCCCTGACGCAGTGCTCAGCCGCGCTTATGTACCTCGCGCAAATCCATCCGGAGGCCGATCTTCTCGATGACCGCTCGCCGGAGAACGCGGCGCAGGTCCAAAAATGGGCGGCGTTCCTGACCGGCGACCTGCACCCGGCGTTCTTCCCGCTGTTCATGCCGGGACGCTACACGGTCTCAATAGAATCAGCGGCTCAAGCCGATGTCCAGGCAGCCGCGGTCGCCCTGGTGCAGACGAGGCTCGGCCTGCTTGACCAGCAGATTGAGGGCCACGATTGGATTGTCGGCGACAAGCGCACGATTATCGACGCGTATGCCACGCCGATGCTCAATTGGGCATCGGCGAAGCTGCCTGACGGTCTGGAGCCGTATCCTGCTTGCAAGGGGCACCGCGATCGCATGCTCGCCGACCCCGCCGTACAACGCGTTATGGTGTCGGAGGGCTTTTGAAAGACTCCAGTCTCGCCAGAGCCCGCCTGATATGCTTGTCCCGCCGGCAATCTTACTTCGAGAACGTGGCGCTGGCCGACCTGGCTGAAATCACGATGCTCTGAACGTGTCAAAGCATCAAGCGGGAAGAGGCTGCAAGACCTCACTGGGAGTGTCAAAAACCTGGGGCGCTACGCCGTAAGCTGGATCGCTTGATGGCCAAAGCGCCCGTCCAGCACTGCGGCCCTGACCTGAAGTACACGGTGGGCACCGCGGGGCAGCCAGCGCATCTGCCGGCGCTTGTTCATGCGGGCACTCACCAGCTGGTTGACGGTGCCCTCGGCCCGTGAGGTCGAGATCGGCTTGCCAGCCCGGGAGCGCTGGCCGTAGTCGATCAACGCGCCCTCGTTGCTTTCGATGTAGGCGCGCAGCTCCGTGCAACGCGCGACCAGGCGCTTTGCCCCCGCTTCCATTGCGGCGTTGTTCAGCACGGTGGCATCCTTGGCCCAGCTCCCGATCCGGCCCAGGGCCTCGTATGCTTTCTCGTAGTGGCCGTTCCAGAGCAGGTGCCGCAGTCGTTCCACGTCGATCCGAGCCTGGTCGAGCGGGGCAAGAAGCGGCGGCTCGACGGCGCACAGGCCGCCCATGACCTGCTCGACGTGCTGCACGCGCATGGAGAGGTGGAACCAGTCCAGGATGTGCCCCACTGGGCCGCCTATGGCCGAGTGCACCAGCGCCGGCAGCGCGGGGTCGCCGTCGCTGATCGCGGTCACCGGATCGCCCTCCCGCCAGCCCTGACCCTGCAGCGCGGCGCGCAACAGGGCGTGGGGCTGCTCGACCACGCTGCGCACCAAGGCAAAGCGCCGGGTGGGCTGCCCTTCCCGCTCGACCTTGCCGCAGATCGCCTCGAAGTTGCGAACCTGGTAACCAGGCACGGCACGTATGTAGGCGCCGTCGAGCATGACGACGGGCCGCCGCTCGTCTGCCGCTGCGGCCTCGTCTGGCTCGTTCCGGACAGCCATGACCTCCGTAGCTGCTTGCCGGTCGGCAGCCTCGAGCTGCAGGGCAACGGCATGGGTGCGGCTGCGCAGGCTCTCATGGTTTGCCGGCGAGACGGGCAGCAAAGCTTCCAGAATGCGCGCACCATCCCGGAACGAGGTGCGTGCGCCCAGCTCGGCCTGCACCCGCTCCAGCTCCGGCGTGCAGCGGGCCGTCAACAGCGCGCAGACCGGCGAGACCGTCACCCCCGTCATGGGCACAGGCTGGCGGCAGCGGCAAGCCTTGAACCGCGGCGCCTCGACCTCGACCGTGCCGAACAGGGTCTGCAGCCGGCGCGTGCGCCGGTCCTTGAGCGGCGGCAGTACCCCGCAGGCCGCACAGGCCCGGTGATGGGCCGCATACTCCGCTACCTGACCGCACAGCATACTCGCCTGCAGCTTGGCCAACAGCGCCTTGGTTTCGGACAACATAAGGCCGACCTCCGCAAGCGTGCTGACCACCACCGGCCGGCTGAACGTCACCAGCTCCGTCGTCGTCACCTTGCCCCGGCTCGTCCTCGCCTCCAGCCGCACCGTCCACTGCATCAAGCCCGTTCCCCGTAGTCAGGCCTTAGCCAGACCGATCAGACCACCTTCGGCAAGCCACCTGCCCCAGGTTTTTGATACTCCCAGTGTACCCATGGACCATCTGATGAAATAGTAAAACTGACTGGCAACAGCTCATAGCGCACGGCTTTCCGCTAGGCGTAGGAGAGCTACTTCAACGCACTTACAACTTGAGTGACAAAGCAGATACTCGAAAAGCCGACTTCAGATGGCAAGCGATGGCCCGAGCGACTGAACAGTGCCAACGCCATGACAAAGCACAAACCCGACTACACGATAGAGAAGCCATGCCTTGAGAAAATCCAAGATGGGTATGTGAAGCGGGGCAATATACGTCCACCCAAACTCTTTGTATAATTGTTTGGAGAAGACGTCTTGGTTACCCTGACAATCAGAAATACTCAAAGTCACGATCGGTTGTCTCGGGCATAGGCTTACCTTCAAACGATTCAAAGTAGGTGAAACGGAATCAAAGGGGACGTGACCTCATATACCAAGTCGCTGCCTGGTCGGAGAGGTCTATCAAACTCTGCCACTACACTGTTTCCACAAACATCTTCGAGGCTTGATGCAACACGAACGCAGTAGGAGCCTGCGACCCAAGGGAATGTCGGTGTGAAGCTCCATCGTCTCTCGCATTGATCAATTTCGACCCGGCCGCTAATCAATTGCTCGCGGACTGACGCGACGGTGATGGTGTGCGAAAGCATTGCCCAATCCAGCGGTCTTGGAAACATGAGCATCAGGGGCTGACGACTGTTGGTCACGGGAGGCACAATCTTCCACTGCTCAACAGCAATCCGGTCCCGCACGGCATCTGTAACATAGAACCGTTTGTAGACGATCTCAGATAGCTGACTGCCAGACAAGTCGGTCATTCCTGCACCTACTGCCAGCGTGCACACCTGACCAGGCTTGAGCGGTGGGCCCAGCTCGCGATTGGGGCCTACCCCGCGTTTAAGCCTGCCAGGATCGAGCAATATCGTTAGGTGCTGCATGCTCCTGTCCCAGAGTTCGACAGGTGCACGATAAAGCACGTCAGGCGCTGGTTCTCCATCGGGGCCAAGGATCGAAACCTCGGCCTGGACTCGACCGCGCTGCATCGGACTGGAGAAGCAAACATAGAACCGGAGCAGGTTTTCAGGAAGATCGTCGCTTGAGGGAAATATATGCTTCACCTCCGTAGGCAAAGCGCTCTGTTCTCTCGGCAGCGAAAACTCGAGCGCCAGCACGTCTGAGAGATCGGATCGACGAAGCGGCTGCGCGTCGAAGCTTGCTCGATACAAAAGTCCCCGCTCGAATGGAAATAGAGGTACGAACCGAATTCCGTCTTTCAAAACTTGATAACGGCCCAAAACGGCCGGGATATTGCTATCACCCGGCGCATCCACTGGAACAACTATGACCCGAAGGATGGACTGCAGCCGGCCACCTGCTTGCAGATACCCGTCAAGGGAATGCGTCAAGTCTGGGTCAAGCAGGTAAACGCCGAGACCAAGCAATCCCGGCGCACAGAGGGGGGAGTCGACCACCAGTGAGGGTCCCTTGGTCACGTCTGCGCTCACGGGTCTTTCTACGTCGGGCGTGGTCAATGCCAATCCTACCGCCATCAGCTCCCGCGTGATATCTCGTCGCGATGTTCGCGATATTTGAATGGGTCCGGACCGTCTGGCCAATTCATTTCCGCCATGCCGTCTCTGCGTTCGAAGAAATACGGCACCATCAAGCTGCTGACGTCCAAGCGGTAACCCGTCTTCGGATGGCGTTGAATTTGAACTGCCCATTTTGAATTGAGAATAGCGAAATGCTCAGCCTTGATCGGAAGAAGTCCCTGTGTGCGACCCAGACCTCCGGGCTCGAAGTCAATCGGACCACCAGTCGGCTCGGGCTTCGCGATCCCAAGATCCAGGACGGCGATCCGCGACGCGCTTCGCGTATCGATTGTCACCAGCAGATACTCTTTTTGATCGAAAGGATCGCTGAAGGTGACCATGTCAAGTGGGTTGCTCCCATAGCCCAGCTCCCCGATTACATCCCCACGAACATGGGCTCCGTCCTTCAAAGAGGCCAGAGGGAAGCGCACAAGAGGCGTACAACCATAGACGGCGAACAGGTATGGCTCGCCTTGCACCTCCTTGATGACTTGCCGAATGATGGGGGCCCGCGTCTCGAATTCTCCATGTACGGGGTGCCAAATCTCGACAGTGGATGTCGCCATCTGGGCGTTGAAAGGGTAGGCGATCCTATGCAATGTCGAGGCGAACCGCTGATTTGACACCCCGGTCACGAAAATCTCGCCGTTGTAGTACTTGACATCCGTAATCGCAAATGACCGCTGTGTGTCAAACTCAAGCATGGCCGTAGGATCAGGCTCATTCGGAATCCCGACATGCGAGTGCGGAATGTGGCCTAGGTCTACTATCTCCAGCTCGCCGTGGTTCACCTTCACGATCGCCGGAACCGCATCTGTGCTTCGGCCGCGTTCAACCGAGATAAAGAGCTGCTGTGAGGGTTGATGCACAACCATGTCATTGATGACGATTTTGTCGTACGTCGTGCCAAACAGTGCGGCCAGTTTCTGATCCAGGCCGTGGACCAGGTCGCGGCCTTCGAAATTATGGAAGTTTCCAAGCTCTACATCTGTCTGCGATGTCACATCCGTCGCTCGAAGCGCGAAGGCATGAACGGCCGACCCTGTGATGTCGCCAACAAAGAGAACGTTGTCCGGGCCAAAGGCCAGCGCACCCGCAGATCGCAATGGACCGGACACGCCGCTGCCGGCCGGGGTGCCATCAACTCGGCCCGGAACCTGAGCCTCTGCTGGCACGGTGAAGGCCGACCCTGCCGCAGCCACGCCCACAAAACCAAGCAGCGCACGGCGCGTGCTGTCGATCGGCATCTCTCTCCAATCTTCCAAGGTAGAACTCCTCACAGTGTTTGCCGCCGAGCCAGGGAATGGTCTTACCATGCGTTCCCTAGCCGCTACCATGCGTGCAAGCTTAGATCGTGCTTTCCAAAAGTGGGACAGTCAACAATGCACACGGATCGAACTCGGCGGCCGTGTCCCTGCTACGTGGTGTGCCCCGTTCGAGGCTCATGTGGCCTCTAGCACGGATTTCGATGTCAGCATGTCCCGCACCATCGGGATAGCTTGGGTTCCATACAACTCGATCCCGCCCATCAGCGTGTCATGCGGCATTTGGTTGACACTGTACTTCAGGTCGAACCGGTGCAGTCCCAGCATGCGCACCGTGCCAGCGATCCGTCGGGCGACCGTTTCCGGGGAACCAACGTAAAGCGATCCGCGGTCGGCCTCCCGCTCGAAGTCTTCGCGGCGGATGGGCGACCAGCCACGCTCGGCGCCGATCTTCGCGTTCTGGCGCTGGTAGTGCGGCCAGATCTCCTCGCGGGCCTGCGCGTCGGTGGCGGCGACATGCCCGGGCGAGTGGACCCCGATGGCTTGCGCCGGGGCGCCCAAATGGGCGTAGGCCCGATGGTGCAAATCGACATACTGGCGGAAGCGTGCCGGGTCGCCGCCGATGATGGCAAGCATCAACGGCAACCCATAGCTCGCCGCACGGACAACTGATTGCGGGCTGCCCCCGACCCCAACCCATGTCCTCAGCTTGCCACTCTGGACGGGAGGAAACACGGACTGGTCCTTGAGCGGCGCCCGGACCGAACCTTCCCACGTGACCGGTCCGCCTTCGCGCAGCGCCGCAAATAGCGCGAGCTTCTCCTCGAACAGCGTCTCGTAGTCCTCGAGCGCGTAGCCGAACAGGGGAAAGGACTCGGTGAACGAACCGCGCCCTAGGATCACCTCCGCGCGTCCGGCCGACGCGGCGTCCAGCGTCGAAAAACGCTGGTAGAGCCGCACCGGGTCATCCGAGCTGAGCACTGTCACGGCCGAGCCGAGCCGCATGCGGGTCGTCCGCCCGGCGATCGCGGCCAGCACCACGTCCGGCGCCGACACGGCGTAATCGCTACGGTGATGCTCGCCGACCCCAAAGAAGTCGACGCCAACCTGGTCGGCTAGCACGCCTTCCGCGATCACGTCGCGGATCACTTGCGCATGGGGCAGCAGCGCGCCGTTCTGGTCCGCGGTCACGTCCCCAAAGGTGTCAAGGCCAAGTTCCACAGTCTCGTCCATGTCGTCCTCCTCAATCTTGTCGCCTGCCAAGCCGCTAGCCTGGCTCAGGCAGCCAGCTTGCCAAAGCGGCCGCTCCGAAGGTCGGCGATCGCTTGGCCAATCTCCTCGCGCGTGTTCATGACGAACGGGCCCTGGCCCACGACCGGCTCATTGATGGGCTGGCCGGTCACCACCAACAGCGTCGTGTCGCGGTTGACCTGGATGTGCGCGTCGCGGCCGTCCGGCGAGAGAAGCACCATCTCCGCCTCCTCTGCCTGCCGGCTGCCGTTGACGGTCACTAGCCCGTTCAGCACGACCAGCATCGCAATGTGACCTTCAGGCAGGGCCAGCGCCACGTCCGCCCCAGCCGCCAAACGGCCGTCCCAGACGTTCACCGGCGTGTGGGTCTGCGCCGGTCCACGCACGCCGCCGTACTCGCCCGCGATCACCCGCAGCGTTCCAGCCCCGTCCGGCAGCTCAAAGGTCGGGATGTCAACGCCAAGCAGCGACTGGTAGCCGCCAGCAACCGTCTTGTCCCGAGCCGGAAGGTTGACCCACAACTGGACCATCCGGAACGGGCCGCCGCTTCGGGTGAAGGCTTCCGAATGGAACTCCTGGTGCAGGATGCCGGCTCCGGCCGTCATCCACTGCACGTCCCCGGGTCCGATGATGCCGCCAGCGCCCGTCGAGTCGCGATGCTCGACCTCGCCGTCGTACACGATCGTCACCGTCTCGAAGCCGCGATGCGGATGCGTGCCGACGCCCCGCGGCTTGCGCGCGGGGGCAAACTCGTGAGGCCCGGCGTAGTCGAGCAGGAGGAACGGGCTGATCTCCGGGCCGAAGTCTTGATAGGAAAACAGGGAGCGCACGGGGAACCCATCGCCCACCCAATGCCGTTCGCTGTTCCCGAATGTTCCGATGACCGTCTTCATTGCCGTCTGCCCCACAAATTGCGCAGGGCCGTTTGCCCCGCTGATCGAGGCACAAGCTGGGGAGGTCCAGGTGCTGCGGGTAGGCTGGCCGGAACGCCGCTGCGTCCTTACCATAGGACGACGAACGACCTGAATGACTTCTACTACTTCGTCCAGGCAGTGGACCACGCTGGCTTTGCGCCGGCTGCCCGGGCGCTCGGCCTCCAGAAATCCTTGCTCAGCAGGCGGGTCGGGCGTTGTTGCATGGATCAGACGTGTAGGCGCAGTTGCCCCAGCCCCGCTCGGGTTCAGGCAATGCGGACGGAGATCGGGCGTCCGAACTCCAGCATACGGTTGAGCGCATGGACAGCTACGTCCAC
>JAABUX010004203.1_pt1 | contig 18442 bp, 18 predicted proteins | sample 5561851 | NCBI WGS metagenome assembly JAABUX01 (sample SAMN10711883, study PRJNA513361) | rock metagenome | isolation source: Antarctica rocks | place: Antarctica: Victoria Land, Richard Nunatak red sandstone | collected 2016-01-03 | reverse complement strand
AAGCAATCGGAACCTGCTTAGGAGTGCCAACCTGCAAATCGCCGTATTACTGACGCGCGCCGACCATGCGATGCGCGCCGGCAACCCCGCCGAGGCTGTCCTGCCGCTGCAGCAGGCTGCGGCGATGCACCCTTCGAGCAGCGCCATCCAGCACGATCTGGGTTCTGTCTGCCTACAGACCGGCCACTTCGCCGAAGCCGCTGCCGCGTTCCAGGCCGCGTTGGCGGCGAGCCCGCGTTTTGCCCTGGCCAGCCTGCACCTCGGCATAGCGCTGCAGGCACAGGGCAATGCACCCGCGGCACTGGCCGCCTACCGTCACGCCACCGCGCTGCTGCCCTCCTTGGTCGAGGCGCGGTTTCATGCCGGCGCCCTGTTGGAAACCCTGGGCCGCCGCGACGAGGCGGTCGCTAGTTTCCGCCGCGCGGCAGCCTCGGCGCCGAGAACCAGCCTGGGCCGCCTCGCCAAAGCTCGCGCGCTGCTCGCCGAAGGCCGCGACGCAGAAGCGGAGCGGGCGCTGCGCCAGCTGCTGGCGCTGGATGCCGGCAACGTGGCAGCGATCGACCTGCTCGGCACGGTGCTGGCCGATGCCGGCTGCTTCGAGGAAGCTCGCGATTGCTACGAGCAGGCCACCACCGCGGCCCCGCATTTGGCCGGCAGCTACTACGACCTGGTTCGCTGCCGCCGCATCACTCCCGACGACGCGGAACTGCTCGCTCGGATGCGCGTCGCCCTGGACGCGCCGGAACTGCATCCGGAAGCGCGCTTGAAAACTCATCTGGCTTTGGGCAAGGCGGCCGACGACCTCGGCGACCCTGCCGGCGCGATGTGGCACTTCGACGCCGCCGACAGCCTGCGCAGCAGCCTTGGCTCGTTCAATCCGGCTGCTCTCGAAGCGCGTGTCAATGGTCTGATCGCCCGGTTCACGCCCGAGATCATTGCGCACGCCGGCCAAGGCGGCCGCGATGACGTCACGCCGGTGCTCATCCTAGGCCTGCCCCGTTCCGGCACCACGCTGGCCGAGCAAATCCTGTCCTGTCATCCGGACGTGCATGCCGGTGGCGAGCTGCCGTTCTGGACCGAACGCGGCGCCATGTGGGAGCAGCTGGGAACCACTGGCGCTGAGTCGTCGTGGCTGGCCGAGGCCGCAGCCGACTACACGGCCATGCTTCGCGCGCTGTCACCCAGGGCGGCGCGCGTCACCGACAAGATGCCGCTCAACGTCTTCTGGGCCGGCCTGATCCACCTGACCCTGCCGCGCGCGACCATCATCCATTGCCGCCGCAGCGCCATCGACACCGCGCTGTCGATCCATCGCACCTATTTCAACCAGCACGTCGCGTTTCCGACCGGCGGCACCGCCTTGATAGCCGCCATTCGGGCGATCGAGCGTCTAACTGCCCACTGGCGGGCGGTCCTGCCGGCCGACCGCTTCCTCGATCTAGAATACGAGCGGCTGGTCGGCGATCCCGAACCGGCGATCCGCCGCCTGGTCGCCGCTTGCGGCCTGCCCTGGGACAACGCCTGCCTGCGGCCCGAACGCCGCCAGCGCGTCGTCAAAACACCTAGCAAGTGGCAGGTCCGACAACCGATCTCCGGCGCGGCCGTTGGAAGCTGGCGCCGCTACGAGCCGTGGCTCGGTCCGCTCGCCGCTCTCGCGCCCTGACCGGCTTCAATCTCCGAGCATCGTGTTCAGCTCGCCCTCTGACGCCGGCAGCCCCAGCGTGCGCCCGGGAAAGCCGACGGCATCGAATACGGCGTCGCGCCCCACGCTCTGCTGCCGCAGCATTGTCACATGGCCCTGAGCATGTAGGAAATTCGCAAGCTCCAGTCCCCAGTTGCCGGTCGCCGCCACGCAGGCGTGCATCGGGGCAGCTGGATTTAGCCGACGCTTGGCCAGCCAGATCCATAAGTGTTCGAATCTTGCTTCGGTGTTGGAGAAAGTGGCATGCTTGATGCGCCCGCCGAGCAACACAGCCGCGTCGAACTTGGCTTTGCGGGCGTCGATTCCGACGATCTCCATAAATCCTCCATGATGGTGACCTGGCCCCACCTTCCAGCGGCCCTCCTTGTAATCAGGCTATCCGGCAAAGCCGGCCCCTGCGCTGTTATACCAACCGCCCTTGGCGCTGACCGACCGTGAGGTCCGAAGCCCTACGGTTGCGCGGGAAGTGGAGAGAGCCCGTTCTTGGGCAAGGGTCATCATCAAGGGCCGTTGGTATTAGTCCACTCGCCGCGCGAGCGGAACCTTGGCCAGCTCCGCCCCGCATACCATTCAGCCCAAAGGTAGTCGCTGTGGCGGGGCCATCTCCGCTACAAGTTCACAGGCCCGAAGGCCAACAGACTCACCGCCACGGTGCCTGCAATGGTCGTCGCAGATAGTACCATCGACCTAAAACGGCGTCCACACTTGCCGACCCACTCGGCTGCGAGTCGCGTGTGTCCATCAGCGTCCATGACGCTGCTGTTGCCGCGGAAGCGGATTACGTATCTGTCTTGCGACCATCCGGCGCACCTCACCCTGACTGTGCGGCAAGGCGGGTTCAATGCAAGGCATTTGGCAGCGTTGAACAGCCTTGGAGGGTAGGTAGCGTTATACGTTCGCATCGGGGCTCAAGGGTGACGATTAAGCCAGATGCTGATTGTTGTCCTTTGATCATTGCTATCACGCATATGACGTTTCGCAGGCAGTTTTATGTTTTATTTGCGGATTCGGAGCTGTGACTTTGGTTTGAGCGGTGGCGGAGGGTAATTTGCCGGTGATGCAGAGCCATCCTGCGGGCCGCACCGTCCCGCAGCAATCAAACGCAAGGGAACTCCCCCATGGCGACGACCGACAAGTCATCCGTGTTCGCGACCGGGCCGTCCAGCGCCTCGGGCATCGACTCGCTCACTACGACCGCCGACGGCTCGATCTGGGCCGAGTATGGCAACGGCGCCGATTCCACCGGCAAGTCTGGCTCCAGCACTATCGTCCGCTACGCCCCGGATGGCACGGTCCAGGGCACCGACACCATCAACGGATTGGTCGACGGCCTGAAGACCGACCCGGTGACCGGGCAGGTCTGGGCGCTGATCAACAACGATGGCAACGCGCAGCTGAGCCTGATCGACCCGTCCACCGGCAGCGTCGGCGCGCCGCTCAGCTATGCCGTGCCGAGCACGACGCGCGGCTACGACGACGTGGCGTTCACCAATGGCCAAGTCTACCTAAGCTACACCAACCCGGCGAACCCGGGCGATCCGGTGCTGCAGCAGTTGACCAACGGCAACATGCCGCAGGGCAACCTGGCAGTGACCAACCTGCTGGCGCTCGGCGACACCGGGACCAACATCGCCACCGGCAAGACCGAGGCGATCCCGCTAAGCGACCCCGACTCGCTGAAGTCGATCCCGGGCGGCAAGCTGGTGCAGACCAGCGAGGCCGACAACACCTTCGTGATCGTCAATGACCCCGGGACTAAGGCGCAGTCCGAGCGGTTCGATACCCTGACCAACGTGCCCGCCGGCTCGCTTGACGACGTTATCGTGCCGACCTCCAGCTCGGGCACCTTCTATGTGTCCAACCCCGGCACCAACCAGATCGAGGCGTACCACTCTTCGAACCTCAACACCTCGGACGCCTACGCCTCGATCGGCACCGAGATCGTGCAGGTCGACCTTCAGACCGGCGCGCAAACGGTGCTGGTGAGCGGCCTCAGCAAGAGCCACGGCATGATCTTCACGCCGGATGCGGTGGCCGGGCCGGTGGTGCAGAGCACCAGCATCTTCGCAGTCGGCAGCGACGTGCAGGGCGCCTCGCAGCCGGACAGCGTCACTCTGGGCGACAACTCGGTATTCATCGAATACGGCAACGGTGCCGACAGCACCGGCCTGCTGCCGGACCAGGGCAGCAGCACCATCGTTCAATACGACATGCAGGGCCGGACCGAGCACACCTACTCGCTGCCGGGTGAAATCGACGGGCTGAAATACGATCCCGCCACCGGCGACCTGTTCGCGCTGAAGAACCAGGACGGCAACTCGCACCTGTACACGATCAACCCGAATACGCATGCGGTCAGCGGCCCGCTCGACTACGCCGCGCCCTACGTCTACGGCGCCGCCTCGACGCGCGGCTTCGACGACGTGGCGTTCCAGAACGGCAAGGCGTACCTGAGCTACACCAATCCGGCCAACACCGGCGACAGCGTGATCGCCCAACTCGACCAGGGTGACAACCCGAGCGGCGCGCTGACCCTGACCTCGATCGTGCGGCTTGGCGACACCGGCACCAATCTCACCACCGGCGAGGTCAACCAGCCGCTGCCGGTGGCCGACCCGGACTCGCTGAAGACGCTGGCCAACGGCTCGCTGATCCTGACCAGCGACCACGACGCCTCGCTGACGGTCATCGCCAACCCCGGCACCGCGGAGCAGAGCGCCAGCTTCGTGAACCTGCCGGCCGGCAGTTCGGGCCTGGACGACGCGATCGTGCCGACCTCCGATTCGGGCACGTTCTACGTTTCCAACGGTGGCGCCAACGACGTGCTGAAAGTGGCCGTCACCGGGCTGAACCAGAACGACATCTACGTTTCGGTCGGCAGCGACAACGCGGTGGACCAGCTCGATCCTACCACTGGCAAGCTGACGCCGTTCATCGTCGGCCTGAACTCGCCGCATGGGATGGAGTTCGTGCCGTCGAACGGGTCCGCGCCGGTCGCCGCCGGCGCCACCGGGTCCGGCTTCGCCGCGTTGGTGAACTCGCTGGCGCCGTCGCTGGTGGGCGATCTCAGCTCCAGCCAGCTGACTCAGCTCGCTGGCTACGCCAGCGCGTTGGCGCAAGGCGGCAGCGACGTTCAGCCGCCGTCTGGCGGGACCAACTTCGCGGCGGTGACCAACATCGTGGATCAGCTCCACACGCTGTTCCCGCCGCATACCGCATAGGCTTCGGCTAGCAACGATGGAGTGCTCCGCCTTACGGTGGTGCCCGTAGAGCGGAGGCATTCCATCACATTCTTCATGGAATCGATGTACCAGGGTGTCCAGCAAATCGCGGCTTCACATGCCAGGCAAGGGCGACGGGGTAGGTCGAAGCGTCGCGCGCTCGATGTTCCGGCGGGCCAGCTCCGTATCCACCCGGACATTGCGTAGATGAGCCTCCACGTCGGACATCGGCCCGGTCAGGCTAGTCTCCGCCGCGACGATGGCCCGATCCAACGAGGCGAGCAGCGCCGGGATGCTGCCGCGCACGGCCTCAGCCTGCATCCGGTCACGAGCCTCCCGGCCGAGGTTGCGTCCTTGTTGCTCCATCGTCTCCAGCCTGTGGCCGGTCTGCATGAACGCCTGCACCGCCATCTCGCGGTCCTCGCGCGCCGCCTGCAGCAGGTCCATGCCAAGCGCCTTGTACGGCTTGGCCGCCATGTTGACGGCGACCTTGGTCCACATGTCCTCGGCGGTAATCGGCGTGAGGTCGCCCAGCGCCCGTCGGCTGCGCACGGCATCGAAGGTCGCCTCGTCCGAGATCAGGGTCCAGGCGACGCCTCGCGCCCGGCTTTCCGCCACATAGGCGGTGAACCCAGTCATGCCGGCGGTGCCACGCGGCAGGGCGTTAATGTGCTCGTCCGACGTGATGCCCTGGGCGGCGTCGATCGTCATGGCGTGCCCGAACCCAACCAGCAACCGGCCGGTCGGCTTGTGTTCGAGGCGGCGCCACTCCACCTCCCCCCACCCGCCCATCCCGGTCACGCAGGAGCAGGCCGTTGGCCATGCGGCCGACCACCTCCACGATGTCGCCGTTGTTGCCGATTGAGCCGCCCTTGCCGTCGATCCTGGCCCAGGTCCGCCGGAACAGCCGCAGCTTGTCCCCTGTGGCGATCGGGATGGCATACTGCTCGCCACGCTGGTCGACAGCATCGTAGGTCCGTTCATCGTTCCCCAGTTCGCCCCTTGACTTCATGCGGTCGCAAATGGCCCGGCTGAGATCGGCGCTGTCGGCGCTGTCGGCGCTGTCGGCGTTGGTCAAGGCCGAGACGGTGACGCCTCGCCTGGAGCCTGCCAACGCAAGGCATCCCGGCGTTCCATGTAGAAGTCGGCGATCCGGCCAATGACCTGATCCTGGTCGCCGCCGATGAAGCGGGCGGCGCCGTCCTGCCGCTTTATCGCCAGCGCCTGCCGCACCTCCCGCAGGTGGTGGTTTTGTAGGTCCTCGGCCTCGACCTCGGCGTTCGCGTTGGCGATCCGTGGTCCGCTGATCTTGCGGCCGCGCTGCTTGCTCGGTAGGTCGGCCACCGAGTCCGGGTCCGGCTCGGTTCCCCGGAACAGCCCGGCGATCGTCCGCAGGTGGCGGGTCTCGCTCGCGCTCCGCCCGACTTGACGGACGGTGCTGAGCAGCTCGGCCATCGCCTCCTTGGGCAGCACCCTGCGCATGATCTCGATGGCGTCGCCGGCCTCGACCGACTGCGCCTGCTCCCGGTCGCCCACGGCCTTGATGGTCATGCCGGTCTGGCGCTGCAGCCGCAGCAGGTCGAGCATAGCCCGGGGCGCCACTTGGCTGATCTCGTCGATCACCAGCACGGTGTTGCGGCTGGCGTGGAACTCGCCAGTCTTGATGGCCTGCAGCAGCGTCGCCACCGCCAGGGTCCGGTCGACGCCGGCGTCCTTGAGGGCGTCAGGCTGCTTCCAGCCAGTGGCCAACCCGACCACCTCCCGGGGTTCTGTTGCAATCGCTATGGTGAGCTGTTTGAGGTAGGCGGCATCAAGACAGCACGGTGAGTGGGAACGATGGCGACGGATCAGCACGGCTCGTTCAAAGGGCGGCACTTCATGTCCGAGGTGATCCTGTGGGCGCTTCGTTGGTATCTGGCGTTCCCGATCAGCTACCGCGACCTCGCCGCAATGCTCTCGGATCGGGGTGTGGCGGTCGACCACACGACGCTGTTCCGGTGGGTGCAGGCCTACGCCGCGAAGCTGGAACGAAGGATCCGGCCACATCTGCGGCCATGCACCGGCTCCTGGCGGGTGGATAGACCTACATCAAGGTCAAGGGTGTCTGGAGCTAGCTGTATCGCGCGGTCGACAGCCTCGGCCAGACCATCGACTTCCTGCTGTCGGCACGGTGAGACGCCGCGGTGGCCAGGCGGTTCTTCCGCAGGGCGCTGGCCCAGCCGCACACCGTCAACCCGCGCACCATCACGGTGGACAAGAACGCGGCCTCCCTCCGCTGGCGCTCCATCGGCTTCGCCGACGAAACCTTGGCCATCTCCGCCCGCGTGCGGTGGCCGACATGAAGCGGGCTGGTGACTTGTGGCGCTTCTCGCGGCTGCGGCAGTGCAAATACCTGAACAACATCGTCGAGCGGGATCACCGGCGGATCAAACGGCTGGTCCGGCCCGGGCTGGGCTTCGGCAGCTTGCGAACCGCCAGGGTGACACTGGCTGGCTACGAGGCGATGGCGATGATCAAGAAGGGGCAGGCTTACAACATCGGCGCTCGGGACATGCTGGCGCAGGCCACCTTCGTTGCCGGTCTCTTCCAGGTTGCCGCCTGAACTGACTGCCACCAGCCACTCGGCATAACCTGTTGCAGAGTTTGCAACAGAACCGGCGCCGCAACCACGCTGAGACCACCATGGGCCGATACAAGCATCTGATCGGCCCCAAGCTCCGCGCGAGGACCCTGCCAGGCCAGCGAGGAGAGGTCGCCATCGCCGTCAACGTGCTCAACCGCATGGTCCAAACCGGAAAGTCTGTCTCCGTCCGCGCACACTGACCTCCAGGGATCAGCGCGAACTACATACCCCATACCTTCCTGCAACAACGCCCTGAGGAAAGGCTCGCCCCATGCGAGCAACCCTCGCTGGTCGCGCAGTATGGGACGAGCCACCATCATCGGCACGGACATGCGGTCATACCTACATCAGGCAGCCTCAGCGAACGATTCCTGCAACACGGTCGGTTCATCTTGCAGTTATGCTGCCCAGGGTGCGCTGAGCGTTTCCTGATAGATCGGCGCTTCTGGCCGGGTCAGTGCCCAGTAGGATGCATCGATCCGGCCGGGTCTGATGTCCAGCAGCGCGTATCCATGCGTGTAGGCGCCCTCCACGACGTCGAGCCCGACATCCACCAGCAATGCTGGTGGATCGATCAGGCCCGGCAACGGGGTCGGTGAACCGGGTACGGCCAGGACTGGGATAGCGCCGTAGCCGATGTTGCGGCCGGCCGCGACGCCGCAATAGGGCGCGTAGAGGCGCAGGCGATGCTCGTGGCCCCAGAACCAAGAGTCGACCCGGCCGGCAGTGGCAAGCCTGGCGTATGACGCCATCAGCAGTGGGTTGATTGGGCTATGTTGGGCGAGTGGGCCGATTTGGGCGAAGGCGGAGAAGGGCTGATGGTGCGACAGCAGAATGCTACGGCCTGGGAAGCCACGCAGCTTGTCAGCGTGCCAAGCTTCCTCCGCCGGGTCGAGAAAGGTTAGGCCAGCCGCCTCGTGCAACGGGTCGCGGTCGTGCAGCCCGGTGTCGGCGCCGAGGATCTGCCAAGACTGGTCCGGGCTGCGTAGGCAGAAATAGCTGGCGGGCTGACCGATTTGACCCAGCAGGCCATAGTAACCCTGCCCGCCGCTATAAACGTCGTGGTTGCCGCACAGTGTGAACAGCCGGGTGTTCGGCAGCACGGCGCGCAAGGGGGCTAAAAAATGCGCGTTACATTCATCCAAAGTGCCGGCGTAATAGATGTCGCCAAGGTGGATGACGATATCCGGCTGCTGAGCTGCAAGCAGGGCGGCGACTTGGCCCGCCAGGTGCGTGCCGGTGCCCCAGTCGGACAGCAGCGCGATGCGCATCTCGGTCGTTCGCGCCATGATGACAAAGTCGTCCATCGCCGCGTAGCGGACGTACGGGATGGCGCCGGGCTTGCCGTCCGGACCAAGGCTGCGGGCGTAGTCGACCAGGGTTTCCGCCCAGAGCGAATCGCATTGCGAGAAGCTCAACCGGTCGTGGACAGCAGGGGATCGCGGGCGGTGGGGAACGGCTCGATCATGTGGCAATGCTACTCAGGGCTAGTCGTTAGTTGGTCGCGTGGTCGGACCTGCCTACGCCCGCTTCGCCTAGCTTGGGGCAACGCTCAACTCCTCCAAGCTCTTGCCCTTGGTCTCGGGCAGCATCCAGAGCGTCACACCCAGACCCACCACACTCGCGACGGCCGCCGCTAGCTCTGCTGCAAAAAGGCCGTTCCACGCCATCAGCAAAGGGAACGTAAACACACCGATGAAGCCGCCGAACTTGCCCATCGCCGCTGCTATCCCGTGGCCCGTCGTGCGCGTCTCGACCGGAAAAAGCTCCGCCGGATAAACGAACGTCGTCGCATTCGGCCCGAATTCCGTGAAGAAATAACTAATCCCGTAAATGACTAAAAAGGGGAAAATGAGTTTTTCGATGCCAGGAATGAGCGCCATGGCCAGGAAGCTGCCTGCCATCATCGCAAATCCCAGCATCTGAATCGGCTTGCGACCCATTCGATCCATCATTGCCGCCGCCATGAAGTAGCCGGGCACCGCCGCGCAGGCGAACACCGCGAGTTGTGTCAGTGTCTCGGTCAGCAGACTGTCATCCGGCGAGACCGCCTGCAGCACCATCGGGCTACTCACCGTGTTGCCGTAATAGGCAAAATCCATCAGCCCCCAGGCCAGGCTCGCCCCAACCAGGCGCAGTTGTAGGTCCCGCCGACCCAGCAACATCCCAAAACCTTGCGAGAACGAGACCCTCGCCGTCTTTTCCGCTCGTTCCGAGTGCAAAGCTTGGTAGCGCGGGCTCTCGCCTAGGTGCCGCCGCATCTGGAACACGGCGAGTGCGGGCACGGCACCGAACGCCAGCAGCAACCGCCAGACGATATCGTGCCGTATGCCCGACCATAGCAGCGCCGCTGCGAGCAGCGGTCCGACAATCAAACCGGCCGCCTGCATGGCGAACACCAAAGAGACCATCATGCCCCGAGTCCGCTTGCCGGAATACTCGCTCATGAGCGTGGCGCTTACCGGGTAGTCGCCGCCGATACCGATGCCAAGGATGACCCGGAAGAAGATCAGCCACCAGATATTGGGCGAGAGAGCGGATGCAATGGCGCCCGCAGCGAGCACCAACACTTCATAGCCGTAGATGCGTTTGCGGCCGACCATGTCCGCTACCCGCCCGAACAGCACGGCACCCAACGCTGAGGCCAACAGCGCCGTCGAAGTGACCAGGCCGACGGCCAGCGGCGACGGATGCCACTCGCTTTTAAGGATGTTCATTACGACGCCGATGATAAACAGGTCGTAGGCATCGCAGAAGAAACCCATGCCGGAGATGAACATGATTTTCCACTGTTCACGCGTAACGCCGGACGCATCCAGGTTCGCAAATCTGTCTGCGCTTGTATCCGACATACGATAACCCCTTTTGCCATAAAGCAAGCAGCCAGCTGCCCGGTTGCTTATGGGGATGTGAAGCTTTCAGGTCGATCGGCGCGGACCGTTACCGTCGCTCCAGCTCAGCGCCCAGCAAAAGCTGAGTTCACCACCGTGCACGCCGGCGCTCGAGGTCGGCACTCTGTCAGGCAAAGGTAAACCCATCCGCACATTGCGACAGTGTTGCACGGGTCAGTAGGCGTTCGTAGTTCGTCCATCTCGCCGCACCGTTACGGGACACGGACATAGTTTGGTCGCCGGAGTTCGAGCATCCGGTTCAAGACGGTAACGGCAGTCGCGACCTCAGTCGCCCGACGCCGATCAGTGCGGGATCGCAGACCGTCGAGCTATGACCGAACCTGGGTGACGACGGATTGAGAGAGGCGGCGTACCGAGGTGGGTGGAAGCCTGCCTGAACCTCCTGAAGAAGCGATACGCGGCGATGAGCAATAGCACTGTTATTTCCCTCTGTCAGCCCGACACGGTCGACGACCCACTGACGGCCGTTCTGCGCAGCGGCGCCCGCCGCCTGTTGGCCCAAGCCATTGAGGTGGAGGCCGACGCGTTCCTGGCGGCAATGAAAGGCGAGCGGCTGCGGGACGTCTGGTTGTGAGACCTCCTTGGCAGCTTCAGCGATGAGACGTGCTTTGGTGGCGTCGCAGGGGCTTGCGTGGCCACGCGATGCAGGGTTAGCGCGTCGTGGTCGGACCTTGAGTCGCTCGGCGGCGACTTGGTTTGGTGTCCTACCTCCGTAGCTCTTCCACGTGCTGCGCACGTGGAACCTTCGGCTACTCCGCCGTCGAGCACGAGCTGTCGTCGGGCGTTGTAGGCTTGGTTGAAGCCGCGCAGCAGCTGCTCCAAGGTGCGGTGCGAATAGATGTTGATGCTGAGCACCTCGCTGGCAATGCGACCGTTGGACCGTTCAACCATGCCATTGGTCTGCGGCGTCCGCGGCTTGGTGTGGCGATACTGCGCCTTCAGGTCGGTGCACGCCTTGGCAAAGGCTGGCGTGAAGCAGCTGCCGTTGTCGGTCAGCGCGTGGGTGAGGCGGAAGGGAAAAACTGCCGCTGCCTCGCGCAGGAAGGCGATGGCACTCTTCTCAGTCTCGTCGTTCTTGACCGCGAGATGGACCGAGCGGGAGCAGCGATCGATGGCGGAGTAGCCGAAGGTTCCGCGTGCGCAGCACGTGGAATGGCTACGGAGGGCACGAACAAGAAGCGCTTGCGTCGCTCGCCGTCGGCGGTCTGCAGCTTTGGAAATGCTTGATGTCGATATGGACAAAGCCGAGGTCATACTCCCGGAACGTACCCTGGCCCTTGGCAGTGCGTTCGGAGAAGGGCTTTGGCCTGCGGTTCAGGCCTTCTGCTTTGAGAACGCGCCAGATACTGTCGCGATGGCACCGTCAACTTGGCGGCTGGCCGGCTTGTGAGACGGAGCTGAGCCAAGTAGCCGGGCGGGATGACAACGTCCGCCGTTCCCAGCTACGCCGGCTATCGCTTCCCGGCTGAGGTCATCAGCCATGCCGTTTGGCTCTACTTCCGCTTCCCGCTCAGCCTGCGGATGGTGGACGAGCCGCTGGCTGCGCGCGGCATCATCGTCAGCCATGAAACCGTGCGCCAGTGGGCGCGCAAGTTCGGCCAGGTGTTCGCCAACCAGATCCGGCGCAGGCTGCCTGCGGCGGGTGACAAGTGGCACCTGGACGAGGTCGTGCTGACGATCGCCGGCGTGAAGCACTGGTTGTGGCGCGCGGTCGACCAGGACGGGATGGTGCTCGACATCCTGGTGCAGAGCCGCCGCGACACGCGGGCCGCGAAGCGCCTGCTGCGCAAGCTGCTCAAGCGGCAATGCCGGGCGCCGCGTGTCATGGTGAGCGACAAGCTGGCGAGTTACGGGGCGGCCAGGTGCCAGGTGATGCCCTCGGTCGAGCACAGGAAGCACAAGGGGCTGAACAACCGGGCGGAGAACTCGCACCAGCCTACCCGGCGGCGAGAGCGGCAGATGAAGCGGTTCAAGTCAGCCGGGCAGGCACAACGCTTCCTTTCCGCCCACGACGGGATCAATAACCTCTTCTTGCTCTGCCGCTCCCAAGTTCCAGCCGCCCAGTATCGAGCCGCCCGGACCCAAGCCTTTCAGGTTTGGGCCGAGATCACCGGCGTCGCCGCTTCGGCATAGCTGCAAGTACGCCGCTCTTATCGCGCCTCAACGTGACCTCAATCCAATAAGTTGACAGTGCCCAACTAGCGGTCCGCCACTTTGCTGTTGGCTGTGAAATCATCCCTGGGCGGAACCCGAACCGCCGCAACTTCGGCGGCAAACTTTTCGATCATCACCGTAAGCGCTTTGCCTGCTTCAGCCTCGGATCTGGCCGCGACACGTGACTCGTCCGAGTTTTCTTCGGGGCCGCTTTCGGTCTGCAAGGCTGTGAGCGCCTTTAGCACGACAGATCGATCAGCATCGGGCAACAATGCCACCGCCAGCCCAAGTATGCCTGTGAGCAGCTTCAGGCCGGCGCCCATTTCTGTAACCCGCATTTCCAGTTCTGTCATTCCAACTACTTTCAACGCTGCGATTACAACGGGCGAACGGTGGGCCAGTTGTTGTAAGAGGCTGTCTCGAAACGCCTTTGGTATGACCCTTGACGGCTAGGCAGCCGGGGCAAATCGTGATTCGTCGAGTTTGCAAAGACCTGACGAGAGAACGATGTGGACCCCGGCCACCCGGCGGCATCATAGCCGCGCCGGGCTGCGCTATGGAAGCGGCCTGACCGATGCCGAGTGGGTCATCCTGAGCCCTTTCCTTCCGCCCGAGGCCAATTCGGCTTGCTGGTCCTTGGTTGCCGATAAAAGGGATTTTCCCGCCATGCTTTCTGACCGCAAATCACTGCGGTCAGGGAATCAAATTACCATCCGTTGGTCAACCCGCCGATTTCTGCTTAGAATTTGCAACAGAACCCCCGGACCTCACGCCACAATTGCATTCCGTTCTCACAGCCTTCGCTTACCCGCAGTTCGAGATGCAGCAGATACGCATCGATGATGCTCGGCGCTGGTGTGCGGAGCACGCGCTCGGGAAAGATCTCGGCACGGGCGTATTTGCCCACGGTGGCGTGGGCAAAGCCGGTTGCTTTGCTGATGGTACGCAGTCCTTCGCCAGCGAGATGACGTCGACGCACCTCATCGTATCTGGCCTGACGCCGGGCACGGCTATTGGCCGCGACCTCGCGAGCAGAGCGGGTTCGCACGAACGCCTTGGTCCGAGCAGCGGCGTGGCTGTCGACAGCCGCTATGGGCAGAAGCCTTTGCAGTCGGGCATACGCGCCTGCCGCCCATCGTTCGGCCATTTGCCGCGCGTTGCAGAGCAGGTGCCATCAATCGGCGACCTGGACCGCGGACGGTGCACCAGCAGTGATCGCGCGTCGATACGCAGCCGAGCGGTCCCGCGCGACGAGGCTGATCCCCGGCCGGGCCTGAAGCCAGGCGGCCAGCGTTTCGGCATTGCGATCGGGCAGCAGGTCAATCGGCCGCCGACGCTCGAGATCGACGATGATCGTGCCGTAGCGCGTGCGTTTCCTCAGTGCCCAGTCGTCGACGCCGATGATCGTCGGCGCGGCGGCAGTGGCAACGGGCGTCGCCCGGATCAGCCGGGCAGCGTGTCGCCGCTGGTCGGCATGCCGAGCTGGTGGGCCAAGCGGCTCCCCGCCTCGCCACCGAGTGCCACGCCTACCTGCGTCTGTGCCTGGGCGAGCCGCCGTGTGCGCCTCGACCGATGCGCGAGCAGCATTGGTAGACGCTCGGCGAACGTCCGGCGCCGACACGCCGGGTTAATGCAAACGTAGCGGCGAAGTTGAAGGTCCAGGCGCACTTGCCGGCCACAAAGCGGCAGATCAGCCGGATGGCGCCTGTAGTAGCCGTGGATTGCATTCGACAGATAGCTGCAGTCGGGACACCGTGCATCGTCGCGCCGGCGCCGTGCTGATAACACGACCAGTGACCGGCTCTCGCGTCGAAGTCCCTCGACATGGCATGCAGGAACCATAAACGATTGCAGCATCGATCCTCCATCGCCTTATCACGCGATCAGAGATCGAGCTTCAGTGCCGTAACGACCACACAAAACGCGGAAGAGCCAGGAATACGGGGGCAGGTCACAACGCTGATTGACACCAACACCCGTTAGTGTAACGGAGCGATCTCCCGCAGGGCCGCCTCCAGGCATGGATAGACCCTGCTATTGCCAGTGAACTCGTCGACCTGGATTCCGGTGTGGCTTAGATACATGATGCAGTGTGGCACCATGTCGTCCGGCCCGAACACCTCCAAGACAGTTGTGTAGCCGAATGCGTCGTCGGCTATATCGGCGCGCAGGCCGCAGCTCTTCTGCTTTGCTGACCATGTTGCAGCAGCGTCGATCTCCGTAGGTGTGAACGCCAAGCGTGGAAGGCGGCTTAGCACCACCTGCCTCGGGCACGTCACCCACATTCGGTATAGGTTGTCCGATTCTGCCGGCAAACAATCAACATCAAGCTTCGGCTTTCGCCGAAAGAGAACATTCCATCCCACTTAGTGCTCTCTTCCGTCGAAAAATTGGCCCATGCAAACATTCCACAACGGCGGCATTAATGTATTCATAACCTGATACAGTAGTTCCCGCCACTAAGCGCCGCTTATCGCTTATTTTGCGTAACGTTGTCAATCCACGCTACCGCAATACCGAGCTGGTTTTGCGCATTTAGCGGCATGCTGCATCGCTACTCAGCATCGAAACACCGCAACCCGCTTAATATGACGAAATCACTCAGTAATTTCGTTGTAATGTTAAGCGAACATTAATATTCGTGCCATTAAATTTTGCATAAGCATCACTTAAACAAAGGATTGTAACGAAAGACATGTTAGAGTCGCAAACTGCTTAAACCTGAAAGGCTTTGTTATTTATAAGGTTAACTTTCGTTTCTGCGGTCAGTTAATTAAGAAATGCGGCCACATGGTCCTGCGCCATGCTGTCACAAGCAGCAGGACCATCTGCTTAGGAAGCGTTTTAGCTCAAGATTAAAAAAGTTGTTTAACGGTTACTGGTGTAGAATCGACAACACGATACAAAGATTTGCCGTTAACTCGTTACATTTAATGCTGGAAACGAACGTGAAACCGATTACCACGTTAAGGTCACCAATGAACGCCATTGTGGTAGTCGCAGCTTCTGAGGGTGGCTTGGCGCCCCTTCGGCACATTATCGCCATGTTGCCGGCTCATTGCACAGGGTCACTGTTCGTCGTCATGCACATTGGTTGGCATCCCAGCCAGCTGCCGTCTCTCCTCGAAGCGGCGGGAACTCTTCCTGCCACTTTTGCTGACGATGGTATGTTGGTCGAGACGGGACAAATCTATGTGGCTCCTCCCGATCGCCACATGCTTCTGCAACCTGGCGTTATTCGATTAAGTGAAGTTTCAAAGGGTCCTCTCACCTGGTCGGCCGCCGACCCTCTATTTATATCTGCCGCCCAGGCTTACGGACACCAAGTTATCGGCGTCGTCCTCAGCGGCGCTGGCGTGGACGGCGCCGTCGGGCTGCGGACCATTAAGGAGCACGGAGGAACAGCCCTGGTTCAGGAGCCGGACGACGTAGCCGTGCCGGCCATGCCGTGGGCAACCACTAGGGCGGACCACCCCCACGCCTCGCTGCCGATCGGCGACATTGCTCAGTGCGTAAGCGCTCTCTGCATGCAGTATTGAACCTTTCCATCGGTGCTGTCGCAGATGTGGTGGAAGTAGGTTGGTGGTATCCATCCGGCCAGAGCCACGGCGGTGTGCGGTTAGGCTGCGATGGCTGCGTCCCGGATGGTGTTGCGCCAGTTCCACGGCAACAATTCGTGCAGCCGTGACGCGGGATGGTCGGCGATCCGGCGCAGGACATCGGCAAGCCAGGGGCGTGGGTCGACGTTGTTCAGCTTGGCGGTGATGACGAGCGAATACATCGCCGCGGCGCGCTCGCCGCCGCGGTCGGACCCGCAGAACAGCCACGACTTGCGCCCAAGGGCCACGCCGCGCAGCGCGCGCTCGGCAGCATTGTTGCTGAGACAAATGCGTCCGTCGCCGAGGAACCGGCTGAACACGTCCCAGCGCTTAAGCATGTAGTCCATCGCCTTGGCGACCTCGGCGTGGCGCGACATCTTGCCGCGTGCCGCGCGCATCCAGGTCTCAAGCTCGGCCACCAGGGGTGCCACGTGCGTCTGCCGCAAGGCGAGGCGCTGCTCGGCCGGCAGGCCGTTGATGCTGCGCTCGACGTCGAAGATGGCGTCGATCCGCCGCACGGCTTCAGCCGCGAGCGGCGCCCGCGCGACCTTGGCTAGGTCGAACAGCTTGCGGCGTCCGTGAGCCCAACATCCCGCGTCGGTCACCGGCCCGGGCTTGCGCCCTGGATGGTGGAGGTCGTTGAACCCGGCGTAGGCGTCGGCCTGCAGAATGCCAGCATACCCAGCCAAATGCCTGTTCGGGTGCTCCCCTCCGTGGGCATTCCACCTGCTTCGCAGGTGGAACCTTGGCCCACTCCGCCCCTGCGGTCGCGCGAGTAGTAGAAGATGGCGGCAGGTGGTTCCGGTCCGCCGAACGGCTGGTCGTCGCGCACGTAGGTCCACAGACGGCCAGTGACCGTCTTGTTCTTCGCCAGCACGGGCGGAACTGCCAAAGGTTCCGCTGGCGCAGCCAGTGGAATGGCAGTGGAGGGACGGTGGTGTCGTCGCCATGGATGCGCGCGGCGACCATCACATGCGCCTGGATCAGCGCGGTCAGCGGCGCGAGTGTCGCTGTGCAGGCGCCGCCCTTCGCTGGCCTTCCATCGGCTTCGCCGACGGAACCTTCTTGGCCAGCTACGCCCAATCCGCCATGGTCGACACGTCGATCTTGACGCCCTCGCGCGCATAGGTGTCGCTCTGCCGGTTAAGCGGAAGATGCTGGCCGAACTTCGCCTCCAAGATCATGGCCAGCAACTCGGGCCCGGCCCGGCCGCGCGCGATGGGGTGGAATGGCGCTGGTGGCTGCGTGATGCTCTCGCACGCCCGGCAGGTGAACCGCTCGCGCACCGTCTGCACCACTTTCTACCGGCGAGGGATCACCTCCAGCGTCTCGGTGACGTCCTCGCCGAGCTTGGCCAGCCTGCCCTTGCAGCACGGACACTCGGTCGGGCCGGGGATCACCACGCGCTCGCGTGGCAGATGCGCCGGCAACGGCCCGCGCACCGACTTGCGGCGGACAGTGCGACGGGGAGGCAGTCCCTCCGCATCGGGCTCAAGCGCCGCCTCGTCCTCGGCCGCGGTGGCTTCCAGCTCCTCGAGCTGCAGCTCCAGCTGGTCCAGCAGCTTGCGGCCGCGCTCGGAGGAGGCGCCGAAGCGGTCGTGCTTGAGCTTGGCGATCAGCAGCTTGAGGTGCGCCACCATCGCCTCGGCGCCGGACGCGCGCGCCTCCGCCTCGCGCCGCGCCAGCGGCTCGGCCGCAAGGGCGGCGCGCTGTCAGTGGCGCCTGCATTCTGGCTCTCCCGCACTTTCCGTGCTGTCGTTCCGATTCCCAGCATGAGCATGGCGTTGATTTTATTGCGGATTCGAAGTGGCTGACCCCGGCTGCCGAAGCTTTCCCCGCTTGAACACCAAAAACTCGAAATTGGTCAGATAATTTAGTGCTTTGCAGAGCGCGCGCGAAGGAAAGCAGCACGGAAAGTGCGGGAGAGCCTGAATTCAACCGCCGTTGACACGCGCTCGTACAACAAGGCAGTACGGAGCGCTTCGATGTCGTTTAGGGCTGGATCATTGGCAGACGTCACACGGTCGATTGAATCATACTTGCTGTCGGCTGTGTACCCTTTTGTGCGAGATAGTCAGGTGTTTGCGCGGCCTGATGCAGTCAGCCCGCTCACTATCTATTAGTTTTCCTCTGCACACGGTTGACGTCTGGAGTCCGCGTGTGATGCAAGGTTTCCGCCTCTTTTCTGGAGCGGGATCGTCAGGTGGTTGGAACGAGTGGGATCGCCGTTT
>JAABUX010004201.1_pt1 | contig 18447 bp, 19 predicted proteins | sample 5561851 | NCBI WGS metagenome assembly JAABUX01 (sample SAMN10711883, study PRJNA513361) | rock metagenome | isolation source: Antarctica rocks | place: Antarctica: Victoria Land, Richard Nunatak red sandstone | collected 2016-01-03 | reverse complement strand
TGTACGCGCCGACACTGAAAGGCGGCGTGACTGGAGCCATTGTCTGCCGCGTTCGTGACGGCAAAATCCTATATACCCATGACGCCGACCTGCGCCTGCTGCCCGCGTCCAACCGCAAGCTGTTCACGTCGGCAGCGGCGCTGGAGCTGCTGGGGCCGGAGTTTCGCGTTCACACGGACATTCTCGCGGCGGCGCGGCCGGACGCTCAGGGAACAGTCTTAGGAAGCCTTTACCTGCGCGGCGGCGGGGACGGCCTGCTGTCGCCGGCGGACTTGGACGCGATGGCCGGAGCGCTGGCGCTGGATGGGGTCAAGCGCGTGGAAGGCGGAGTGATCGGGGACGGCACACGCTTCGCCGATGGCCCTTACGGCTTCGGCTGGGAATGGGATGACTTCAGCGACGAAGAATTCCCGCAGATTTCGGCGCTCGAAGTCAACGAAGGCGTGCTGGAAGTCCATGCCGTAACGGGCCAAGCGCCGGGCAGCCCAGTCACCGTGACGCTGAACCCGCCGACCGATTATGTGCCGCTGACTGTTACCGCCCAAACCGGCGCAAAAGACGCCGCCGACACCTGCAAAGTGTCCCGGCCCTGGGACAAGAACGAGTTTATCATCACCGGAACACTGCCAGTGGGACAGACGCTGACGCAGAAAGTTCCCGTCCAGAACCCGCCCCTGTTGGCCTCCGACCTCCTGCGAACGGCGCTTGTGCGGCACGGCATTGTCGTCACCGGCCCGCCAGCCAACGGCCTAACCCCGCCAAACGCCGTCGTGCTGGCATCGCACCCAAGCCTTCGGCTTTCCGAGTACATGGTTCGCATGAACAAGCCAAGCGATAACTTGCTGGCAGAGTCTTTGGTACGGGAACTGGACAGCGCGGGAACGTATGACGCCGGACACGCGCGGGAAACGCCCTTTTTTCGCACTCTCGGCGTTGATACCAGCGCAATCGCACTCGTTGACGGCTGCGGAGTGGGGCGGCGCAACTTTGTCACGGCACGGGCCGTCTCGCAGCTTCTTCTGGGGATGCACCGCGAAAAAAACTGGCCGCTGTATTACGCTTCGCTGCCGATTGCAGGCGTGGACGGCACGCTCAAGAGCCGCATGATCGGCACGCCCGCCCAGAACAATGTCCACGCCAAGACCGGCACGCTCAGCCAGGCCCGTGCGCTGTCGGGCTATGTCACCGGGCGCAGCGGCCAGCTCTACGTTTTCTCGCTCCTAATGAACAACTTCCCCGGCAATGCCCGCTCGGCGGGAACGGTTCAGGATCAGTTTGTCGAGTATTTAGCGGCGCATCTCTAATTGGTTCGCTAGAATACTTCGTCTTCGCTGATGACCGGGGGTTTTAGTGCGACAAGATGTTGTGTTTCAAGATGTTGTGTTTCAGGCGAGTAATTGTCTTTCTTTTCTATCAGTAAACGCATTTGTTCCTTTTGGGGAAGTTGTTTCTTTTGAACGTGATAGGGTTCTTCTCTTGGGCCAGCATCGAAATCGAGGCGATTTAACACCTCGTGAATAGCAACATCACACGCTTTTCGGGCGAGTTTTACATAATCGGGACTGGAGTCAACTCCAAGAAACTGCCGGCCTTCCAAAATTGAGGCAACTGCACTTGTCCCGCTTCCTGAAAAACAATCCAAAACAACATCGCCTGGGTCAGAAAGAAGACGAATGACGCGCCGGGGCAGTTCCAGAGGAAATTTCGCTTCGTGATCGTCGTTCGCGCGGACGGAAGGAATAGTCCAAACTGCACGTGAACCCCAGTTTTTCCATTCATCTTTTGTGAGGCGGTCTTTGTCAACAACTGTAATGCCAGGCTTCCAAAAGATGTAAAGGTATTCAAACTCATCTACAGCACGGTAGCTGATGGAATGCCACTTTGAATTCTCCCAAGCGGCATCTTTCACCCAGACGCGGCGGTCATAAAGGTAAAGTTCCGCTTCCAGGGCGAACTCTTCCAGCAAACCGCCGACAACTTTCACGCGCGTTTGGCTTTCGTATTTTCCACCGCGAATGTTGTTGCCCTTCATGCGGCGGTCAATTGTCTGCTCACTGCACCCAAGCAGGGCCGCGATTTGCTTTCGGTTCCATTCTGGATGCTCGGCCCCTGTTGCAATGACCTGTTCGCGCGTAATATCGCCTCGCTTTCTCCGCGAGATATTTTCTGCCATTATGCGCGGCATCTCTGGGTCCTTGAAGCAAAGAATGTCAGCAATGTTGATGGCAAGGAAACCGCCGGGTTTGAGAATGGAGGAATGTGCGGCGATAGTTCGGCGCAACAGATTTTTCCAATCAAAAAAAGACAAATCACGTTCGTATTCTTTGCCGACATGGTATGGCGGAGACCAAACACTCAGAGCGATTGACTGCGGTGCGATATGCTGATGAATAGTGCGAGCATCGCCTAAATAAACATTGTTTGGGTGGTAGTCAAACTGAGCTTCATTCTCTGCACTTGTTATTGAATCCATTCTGCCTCCAGCTTCCTGTCATGCTCATTGTACCGTACTCGCTGCACGCGCCACGCGGCTTTCTGTGCCAGCTTAGTGAAGGACAAGCGAACTCGAAAATCTTCGCCGCGTGATGGGGCGTGTCTGCCGACATTCCAGATGCCGTCTGTAGTAGTTGGGTTATACTTAGCTTGCAGCTTGCCGTTTGGAACAGCCGCTAAAGTAACTTCTTTGAGCCGGTGACTTCCCGCTGCGGTATCTTCATAATGATAGTGTAGAAGCATAGTTGTTGTCAAAAAGTTCAGACCGCCATAGGTAGAAACTGGGTTGAGCATTCCCGGCTCGTCCACGCTGTTTCCCATTGCAATTTGTCTCACGCGAAGAGAAAGCTGCGACATTTGCATTGTGCCGCTGCTGTTGTCTTTCTCGGCCTTGCTGTCTACAAAAAGCGCTTGGCGTACAGTTCGACTTGGCAGGAGAACATAGCAGGCTTTTCGGTAGTCAACATTGCCGAAAATACGCTGATTGATATGATAAGTAGAAAAGGAATCCAGCAGTTCACGGGTAATGTCCTCGGCGACATCTTTTACTTCGTCTGGGCTATGCCGAAAAATCTCCCAGGCAGTAAAGCCGAAGTCCAGTACCGCTTGATACATCCAGCGTAAGGAAAGTTTTTCTACTTCTTCGATCTCGTCTGGGTCAAGAGCAGAAGCCTCTTTTATGTGATTCAACGATTTTCTCTTGTTGTCAAAACACTTCATCTTCGCCGATCACCGGGTTTTCCAGTGTGCCGATCTCCGGGATGCGGACTTCCACCAGGTCGCCGGGATGCAGGGAACCGACGCCGGGCGGGGTGCCGGTGGCGATCACGTCGCCGGGATGCAGGGCAAGATGCCGGGACAAGTACGCGATCAGCGCCGGGATGGAAAACAGCATCTCGGAGGTGTTTGTTTCCTGCTTGATTTCGCCGTTGACGCTGAGGGTTAGCGTGAGGTTCTGCGGGTTTGGGATTTCGTCGGGCGTGACGATGCAGGGGCCGAGCGGGCCGAACGTGTCGTAGCTTTTGGACAGGAACCAGGGCAGGCTTTTTCCGATGGCCCGCTTCTGGGCATCCCGCGCCGTGACATCGTTGATCAGCGTGTAGCCTGCGACATGGGACAGCGCTTCCGCTTCCGAAAGATTGCGGCCTCCGGTGCCAATCACGACTGCCAGCTCGCCCTCAAAGTCTACACGCCCGACATCGTGCGGCAGGACAATCGGCTGGCCGGACGCGATCACGCTGGTCGACGCTTTCTGGAACACAATCGGCTCGTCGGGAACTTCGCTGCCCAGTTCTTTCGCGTGTTCGCTGTAGTTGCGCCCAATCGCAAGAATGCGGTGCGGGGAGGGCAGGGGGGCAAGCTGCACGACGCCCGCTTCCAGCCAGAGCTTGTCCAGCACCCGCGCTTTCTCTAAATCACGCGCGACGCCGACGTAGCTTTGCATCCGCGCCATGACCGCGTTTAGGTCACTGGGAACAGAGACGCCTTTCGGGGCCAGCGCTTCGGCGACTGCGACGGCGCGAACCAGCGGCAGGATTTTCCCATTACGAAAGATGCCCGGCATCACCGGCTCCTGCGGGTCATCGAACTCTTTATAGCAAACGAATTTCACGATGTCTTCTCCTGTGTCTGGTAAACAGTGATGAGGTTTGTATTTGTGTCATCTGTATCAAGCGCCGGCTGAACAATTTTGTCTCGCCAATCTTTATCATAATGCGCGTAAGGCCCCTTGCTTTAGCTAGGCTTTATTGGGGTTATGGGGATATAAGCGCAACGTCTTTCCTAAGGCTTTAGTGGGGTAAGACGTTCTCCTTCTGTATTGATTTAAGTTGAAATCGGGTATAAAAGCTGATCACTGAGCCAGTTCAGAGCAAGATACTTCGCGGTTGCTATCTCAAACCGTCAATCCTGATAGCGCAACCCCAATAAAACCCTAAATCTTGCAGGTCGCTCCGTAAATCAATCCTTCCGTCACGTCTTGCTTTCTAAGATTTTTTAATCAACGCAGCAGGAAAGGAATAATCACTGTGGGATAACACAGTGTCGGTTGCAAAACCGTAGAAGCCCCGACCTTTAGGTCTAGGGAGTTATCACCAAATCCGGGCAGTTTGTGTTCCAGCGCCGCGAGCAGCGCCTCAAATCCAGGCATTTCTTCGTCAACAGAAAAGTAATCGTCACCATCTGGGATCAAAAAGTCTATCCAGATGTACTCTCTGGCGTTAAGGACGGTTCTTCCAATGGCAACCTCTTCCTGATTAGCCCATAACCACAACTCCCCAAGAGTGCCGTTTTCCTTGAGCCGAAAACCATCGTTCTCGATCACGATTTCGGCTACCTGCTTTGCTGGCTTGGGCGACAGCAGCTTGGAAAGAAAGGAAAAAATAGTCACCGTGTTTCACTTCTGCTTGTTTCAGCTTCGCTTGCCCGAAACCCCATGCGCCGCTCCGGCGGTTCGGGTGCGGCAGGCGCTTCGATCATCTGCCGGATGGCCTCAAAAACGGCGGCAAATTGACGGTCGTATTTCTCTTCCAAATGCAGAATGCGCCGGGCCAAATCGCTGTCCTGCGTCAGCAGACCGCGCAGATTCACAAACGCCCGCATGATGGCGATATTGACCTGCACCGCCCGCTCGCTCCGCAAAACGCTCGACAGCATGGCGACGCCCTGCTCAGTGAAGACGTAGGTGGGTTTTTGACGCCCGCCACGGCTCACGTTTGATATCACAGATTGTGATATCAAAGCTTGGCTTTCCTCTGCGGTGAGTTGAAACATGAAGTCTTCAGGAAAACGCTCGTTGTTGCGCTTCACAGCCTGGTTCAGCGCACCTGTCGTCACGCCATACAATTCTGCTAAACCGCTGTCCAGCATCATACTCTGGCCGCGAACCAGATAAATGCGTCGTGCTACTTGAGCAAGTGCTAATTCTGTTTCTTCCATTGTTACCCTCCCTGGGTTTAGCCTGGGTTTGAGGTGCCAAATTGGAACCTCAAAGATTTCGCCGCTACTTATAGAGATAAGTGCTTGAAATTAAATACGTTAGGCTATCTTTTGGCCTTATCAAGTGAAGTCACTCTGAATAGCCTTGATTTTCGCAAAGCAGATAATCTAACGTATTTAGGGTTTGTTACTTAGGCGTATAACCTCTAGCCTTTAGGCAAAGGGAATCATCTAGAAACTTTAAGCGAGTTTCGGGTATAGTGTACCTGTGAACATGATTGCGCTTAAATATAGATTGTTTCCAAGCAAGGCGCAGGAAAAAGCGTTGAATGAAACGCTGGCGGTCTGCCGCCTCGTCTATAACAGCCTTTTGCATGAGCGAACCGCACTCCATGAAAAGAGTAAGTATGAGCCAGGATTGAAGTCGCCTACCTATTATACCCAAGCGCCGGCGATCACGCGCTGGAAAAAAGACTATGCCGAACTCAAAACCGTTCACAGCCAAGTCTTGCAGAACGTCGCTGTTCGGGTTGACCTTGCTTTTCAAGCCTTCTTTCAGCGCATTAAGGCGGGCGAAACACCTGGCCATCCTCGGCTCAAAGGCAAAGGCCAATACGATAGCATCACTTACCCGCAGAGCGGATTTAAGATTGGCGCATCATCTGTCTGGCTGTCCTTGTTCGGCAGCCCGGTTCAGATAAAGGCGAAATTGCACAGAGGCATTCTTGGCAAGGTCAAAACCTGTACCGTTCGCCGCTATGGAAGCAATTCTAAATCTTCTAAATGGTTTGTGTGCTTTTCCGTGGAACAGGAAGAAGACTTTCTGCCTCCCTGCGCTGAGGCAATCGGGCTTGACGCGGGCCTAAACTCCTTTCTGGCGTTGTCCGATGGCGAGTTTGTGGACAATCCACGCTTCTTCCGCCGTGACGAGAAAGCGTTGGCGAAGGCTGGCAGAAAGCAAGCCAAGACCAAAAAGCACAGCCACGAACGCAGGAAAGCCAACAAAGTACTTTCCCGTATCCATGAGCGTATTCGCAACCGAAGGCATGACTTTGTTCACCAAACGGCACGAAGGCTGGTCAATCGGTTCGGCGTGATCGCTGTGGAAAAACTGAACGTCAAAAATATGCTGGGCAATCATTACCTTGCCAAGTCTATCTCCGACGCTTCCTGGTCAATGTTTCGAACGGTTCTCACGCACAAGGCTGAAAGTGCCGGTCGCGTGATAGTGGCCGTCAACCCTGCCTATACAAGCCAAGACTGCTCTGCGTGTGGCTACCGCCCCGATGGATTAGAAGGCCGCACGAAAAAGAAACTCAGTGACCGTTGGCATTTCTGTCCGAACTGCTCGGCCTCTTTGGACAGAGACATCAACGCCGCGATTAACATTCTGAACCTCGCACGAGGGCAGAAATAATAGAGCAGAAACCACTGTGGGATTACACAGTGTCCGTTAAGCCGGTAGAAGACCCCGCCTTTAGGATTAATTTTTTAGGTGGGGGAGTGATCACCATACCAGATTAAGTAGCGCTCGGCGAGTTCTCTGATGGTCGCATAGGGCGCTTCGGCGCAGCGTTCGCCGCGGAAGATAAACGTCGGCACATGGGTCACATCGGCGGCGTAGGCGTCGTCGTCAAAGCGGACAATCTGGGCGTAATAGGCTTTGGAAGACACGGCGGCGAGGAACGCGGACTTGTCTAAACCGGCGCTTTCGGCGAGGCGGCCCAGCACATTTAGGTCGCTGATGTCTTCGGAACGCTCCCAGAATGCCCGATAGACGGCTTCGTTGTAGGCGTCAAACTTCTGAGGCTCTTTATCCTGGGCATAGGCCGCGCCTTCTAAGGCATTATGAGTGCGGACGATGCCGATGGTGCGGCCCTCCGGGACCGGTGCGCCTTCCGCCTCGGCAAATAAATCAAACCGCGACGGCACGGCGTTGGGGTCCTTCGGCTGCGGCTTAAAGTCCGGCAGCGGCCCCAGCTCTTCCGGCAGCAGCTCGTAGCCCTGCCAGAACTGCGTAATCTGCGGGAAGTCCTCGCGCAGCTTTTGGGCCTGAAAGAACCCGACCCAGCACCACGGACATAAATAATCGTGCGCGATTGTCACGCTCAGTTTCTTTTCTTGATCCACGTTAATCTCCTTGCTGTATGGAAGCGTCCGAAACTTAATACCCGCTTTGCCGCGCTTTTGGGTATGAACGCCAAATGAAAACAATCGCGCTGGAAGAACACTTTGTCACGCCGAAAATCGTGGAAGCAGCCGCGGCGCATGATCCAAACGACCCGTCGGGGAACTTCAAGCCGCCGTTTAAGGACCAGCTTCTGGATCTGGGCGCGGCACGGCTCGCCGACATGGACGCGGCGGGTATTGATGTTCAAGTACTGTCACTGCCCGGCAGCGGCCTGGAGGCGCTCGACCCCGCCACGGCGACTGCCCTGGTTCGCGGCGCAAACGATCTGGCAGCGGCTGCGGTGCGGGCGCACCCGACGCGCTTCGCTGCGTTTGCCTCGCTTGCGCTGCAAGACCCCGAAAGCGCTGCCGATGAACTGCGGCGCTGCGTCGGTGATTTTGGCTTCAAGGGCGCAATGGTGCATGGCACCACGAACGGCCTATTTATGGACCATCCGCGCTTCGCGCCCGTCTTTGAGGCCGCGCAGGCGCTGGACGTGCCGATTTATCTTCATCCTGCCCCGCCGCCCAAAGCCGTGCAGGAAGCGTATTTCGGCGGCCTGCCGGAGCCGTTTGGGGCGATGCTGTCCACGGCGGCCTGGGGCTGGCACGCGGAAACCGGCCTTCATGCGCTGCGCCTGATGGCGGCGGGCGTATTCGATAAGTTCCCCGGCGTTCAGATGATCTTGGGTCACATGGGGGAAGATTTGCCGTTTTCGGTTGCCCGCGCTGATTATATTTTTGCTCGCGCCCCGAAGCCGCTGACCCGCAAGCCATCTGAGCTGATGGCGTCGAACTTCCATCTCACGGTCAGCGGCTATTTCAGTCTGCCGCCGTTCCAGTGCGCCCTAGAAATCATGGGAATGGATCGTTCGATGTTTGCCGTGGACTTCCCGTACAGCAAGAACGCCGAGGGACGGCAGTTTTTGGATTCACTGCCATTGGGCCGTGACGACAAGGAAAAAATCGCCCACGGAAACGCCGAGCGTCTGCTGCGCCTGTAAAATCTGCTGCGCCTGTAAAAGAAAAGTCTCGGCCTCAGCGTGCCAGCCGAAGCAAGTCCCAGGAAATCATCAAGACGGTGACGGCAACCAGAACCGCAAACAGCAGGCGCAAAATGCGGTTTGGCAGATAATACGTCGTCAGCGCCCCCATCTGCGCTCCCACCGACGAGCCGACTAAGATCGCCAGCCCCAGTTTCAGGCTGACATAGCCGCGCAGTGCCTGCTCGATTGTCCCGACGGCCACGGTCACGAACAGCAGCAGCACGCCCGTACCCGCCGCGTTCTTGACCGACAGCCCAATCCCGTACAGCAAAATCGGCATGAACAGTACGCCGCCGCCGATGCCCATCAGCCCCGACGCCATGCCCAGCCCGAAGCCGAGATAACTGAGCATCGGCACCGAGACCTGCCGAAGCTGAACGCGGGGCAGGTCAATAAACGGCGGGACGCGCACTTTCGTGACAAGCGGGCCGGGAATGGATGTGTCGCCGCGCGGGACAGGCCGTAGGCGGGCCTGCCAGGCGTCCCGAAACGTGTAAAACGCCGTAAACGACAGCAGAACGATAAACAAAACGTCCAGCACAACCTGCACGGCGGGAACCGGGTGGCCGCGGCCGATTTGCCAGTCTCCCAGGCCTGACAGATACGCTAAAAGCCGCGTCCCGGCATCCACGCCGATCAAACTGCCGCCCAGCATGACAAAGTCAATGCGCGGCTCGCCGCGTCCCAGCCGCCGGTACTTCAGAAACGAGCTGATGGACGTGCCGCACTTCTGGCACAGCGCCGAGCCGACCGCGACCGGCGGGGGAACGCCGAACACATAAATCAGCACCGGCGTCAGCAGAAAGCCGCCGCCGACTCCGAACATGCCCGCGAAATAGCCGACCACCAGCCCCACCGCCGCCAGCGCCGGCAGAGAGACCGCATGACCGATGCCCGCGCCGAGCCGTACTAACAACATCAGTTAATCTCCCAAACTGATTCTTAGATATGCAACTGTGCCAAAAGACTTCACGGGGCTGAACCCCCGTGCTTTGGCAAAGCAACTTCCCGCCTTCGCGGGCAGAAGATTTATTCTGTTCTTCGCCCGCGAAGGCAGGGGCTTGCACTTCCGAAGCCCCGCCGTTCAGGGCGGGGCTTATACCGTCTCTCAGATATGGTAATCCAGCGGCAGCGTCTTAACCTCTTCTTCTCCTGGAACGAAGCGGGGAGTATGCAGCGCCCGCCGCTCAATGATGCTGGAGGCCCAGTAGACAATCAGGCCCCAGACCACAGGGACGACCACGCACAGCAGAGCGTAACCAATCGGTTTCCACGGCATCGGCTTATTCCTTTTCGCTTTCGTGTCCGACTTTTCCGCATTGTTCTTTCCGCATTGTTCTTTCCGCATTGTTCTTTCCGCATTGTACCCGCCGCCCCTTGACAGTACGCGGAACATCGCGGTATAACTATGTAGAAATGTTAAGTGATTTAATTGACATGGAGACGCTGGAACGGGTCGCGCCGATTATCCGTAATGCCGCGCATCCGATCCGGCTGCGTATTCTGGACTTTCTGCGGCAGCAGGGGCAGCCCTGCACCGTGACTCAGATTACCGAAGCGGCGGGCGCTTCCCAGGCCATTGTCAGCCAGCAGCTTCGGATACTCAAAGATCAAGGTGTGCTGTCGGCGCGGCGTGACGGCAACTTTATTCTTTACGGCGTTGCAGACCGGAGCGTCCTGCTGCTGCTGGACTGCATTCGCCAGCACCAAGTGAAATAATTTTTGTCCGCATTACATAGCAATATAGATAAGTTACTATTAACTAGGAGGAAATTACCATTGACCAAAGAAGCAACAAGGATGACGACGCCCCAGGAGGCTCAAAAACAGAGGCAGCATACCAGTGCGTTCCTGCTGGATGTGCGCGGCTTTGATGAGTTCGCGGCGGGACATGCGGCAGGCGCTTCCTGTATTCCGCTGCCGGATTTGGAGCGGCGGGTCGGCACCCTTCCTACCGACCGGCCTGTGCTGGTGATGTGTCAATCGGGAGGCCGCAGCGCCCTCGCTGCCGAACGCCTGCGGGCGCTGGGCATGGACAACATCACCGATATTGAAGGCGGCTTCAATGCCTGGGTTCGGGCGGGACTGCCGTCGGAACAGCAAAAAAGCGTCATTCCCTTAGAGCGGCAAGTACGCATCGCTGCGGGTGCGCTGGTACTCAGCTTTTCGCTGCTGGGCTTTTTTGTCAAAAAAACGTTCTTCGTGGGTGCACTATTTGTCGGCTTCATGCTGACGCTGACGGGCGCACTCGGCATTTGTCCAATGATGTCCGCACTGAGACTGCTGCCCTGGAACCGATCCTCACAGTAAAGCAACGACGTAAAAGAAAGAACAAGACGCAATGAACACAAATTATCCTGAATACCGCAAGCAGTTACAGGGCCTCATTGGTAAACTCCGAAGCCAATCTCCCGGCACGATGAAAGGGTTTGGATTGCTGCATCAGGAAAGCATGAAGGCGGGCGCACTGAGTGAAAAGCACAAAGAGCTGATGGCGCTTAGTATCGGCATTGCGTCCCGGTGCGACGGCTGCATTGCGTTCCACACGCATGAAGCGCTGGCGCTCGGTGCGACGGAGGAAGAGATTACCGAGACAATTGCTGTCGCGGTTTACATGGGCGGCGGCCCGGCGCTGATGTATGCGGCGCACACTCTTGAAGCTTTGGAACAGTTCGCCGCTAAGTAAGACTTGTAAGTAAGACTTGTAAGTAAGACTTGATAGTCTCTTTCGGCCTAGTAATGACCTCTGGGCTTTCGGCCTGCTGATGGCCTTCGGGCTTGGCAGCTTGGCTTCCGCAGCACGGCACAAAAAAAGCCACGCCTAATTTACCACCCAACTCAAGTGGGCAAAGGAAAATCTTTGCTCGCTTGTTTTGCTGACTGCTGAAGCCAGGGCGTCATAAAAGCTGCCGCTGGGTACACTCAGGGCATGAAAATTGCGTATTTTGACTGCTTCTCCGGCGTCAGCGGCGACATGACGCTGGGAGCGCTCCTGGCCTGCGGCGCGGACGAAGCGGAGTTTCGGCGGCAGATGGCCGGCCTGCACGTTCCCGGCTATGAACTGATTATTCAGCGCATTGTGCGGCAGGGGATCACGGCGACGGATGTGGATGTGGTGCTTCTCGAACAAGACCAGGGACACGGGCGGCATTTGTCGGACATCGCGGCCCTGATGGAAAAAAGCACGCTTTCGGACACTGTGCTACGGAATGCTTTGGCCGTTTTTACTCGTTTGGCGGACGCGGAAGCGAAGATACACGGCACGACCCGCGAAGAAATCCACTTTCACGAAGCCGGCGCGGTGGATGCCATCGTAGACATTGTCGGCTCCTGCCTGCTGCTCGAAATGCTCGGCGTAGACACGCTCATCCCATCGTCGCTGCCCTGCGGCCACGGCACAATTACCTGCGCCCACGGCGTCATGCCGGTTCCCGCCCCGGCGACATTAGAACTGCTGGCGGGCTTCCCCGTGCATTCGGTAGACATTCGCGGTGAGCTGGTGACGCCAACGGGAGCCGCACTGCTGACGACGCTTTCTTCTCCAGAAACCGCTGGGAAGATGCCTGCCATGCGCGTTTTGACGAGCGGCTTCGGCGCAGGCAAAAAGCAGTTCAAGACGGACATGCCCAATCTGCTGCGCGTGATTATCGGGGAAACGCAAGAAGCAGACGACAAGACGCCGCAGACAATCGCGGTTCTCGAAACCAATCTGGATGACCAGAACCCGGAAGGCTTTGAGCTGTTCATGGAGCGTGCTTTTGCCGCGGGCGCTCTGGACGTGTTCTTCGCGCCCATTCAAATGAAAAAGAACCGACCGGCAACTTTGGTGACGGTCATCTGTTCGACCGACAAAATCGAAACGCTGGCAGAAGTTCTGTTCCGGGAAACCGGCACGTTCGGCATCCGAATCCGCGAGCAGCGGCGGCTGACGCTGGTACGTTCCTGGCGCAGCGTCACGACTGAGTTTGGCGACATTCGGCTGAAAATCGGCGTCTGGTTGGGAGAGGAAGTCACGGCGTCCCCCGAATACGAGGACTGCAAGCAGGCGGCGTTGCAGCACGGCGTTCCCCTGCGCCGGGTTTATGATGCTGTCAAGCGGCAGAACGGGTGAATGATCCATTTGTTCAAACTCTGCACGCCTGGCAGAACTTTTACACGCTGCTTGGCGAGGCGTCGGCGACACTCACCGGCCTGATGTTTGTCGCCGCCAGCCTCGGCACAAGCCTCATTGATGATAAAGCCGGTCCCAAAGTCCAGACGTTTATCACGCCCACGGTGACTTACTTCTCGCTGGTGCTGCTGATTTCGGCGCTGATGAACATTCCCAGTCAAACCCCGCTTTTGCTGATCCTTCAGCTTGGGATGATCGGCTTGTTTGGAACCGGGTACAGCTTGTCCCATTTCCGCCGTCTGCGCGGCTTTGAGTTGGAACCCGGCGACACCGGCCAGATATGGCTTTGGAACGTCGCCCTGCCTTTGTTCGCCTCGCTGTGGCTGCTGGGCGCGGCGTATGGCCTGCGCCGGTCTGCCGTGCAAGGCTTGGATGCCGCAGCGGTCGGCGTCCTGCTGTTTGTTCTGATTGGCCTTCATAACGCCTGGAACGTCACTTTGCGGATGGTCCGCCTCACTCCGTCCTAGAACAACGCCATGACAGAACTATGCCTGCTCCGTTTAGACTGATTTGCCTGCGGGAAAGTCATGTGCGTTAATCCCCTCGCATCAAGATAACCAATCGCATCAAGATAATCAAGTCATCAAGAGAAGCAGGAGCAATTTTATGGATCACGACGCAAATTCTCCCGAACCAGAACTTTCCCGGCGGCAGTTTCTCAGGACGGCGAGCCTGATGGGCGCGGGCCTTGCGCTGGCCGGTCCGGCGGTGGCCCAGGCCGGCGGCAACAACAGCGGCAGCCAGTCTCCTCAAAGCGGCGGCGGGCAGTCTCAGCCGATGCCGGGGCAGGCGAATCAGCCGCCTGCCGACCCTGCGGGAACGCAGGACAATGGGCCGTCGGAGTCGTCGCGGCGCACCACCGGCGCACTCGGCAGCAGCTCGCCGGGGCCGTCGGCGGCGAAAGGCGTTCCCGACGGCCCGCCTGCCGGAACCGGCGAAATCCCGCAGCGGCCTCTCGGCAAAACGGGGATCACGGTCTCTGCGCTTGGCCTCGGCGGGCATCATCTGGGCGACGCCGACAGCGTGAACGAAGCCATGAACATTGTCCATGAGGCCATTGACACGGGCGTCACGTTCTTTGACAACTGCTGGGAGTATCACAACGGCAAAAGCGAGAACTGGCTGGGACGGGCGCTTTCGGGTGGACGCCGGGACAAAGTGGTGCTGATGACCAAAGTCTGCACCCACGGACGCACCGCGCCGGTTGCCATGCGAATGCTGGAAGAATCGCTGCGGCGTCTTCAAACTGACCATTTAGACGTCTGGCAGATTCATGCGATTACCTACGACAACGACCCCGAACTCGCGTATGCCAAAGGCGGCGTTTTGGAAGCCTTTGACCTCGCCAAGCAGCAGGGTAAAGTGCGGTTTGTCGGCTTCACCGGCCACAAAGACCCCGGCCTGCATCTCGAAATGGTCCAGCGGGGCTATCCGTTTGACACCGTGCAGATGCCGCTGAACCCATTTGACTCCGGCTTTTTCAGCTTTGAGCATCAAGTCCTGCCGATGCTGACCCAAAAGCAAATCGCGCCGCTCGGCATGAAAAGCATGAACGGCGCGGGCGACGCCATCAAGCATGGCCTGGTGACCGCAGAAGAAATGCTGCGCTACGCGATGAGCCTGCCGGTCGCCACCACCATCAGCGGCATGGATTCGCTGGACGTGCTGCATCAAAACCTTCGAGTCGCCCGCGGCTTTACGCCGATGACGCCTGCGGAAATGGCCGAGCTTCGCGCCCGCTGCGCTCCCACCGCTGCCGATGGGCGTTACGAGCCGTACAAGGTCACGATCAAGTTTGACAACCCGGAAACGCGCCGCCCGCATGGGTTCCCGAACGATCCCATGAGCAAAGAAGTCATTGACGAGATGCAGACCGGGATTTGCGTCCCAAGCGCGTCCATTCTGGCAGGATAGGAACCTCACCCCGTCTCGTTCCTCGCCGACCCTCTCCTTGTTAAGGAGAGGGTAAGACTAAGAGAAGAAGGCTAACGGTGGTCGTGCTTCTCTTTTCCTGGTCTTTCCCTACCCTCTCCTTAACAAGGAGAGGGTCGGCGAGGAACGAGATGGGGTGAGGTCTTCAGCAAAGGAACTTATAATTATTATGATCAGTCCCACGAGCCCGGACCCGAAAGCGCCGGATATGCCGGACATGCCCGAAAGCGAGGCCAACGACATGGGGCCGCAGGGTGTCCAAAACGAAAGCACCGGCGGCCCGGCTGTCGCCCATGACGGCGACCCGACGCCGCCGATTTTGCAGAGGCCCGGCACGAATAATGGCCTCGGAACGGCAACACCGATTGCCGCCGCGCAGGCGGCCCTGCCAAGCAGATTGGTTGCGCCGCCCGCGCCGCTGCCGATGACCAATACCGGGCCGGGCCAAATCCCGCAAAAGCCGTTCGGCAATACCGGCCTGCATGTCAGCGTGATCGGCATCGGCGGCTCCAGCCTCGGCGATGCGAGTTCGCTGGAAGAAGCCGTGTCTATCGCCCATCAAGCGGTTGATGCTGGCGTAAATTTTTTTGATAATGCTTGGGAATACAACAACCACCGCTCGGAAGACTGGATGGGCCGGGCATTGCAGGGCCGCCGGGACAGAGTGATTCTCATGACCAAATGCTGCACGCATGGGCGCGACAAGAAAGTCGCCATGCAGCAATTGGAAGAATCTTTGCTGCGCCTGCGGACAGACCATTTAGACGTCTGGCAGATTCACGAATGCGTTTACTTCGACGATCCCGATCTGCACTTCGCCAAAAACGGCGTTTGGGAGGCGATGCGGGACGCCAAGCAGCAGGGCAAAGTCCGCTTTATCGGCTTCACGGGCCATAAGACGCCGCAAATCCATCTGCGAATGCTGGCTCTGGCCGACCAGCATGGCATCAAGTTCGACACGGTTCAAGTGCCCCTCAATGCTTTTGATGCCACTTACCGAAGCTTCCAGCAGTTTGTCCTGCCGGAAGCCAACCGCCGGGGCATGGCGGTTCTTGGTATGAAGAGTATGGGCGGCGGCGGCGAGCCGATCCAGCAGGGCGCGGTTACGCCCCAGGAAGCCCTGCGCTATGCGATGAGCCTGCCTGCCGCGACCACCATCAGCGGCATTGACTCGCTCCAAGTGCTGCACCAGAACCTTGCCGTCGCCCGCGACTTTAGGCCCATGACCGCCGAAGAAATGACGGCTTTGGCCCAGCGCTGTCAGGCTTTGGCCGGTGACGGCCATTTGGAGCTTTACAAAAGCACTAAAAAGTACGACGCCGCCGTAGGCCGCTCCCAGCATGGCTACCCGTCGCTCAAAGAGCTGCCGATGTGAGTGTCGCGCCCAATAAAGAGCCGAATAACGAAACGCTGAACTGGTGGGTGCTGGCGGCAGTCGGCACAGGAACATTCATGTCGGCGCTCGACGGCAGCATCGCGAACACGGTGCTGCCGGTTCTGATGCACGCTCTGCGCGGCAGCGTCGCATCGGTGGAATGGGTGGTGACGGTCTACCTGCTGGTCTCCAGCGCCCTGGTGCTGAGTGCGGGCCGCTGGGGCGACTTGCACGGCCACAAGCCGATGTATCTGACCGGCTTTGCCGTATTTATTGCCGGCTCCGCACTCTGTGGCTTCGCGCCGAATATCCCAATTTTGGTTGTCATGCGCGGGGTGCAAGCACTCGGCGCGACGATGCTGTTTGCTTCTTCTCCGGCGATTGTCACGCTGAACTTCCCGGCCCGTGTGCGCGGTCAGGCGCTGGGGATGCAGGCGACGTTGACCTATCTCGGCCTCAGCGCCGGGCCGATTTTAGGCGGCTGGCTGACGACGCATCTCAGCTGGTACGCGGTTTTCTATATTAATGTCCCCGTCGGTCTGCTGGCGCTCGGCCTCAGCCAGCGGTTTATCCCCAACGATGTTCCCCGCAGGGCTTCCGCCAAGTTTGACGTCTTAGGCGCGGCGTTGTTCGCGTCGGGTTTAGTCGCTTTGCTGCTGGCCCTCAATCAAGGCCATGCCTGGGGCTGGGCGTCAGCGGGAGTAATTGCGCTGCTGGCGTCGTCCGCAGCGCTGCTCATCGGGTTTGTGCGGTGGGAGCGTCACGCTCAAAGCCCGATGCTGGACTTCGGCTTGTTCCGGGAGCGCAGCTTTACGGCGGCCAGTGTCAGCGCGACGCTGAGTTTTATCAGCCTCAACGGCCTGCTGTTCCTGCTGCCGTTTTATCTCATCAGCGGGCGCGGCCTGTCCGCCGCGTCGGCGGGGCTGGTGATCGCGTCCCTGCCGATTTCGATGGCCCTGGTTGCCCCAATCAGCGGCTGGCTGTCCGACCGGGTCGGCACGGCGCTTCCGGCGACAACAGGAATGGTCCTGCTCGCTTTCGGGACGCTGCTGCTGTCGCGGCTCGGCCCGCACACGCCCCTGCACCTCGCGGCCGCCGCGCTTGCGCTGTCGGGCGTTGGGGTCGGCGTCTTTTTGTCCCCGAACAACAGTGCGCTCATGGGGTCCGCGCCGCGCACGCAGCAGGGGATCGCCGCCGCGATTCGGGCAACGGCGCGAAACCTGGGGAACGTGCTGGGCATCGGGATTGTCGGCGCTGTCTTTAACAGCGTTCTGGCCCGCCACGAGTCCCCTTCGGCGCTGTTTCCCGCCATTCACGCCGGGCTGCTGACCGTCTGCCTCGCCGCCTGCCTCGGAGCCGTTGCCTCCGCCGTCCGAGGCAAGCCGCTACAAGCCAAATGACGGCTGGCTGCCGTCGTTAGGCTTGTCGGAACTCAACACCTGCGATGGCGTATACCAGCGGACATGGCCGTCTACGAACGCATAGTTGCAGCCGCCGTTGTGCCGCAACCCACCCGGCGGGCCAATGAAACTTGTGTTTGGTGAGAGATCATCTGCTTCTTCCGGGCCAAAGAGACCGTCTGCATGGCTTATGCTCACGCCGTTACTGCCTGGCGGCACAGGATTATTGCGATAAGCAAATTCTGTGAGAGCGACCGTGGTCGCCGGAAACTGAACCCGCGCTCCGGCGATTCCCGGATTGTTCAACGGCTGACTTGTATTGGCTCCATATAGTGAGCCGTTAATCGCATAGCCTTTGGAAAGATTAGTCAGCGAGGTGTTCATAAACGGCAAGTCTAAGCTGGGCGGAACTTGAATCGAAGGACAGCGAAACACGTCCCGCGTCTGAACATAGCGGAACACGGCCCCGTCCCATGCGGGCGACTCCGCCGGAAACAGACCTTCATTATCCTGAGCATAGGCGGTCATGGCAAGCTCAATCTGTTTCATGTTGGAGAGGCAGGCCGTGCGCCGCCCCTTCTCCCGCACACTCGCGAATACCGGCAGCAGAATGGCCGTGAGAATGCCGATGATGGCTACGACGACCAGCAGTTCGATCAACGTAAATCCCCGGTTCCCAAAGCGTTTCTTGTTTCTCATCATTGCCTCCATTTGACAATCGCGCTCAGCCCGACGGCATGATCACCAGCCCAAGCCTGCCGTTGCCTTGAACCTCAAAAACAACCAGGCGTTCAAGAGGCAGGCGGCAGTTGGAAGGAAAAACACCATCCACCAATTATGCCAAGTAGGATTGACAGCTATGCGGACCATCACGACAACTTCGCAACAGTCAAAGATCACCGCAAAGATAATGCCAAGTAAGAG
>JAABUX010004199.1_pt1 | contig 18449 bp, 19 predicted proteins | sample 5561851 | NCBI WGS metagenome assembly JAABUX01 (sample SAMN10711883, study PRJNA513361) | rock metagenome | isolation source: Antarctica rocks | place: Antarctica: Victoria Land, Richard Nunatak red sandstone | collected 2016-01-03 | reverse complement strand
TGGTGTCGGACGAGGACATGGCATCCATCAACATCATCCGAAACGAGTTCCATGGTGAGTGGAACTACACGATCCGGCCTCGCTACGAATGAACCGGAGCAGTTGATTCCTGACGGGGCCTTAGTCGATCGAGCCGTGTTCGGTCTGCACCACCCAGCTCGGCCCACGCTGCGCGACGGATTTTACGACACCGTAGCCAGGCACCTGGTCTCCGACAGCCACCTGGAGCTGTGCGCCATCACCGCCGTCGCGACCAATCTCGGCGAGAAGTGCCAGACCAGGAGAGGCCGCCTGCACATGATACCGGGGACGGGTCATCCCCGACTGCGACAACGGGCGCGTGCCAGCCGTCTGGACAACCGGCGTGAGTACAGGTTGCGCCGCCACCCGCGCGACCGGGTCGGCTTGTATCTCGTCACCCTTGCCCGCGTCAGCGGCCGACCGAAGTGCCGCACGCGCCTCGGCGACGCTGACGCGGCGATTGAAGTCGGCCAGGCGGCCGTCCTGCTCGGAAATACGGCGGGCCACGTCCTTGCGGAGCGTCTCGTTCTCCGTCCGCAAACGCGCGATTTCGCTTGAGAGACCGGTGACATACTGCAGAACCTCCGCTTGTTCTTGATGACCAGCCGGCACCGACAAGACAAGGACCGGTGCCTTTGCAAAAGCGACATCGGGCCTGACCTCGGCCATCGCCGCTGCTTGGCTCGATACCAGGCCAGCCGAAGCATCCGGGGAGACCGTGATGGTGGAAACTGACGGCTTGGTTGTGGGCACCGGGATCGGGGCGGGCACTTGCGCAGGCTCTGAAGGCTTGACGGCCGGTGTCGCTTGACCCAGCGCCGCTTGGGTGACAGTCGACGTGATGTCGAGTTGCGTCGGCTTGAGCGCGACCGATGCATCTGTCCCGCTCGCACCGGGCTCCTGAGCGTCACTGGTAGGGGTGCCGTTGCTTGGCATAGGGGCGGGCGGGATGACGACAGGCTTGGACGAAGCGATCACACCGGGACCGGACGCCTGGTGGGACTGCTGGACATCGGACGCCACATCCGGGCCACCTCCGCGAAGCTTGAGAAGCTCCTCTAGGCTTTGCTCGCGCGGCTGCGCCGCATAGCGCGATGCGGTGATACTATCAGGCCGCGGGGGCACTCGAGTAGCAGCCAAGCTGGCCGCAGGAGCAACCACGGGTTCGCTCTGCGATGTGATCTTTGGTTTCTGCGGTGGAATGGCGGCGCTGCCCTGCGGCGCTGCCCCCGGCTCGGCCGCCTGTGGGTGACTTTGCGGCAGCGAGCGTGTGATGACCTGCTTTGCTTCACCGACGAGGGCACTGATCACGGGCGGCACCGGAATGACCGTGTTGAACGGCGACAGCAGAAAGACGCCGCTTGCGGCGACGATCAGCGCCCCGAGTGCGACACTCGAGAGAAGCCGCCCCCGCCGCTTGCGCGGCCGCGGCGATACGGCATCGCTCGCGGTGGACTCCACCGACGTTTCGCCAGAGCGGTGCGCTGCGACGTCCAAGTCAGGTTCGTCCGCAAGGCGAGCGCTCCGACCGATTGACGGCTCCGGCTCGAGATGCGTGATGTTCGTGTCCATGCCGGCCTCGGTCAAAGAAAGGGCGATGCAGAAGCATCGCCCTTTAGGTCGCGAATGGAGCGCACTCTCGCGCGCTACCGGTTGCCCCTCGAAACGACGTTCGACAGGAACATCACGCCGACGGTAACGCCGGCATCCAGCGTCACCGTGGGGCCTTTGGGAGCAGCCGCGTTGAGCGTCGAGCCGATGTTCGACGCGGCGACGCCAGCCGCGATGCCGAGTTGCTGATTAATGTTCAGGTTCGTGCTGGTGGTCGCGCCGCCAAACGGACTCAGCACCGCGGCGGTGTTGCTGGTGGTGGCGATCGCGCTCCCCAGCCCCTGCACGAAGGCGGCAGCGGCGGGGAGTATGAAGCGGCTCAAAAAATTCTGGTCGACGTCGCTGGCGACGCCGGCCTCCTTGGTATCTGGCGAAACGACAAACCCAGACGCCGAGATCGGTTCACCATGGTGGATCACGTTGTCGATCTTGATGACGAGACGATTGCCCTGCTGCGAAAAGCTGCCGATCAGCCGGTCGCCCGCAATCAGCCCGCTATCGGCTTGCAGCACGACCGGTCCACCTGTGTGAGAACTGAGTTTCAGGATCGGATGGGCGTAGATACCCCGGCCAGCCGGAACGAGGATTTGCCCCCCGGCATCCTGCCGGTTCGACACGGACTGGATGCCCGGAAGATCAGGCGCGTGGGAGGGTGTTGTCTGCGGCGAACCGGGCGAGGCCGGATCGCCGCGGTTTTCGGGCGGCGGCAGGACGACGTCGGTGTGTGGCGGGCGAGGCGCCCATTGGTCGAGCATATCCTCCATTTGCCGGTCGTAAGCGCGCTGCTGCGCATCGTTACGCGACTGCTGCGCCTGTTGATATTGAACTTGCGTCGCCTGCGGCTTCGGCGGCGCCGGCGGGTTGCTCGGCGGCTCAACAACCCGAGCGACGGCCGGGATGACGACTGGCGGCGGATAAACCGGCGGCGGAGGCGCGGCATTGGCGAGGGGCCGCGGCGGGGGTCCGGTGGGGACACGCCGAATACTGGCGTCAGGTTCCGACTGCAGCTTGCCGTCGACGAGGCGCACGCTCGGACTGAGCGGCGGCGTCGAGGAGCGCCGTTCGACCAAAGCCGTCTCGGCCGCTTTGGTGTCGGCGTGGAACGCGACGGCATCCTGCTCGGGTGACGTGAGAAACCCACCCGGAAGGGGATCGACGCCGCGCCTTCGGGCGTCGGCAGATACAGACGAGGCATTGATCCCTCTGGTCATGGCGACGGCGCCGAGGCCGACGATGCTCCCAGCCGCAATCGTCAGCAGCAGCAGGCGGCGCGGTCCTGCGCGACCGGCAGCCGTGAGCAATGGCCGGGTCCGCTTGGACTTGACGGGACGCTTTCGGCTTCCGAGCATGGCTCACTCCTTCAGGGAGGCTGAAACGGTTCGGCCGTTGATAGACAACAGAACGACGGGCGTGTTCGGGACGGCATAGATCGTGGTGCCACCCTCCGCCTCGGAGGCGGTCCATTCCGGCGAAAGCAGCGTGTAGGCGGTCCGGAGATAGACGTTGCGGCCGAGACGCCAGGCCCGAAGATTGTCGGGAGACACGCCCTCGACGGTAAGCGGAACGGCCTCGGCCGGAGGTGCGCCTTGCAGCATGGCGGTCAGATACGCGCTGCCTGTCTCCGGCACGTTCGGACGGGTCATGATCTCGACGCGCGCCTTGGGACCGCGGTCACTCACATGGATGGAAAGGTCGGCGTCGTATCGGCCGCTGCCAGCCACGATCAGGAACGTGACTGGCTTGGGGGCGCCCTCGAGGGACACGACCAGGCCACCCCGGGGCGCCAGGGACATCGGCGTGATCTCGAGCGTGTTGCTGCCCTTGGCCGGCGAGCAGACGAAGAAGCCAACCGCGATCGCGCTCGGACCGCCGCTCCCGCCGACGTTCGTGCTGCAGCCCTGCCCGCCGCTCGCCGCGGCTGGATTGGAATTGGTGTCCCAGGCCACGGGCCAGGGTTGGCCGGTCGAGTCGAAGAAGCTGACCGCCGTCGGGTAGCCCTTGACGGTGTTGATGATGCTGGTGGCCGCCCCTGGCGCGAACGAGACGTTGACGCGGCGGCTCACCGGCGCGGCGAGCTCGGTCTGAACCTGGTCTCGCGCCCGCTGGTTTCCCCGAACCCGATCGCCCAGACGTTCGATCATCTCCGGCGTCAACGGGATGGCATCAGCCGGTGACGGTGTGGCCGCGTCGGCACTTCCCCGATTGCCCGGGGGCGGCTGATCGCCTTGCGCAAACGACGTGGTTGCGAACGGCAAGAGGAAAATGAAGAACGCCGCGAATAACTCTGGCACCCGCGGGAGAAGATGGTGGGAGGGCGGCATGCGGGGCTCTCCTAGAGATTCGGCTTGGCGACGAGCTGCTCGACCGCAAGCCCGTCGGGGTGGTCGTCGCTGTCGGTGCGAACGACGAGCGCGGAGATCATCAGCGACGAGGACGTGACCTGATTGGAGTTTTCGCAGGTCTGCGTGATCGGTACTTCGACCCGGTAGGCGAGCGCACCGCGATCGAACGATGTCTGATTGATGAGCGCGGCGCGCTGCGTCTGCGCGTGGCAAAGCAACCGGGCGCGCTTGATTTCCTCGAAATTGCCGTTGCTGATGAAGGACTGCGCAAAAGTGTTCCAGCCCTGGTGCGTGAAGCGACGGCTCGCCGTGTTCAACTGGACGGGGTAGTCGTGGTAGTTGACGTTATAAGGCGCGAGGATGGCCTTGACCGTCCATTCCAGCAACTCGGCATCGTCCACGATCGGGCTATCCAGCGCGACGACGGGACGAGGTGTGTGCTTGCCGTCGATCGCGAAGTAGCGCGGCGAGGGAGGATGGGTCCACAACCAAGCCTCGTGTGCCACGAGGGCGACGACGACGACGCTCATCGTAAGGCAAAGCAGCATCGACGTGTTGACGAGGCGCGCCTGAAAGTCCGGATCGCTCAGTCGCCGGACCGTGGCCTCTCGTTGGTTGCGCATCATCTCACTCGCACGGTTCGTTACCGCCCGACGATCGCATGGGCAGTCGCGAACGGAGCGCTCGGGATGGGAAAGCGCGGAGTAGGAATGGCGGCGACCTCAGGGCGTGACGGGCGGAGTTGCACAACCTGGGTGCCCCTCATGATCGGCATGGCGGACAGTGGATTCATGACCGTCGCGCCGGAAGCGGGCTTACGGCCACAGTGCCGGACTTCCGCATCGAGAACGGCGCGCGTGACGATGGTGATCGGCTTGCAAAAGGTCGGCTCGCCTCTGGACCGCTGCGGGCGCTCACTCGGCGCCAGGCGAACATGGCGCTCATCCCGATAACGCCAGAAGAATTGGGGTGGCTGGCCATCGGTGCGTCGCATGCTGGCGACGATTTCAAGCCCGGAACGTTTGATCGTCTCTTCGCCAACCTCGATATCGAACAGGCTGGTGAAGGCGGACCTCTCTGCAACGGGTGGCAGGCCCAGGCGCGTCCGCTGCGTCCGGTAGGAGGCCACGGTCAGGCCAAGGATCTCAGCCGCGACGTGGCGATCGACGCCCGCGCACGTCACGATGCCAACGGCATACGCGGCAGCGCGGTTCGTGGTAATGCCTTGGAGTGCGTCGCCCGGCCGCCCGCGACGGCCGCGCAACGCGCCGACCCAGGTCAGGTCGCGGAGATCGAGTTCGTCAATGCTTGCGGGGATGACCTGGGGCGCCAAGCCCAGGAGCGGTTGGCGCCCAGCAGAGGAAACACCGGGAGCAACGCGGATACCGTTCCGCCGCTCCGGCACGCGTTCGGCCGCCGGATCGAATGGCAAGGGCAGCGCGAGTTGCTCGGGCGGTGGGCGGAACAGGTGTTTTCGAGAGGGGGCCGCCAGGCCGAGGCGCCGCGCCTTGGCACGCACGGCGTTTGCGGAGCGGGGACAAGAGAGATTCTGTCCTATTGCTTCGGGGTGTACGCCGGTCGAGCGCCAGGCAATCAGCCGATGGATGTCTTGCACAGTCCAGCCCTTTGCAGAGGGCTTTCGGAGGGGCGTGTCCGCAGGGGTGGGCAGTCCAAGCCGAACAATGTGCTCGAACACCGCGTGGCGGCTGATACCGAGATAGGCGCCCAGCGCGTCGAGCGACAATCCCGCTCCGGCTAAGCTCCTAAAAACGACATCGAGGGGAAAAACGATCGCCGTGACGATCCCGACCAAATACGAGAGGACGCCAGGCCGCGCCGTTTGGTCACTCGAAGCGTTGGTCGCGGATGTCTGCATCTCATCTCTCGGACTTTTATATCCGGGACATGATTGAGCGAGCAGGGTTATGAACGTCAAGCGCCGTAGCGAGAATCACGGCGTTGTGATGCTCGCTACGGGAACGCTCGACGTTGTTGGGTTCGGCGTTAGGACTCGCCGAAGCGCTTGCTGTCCGCTAGGTAATCTCGGAGTTCCGCCGAGGAAGAATTGAGACCCTCAAGGAGTTCAAGATGTCGTTTCAACCGACCACGCAGCAATCGAACCTCTGACTCCAGATCTACATCTTCAGGCGGATCTGGCATCAAGTCACGAGGTGTGCATCCTAAGACCTGAGCAATAGTGATGAGCGTTTTTAGTGTGAAGTTTTGGCCCTCGCCTTCAATTAGGTAACCGTAGGCGGGTTTGAGGTTAGCCTTCTCTGTCATTTGCCGGCGTGACATGCTGCTTCTCTCGCGCATCAAACGCACACGTACGCCGACTTGGCGCAAGAACTCGAATTGCTCGTCTTCTTCTTCGTCAGTTGGGATTTTAGCCATCGCAAGTCTCCGGACCAAACTGCACCCATCACGCCCGCGATGGTGGCGAACGCGACGCATCAAAGGACGTCAAAATTTATGAACGGAGGTTCGTAGTCGCGGCAATGGGTGTTCGCGACTTCTAGCGCCAGGATCGGTCCGTGACGAACGAAAGGCCCGGCCTATGGTCAGATCGAATTGCGGAAGGATTTTGCTGCTTCTGGCTTTGGCGGAAGCACATCCTGCTCTGGCGGACTTCAGAGTCACACCAACGGCGCTGCCGGGAACGGTTTCCGACATTCCGCATGTCGACCCAGGTGACACGCCGCATATCCGGACAGGATCAACGGCTAAGCGACGTTCACATTCCATAATATCTGTTCTCGGGCGCGCTGATGCGACGAAGGATAGGGCAGCCGGAGGGATGGCCGAGGGCTTCGGCGCGGGTGTCCCCCTCGCCTTCGCCTGTCGCCAGATCGTGCCGAAGACCATCACAGTCGTCTATGGCCGAGAGGTCGACCCGGCGACGCCGGTCAACTGGATGGGCGGTCGACCATGGGCTGCGGTCCTTCGTGACGCCATCCAGCCCGCAGGACTGACGCTCGCCCCGCACGGCACGACGGTCGAGATCAGAAAGTGAGCTGTATTCGCGACCGACACCGGCACGGTTGCGGGACGACGAACGGATGTATCGCATGCTCGACCTTCACCCCCAAGCCGTCGCGGGTTGGCTCCAGGCAATCCAGCCCGCTCGAACCGACGCCGACTGGCCGCCACCGATCCGACCGATCGAAGCGTCGGACGAAGCGGCCGGCCTCTTCGAGCAACTGAGCGAAGCGCTCGGGAAGCATCAGGAAGATGGTGGAGCGCGGCTGGCCGTTGCTCTGGCCGATCAGAAGATGGTCGCGTCGCTTCGCAGCGTCCTGGCGCAGCTCGGCGCGGCTCGCATGCTGCGGATCGTCGCGGCGCTATCGGACGCGCTCCCCGATGGCACCATGGCGCCCGTTCAAAGTGATCTTCGCGACCGAAAGACGGCCGAGGGCCGGGCGCTCGGCGCGGCGCTTGATGCAACCGCGCAAACGACGCTTCGCGGGCGTCTTACCGCTCAACACCGCCTCGAGGCGCTCGCGCGAGCCGTCGATCAGCAATCAGCACCGGAGAAACAGTAATGCGCCCTTCTTTCGCGGTGATGGTCTATTGCGCCTTGCCGATCCTGATCTGTTCAGTACCTGCGCTGGCGCAAACCACCGGAAGCGCGGGTTGCGCCGTGCTCACCCAGGCCGCCGCAGACGGTGCGAACAGCCGGGTCCGGGCGGACGCGAACACCATCAAGCAGCCGACGAGCGTCCATGCGCTCACTTGCCTCGACAACATCCTCAACGGTGTGGGGCTGGACGTCATCACCAACATTCTCAACCCGACCACGCTGCTCAACGCGATCAGGGGTCAGATCTGCAACGCCATCACCTCGACCTGGGCCGCCATGACGAGCGGCGAGAGCTGCGGTCTGACGATCAGCGGCTTCAACCTCGGCATTGGTGGGCTCGGCGGCGGCCTTTCCTGCCCGCGCCTCAGCTTCGGCGGTGGGGGACCCCCGCTGGCGACGTTTGGCCTCGGCGCAGGCGGAGCCTACGGCACCGGCGGGGGTCTTTACATCAACGGCACCGGCATGAACCCGACCGGTTACACGCTGCCGGCCACGCCGGTTGGCTCGTTCTGAGGAGATAGGCAATGCGACGCTTTTCGCTCTACGCCTCGACGGCGTTGGGCATCGGTCTCGGCGGCATGCTGTTCGATGCGGCGCCAGCCTATGCCGATCTGCCCACGATCGACTTTGGTGCAATAACCCAGGCGATCCAACAGAACTCGACCCTGTCCTCGATGCTGAGCACGATCCATACAGTCTCGACGACCGTTAACGACGTCAAAACCTATGCCAACAACATCCTGAACTCGCTCGGCGACAATACCTTTGGAACCGTCCAAAGCCTTTTACAACAAGGCTTCACCCAGAACGCCAACTACTCAAAGGCGACGATCAACGCGAACCGCGACATCGCCGACGCTTCCAACGTGGCGATGGCCGGCTTCCAGACCCAAGTGCGCCAAGTGCAGATTCGCGACGAGCACACGGTTAGCCCCGAGGCGTGTTACGCGCTCGATGGGGGAGTCAGCACGAACGCCGCCGGCGTTCAGGGCTTTGATGTCGCCTGGACGATCGGGCGCATCCATAGCGCGCGAGGCCGCGCCGATCTCGGAATGCCGTCCTACTTCGGCGAGGCGCAAGGCGTCGCCTCGATGTCCAAGCAGCATATCGGGCGGTATTGCGATCAGAAGGACGTCGATGCGGCGCTCTGCGCGACGCCGGCGGCCACGCCCGATGCGGACAGCGACGTCGGCAGCCTCTTCAGCGGTGGAACCTACGCAGATCAGGCCGCGGTCGACGCCGCCAAGGACTACGCGACCAACCTGATCCAACCGGTCGCGCCGGCCGCCATTCGCGGGGCGCAGCTCAACTCCGTCGAAGGTCAGGACGCTGCAGTGAGGCGCAGAAGTTACGACGCGCGCATGTCGTTGGCGTACAGCGTGGTCGACGAGCAGATCGGAATGCGGGCGCCCTCAGTGCCAATTACCGCCGAGCAGACTGCATACCTGACGTCGGTCGGCCTGCCCGCACCCGCGAGCGGCAACATTTCCTGGCTGACCGCGCTGCAGATCGAGGCCGAGCGTCGGGCCTCCGGTGTGAGCTGGGCCGCGACACTCCAGAACGCGCCTCCGGCAACCGTCTCACGCGAGATCGCGCTGGAGTTGGCGATGACCAACTTCATCCTGTTCCAGAACCTGAAGCAGGGTCAAAAGCAGAATGCGCTTCTGAGCGCGATCCTGGCCGAAGGCGTCGATCGGAACTTCACCCCGGCGGCCCGGCTACCAATCCCGAACGTCAATTAGGAGCGCTGCCATGTCCGAAACTGCATCGCCGGCTCCAGCCAGCGCGGCCCCCTCCCCTGCTTCAGTCGGCTCCGAAACGATCAAGCAGGCGGTCGACCAACTCCGAGCTTCGCTCCCAAAGCTGCAGGAAACCAACCCTGTTTACGCCAACGGGCTCAGCAATTTTCTGCAGCATGCCGACGATCTGGTTCGACTGAACCAAGCAGAGTTTCAACATCGGATCGCCTACGCCGTCAAGGACGTTGAGCAGCTGACGGGACAGCCTTCGCGCCTTGGCGGTCAAGAACGGGATTACATCAATGCTTTGTCGACGTCCGCTCCAGGGCTGAGAGATGACCGTGTTCAGGATTTGTTATTGGCGTCCAACACGTCCGCCGACCCATCCCTCAGGAATGATATACGGCGTTCAGCAATTGAGATCGGTAAACAGGCGGATCAGAACACGCCGCAGATCCAGAGTCAGCTGGATACGCTTGAAAATCGCGTGCGGCTTTCGGCATCTGCGGTCATCACACAGCCCCCTGCCCCACCTACGGCCGAGGCGATCAACACGCCGCCGGCTTCACCAGGATTAGACGCGTCGGGCCGACCAGCGGGCTCCGCACAATCGGCAACGACGCAACAGCAGCTCAGCTCGCCACCATCGGCACCCACTGCAGAGACCGCGCATGCGAGGGCCGACCAACAGCAAGCACGACAGTCGCAGGTGAACCAGGAAACTTACGGCCAGGCCGGGGCTGGCGCGGCGATCGCCAGCACGATGCTCCGCGGCTTCCAAAAGCTCGGCGAGGCGATCCCGCCACCGCCGTGGGAGGCGATGACGACCAGCTTTGGCGACCGGCTCAAGAGCTTCGAGACCCGGCAACAAGCCCGCTCCGACCAGAAGGTCATCGATGGCCTCGAGCAGTCCGGTGCCAACGCGCTCTCCGCCCTGCAGAACCTGACCAACAATGAGGGGGCGGCCATGATGAGCAGGGTCAACCAGGCGGCGCGCTCCGACCCGAACGGGATCGAAGGTGTCTTGGCGGAAATGCGGCCAGGCGGAAAATACGCTGCCCTCCGCCAGCAGTTCAACGTCGCGATCAACGACGAAAAGGGCTTCGCGGCAGCTTACGACAAAGCGGTCGAAGCCGTCGGCCAGTATGCGTCCGATCGCAAGGCGGCCAGCCCAATCGTCGCTCGCGGCTCCGACGCCGTCGCCGTCACGGCGCGGCTGGAGGCACTCGAACAGAATGTCGGGGAGCGGATGGCCGGCATTCCCTCGCTATCGGACGGGAAGACCATGCTGGAGGATCTCCGCAAACAGGCCGCCGAAGTGTTCAAGGCCGTCGCGGACGGAATCAAGAACCTGTTCCAACGCGCCAGCCCAAGCGCCTCCCCGAGCCCGAGCCCCTGAACGCATCGTATTCGCGACCCCGCATGGCAGCCTCGAAATACACCGTCCGAGGCTGTCATGCGCAACCATCGAGCCCTCCCCCCTGCCCTGCTCGCCGCCACCGGCGCGCTCCTCAGTCGCCCGGCAATGGCCCAGTCGCCGTCGACAGTCACATGGGCGTCGATCGACCCGGGAAACGATTGGTCGGCGACGGTCCTCAAAAGCCTGTTTCCTCTACCCGGGCTTACGGGTGGGCAGAGCATCGGCGCGGGCACGACCGTCATCACCCAGCTCGCGGGACAGTTCACATCGTTCGTCGCCATCATCGCGATGGCGTTCTTTGCCTACACCCTGATCATGCATACCTTTCGGGCGGCCGAGAGCAGCCAGCTCCTCGGCAACAATCAGAGCTGGATGAGCGTCGTCCGCACCGGCTTTGCCGCGGTCATGATGTTCCCGATCTCGGGCGGCTTCTCCTCCGGTCAGTGGCTGGTGATGCAGGGTGCCCTTTGGGGCGCGGGCATGGCCAAGGCCGCCTACACCTACGCCGTGACCGCCGTCGGTCCGGATGCCGCCGTGATCGCCATACCCATGATCCCTGGTACGCAAAGCCTCGTGCTCGGGATCATCCGCAGCGAGCTGTGCATGGATCTCGTCAATTTGGCGAGTGCGACGGCAGGCGGAACCCCGCTCATCCCGACGCCAGGGGTGACGACGATCAGCGACAGCACGGGCGGCTACTCGAGTGTGCGCTATGCCATGTCGAACGGAAATGCGAGCGGCGCCCCCGTCTGCGGCGCCGTGACCATGCGCCAGCCCAATACGACGCCGACGACGATCGCGGGCATCACCGTCGATATGGCAGCGGTCCAGGCGTCGGTCTTCACCAGCGTCGTCAGCGGATCGATCCGTCCGGCCGTCGCCACGATCGCGCAGCAGATCTGGCTGACAAAGAAGCCCTACGCCCTCAGCGGGCTCAACGGCGTCTATACGAGCGCTGTCACGAACTACACGGGCGCGCTCACCGCGGCTGCCACTTCCGTCCAGTCCAACATCAATAGCGCCCTCGCGTCCAACGCAACTCAAGCCCGGAACGGCGGCCTCGATCTCCAGGCGAGTGCCGTCCAGCAATCCACACTCGGTTGGACCGCGGCGGGAGCGTATTACCTGTCGATCTCCCGAGCCAATGCGGCGACGCTGTCCCTTCTGAGCGGACTACCCACGGCCAGTAGCCCGACCTACCTAGGACTTCCACGCTCGCTGGCGACCGACATGGCGCCCATGCAAGGCATGACCGACGCGTTCCTGACGACGCTCCAAACGGTCGTGAACAGTCAGGACGGGATCACCCAACCGACAGGGGCGCCGGCGACATTGGCGAACGCGCAAGACGCCGATTCCATGGGCACGCTCGGCCGCATGATGTCCGTGATGAACTTCAACGGGAATACGATCAACAAGATCGTCGACCTGTTCAATCAGTCCACGGCGAGCGTCTGGACCGACCCGTTCGGCCATCTCATGCAGCTCGGCCAGACCCTGATCATCTTGAGCCTCTCGGGCATGGGTCTCGCGGCCGCGGCCTCGAGCACGGTCGGATCGACGGCCATGATCGCCGGAGGCTTGTGGACGGGTGGCATCGGTGGCGCCGTCGCCGCCGCCGCCGTCAGTGCCGTCATCAACTACCTCGCCCTCCCGGTGTTCGTTTTCCTGATGGCGATGCTGACACCCGGAGTCATCATCAGCTACGTGCTCCCGCTGATCCCCTACACGCTCTGGATCGCCGGCGTGACCGGCTGGATCATCCTCGTGTGCGAAGCGATGATCGCCGTCCCACTCTGGATGCTGGCGCATATGACGGTCGGCGGCGACGGCTTGCATGGGCGAGCGGTCGAAGGGTGGGGCATGCTGTTCAACGTCATGTTCCGGCCGGTCCTGATGGTGCTGGGGCTGTTCCTCTCCTTTTTCGTGTTCAGCGCGGTCTCCTGGCTCATTCGGCAGAGCTTCGGGATCGCAGCCAACTTCGCACTCGCCGGCGGCAACGTCGTCACGAACTTCCTCGGCCTGGTCGTCATGCTCAACATCTTCGTCATGACCGAAGTGACCGCAGCGTTCATGGCGTTCCGCATGATCGCCTTGCTGCCGCACCACCTGCCCCGCATGATCGGGTTCACAGGCGCGAGCCGGGTCGACATGGATGCGTTCGCGGAGCGGGCTGCAAACGTCGTGGGGAGCCGGACGGCAGCAGGTATGCAACAAACGCTGTCGAAGGCGACCGGGCAGTTCTCGAAGGATACGAAACGCCTCGCGGGCGCACCTGGTCGCATAAAGGGTCCGCCATCCTCGATGGACAGCACGGAACGTGCTATTACCGACATGTGAAACTGAGCGGCTCAGTAAGGGCGGTCGGGAGAGTGGCAATGTTTGACCACGGTAGTGACGGCGGACTTGGATTCCAGCTTTCGATGTATCGTCTCATCGACGATTTCGACGAAGCCGGACGCATCGGCCGCGAGAACGCATTGCTTAGCCGAGCAGATCGCATGCGCTCGGAATATAACCGGCTCTTAGCCCATGCTCAGGCTCTCGATCGGGCACTTCAGGAGCGAAACCAGCAACTCGCCGCTGTGCAGAACGACCTGGCTATGAAAGACCAGCAGCTTGTGAGCATGCAGCAGGAGCTGAAGAGTGTCACTGAGCGGCTCACCTTCGAGCGGACTGTCTGGCGAGACAATATGATCGTTCAACAGGATCGGGCTAGAGCGCGCGCTCGCGAGAGGAATGCCGGTTCGCAATCGACCTGATCATGATGGGTTCCTCTGAACGGAGCCCATCATGCGCCCTGCCCTCTTCCTTCTCCTCGCCGGCCTCCCCCTCACCGCATGCGACCACGGCAATATCAAGCCCGTCTCGAGCTACGACGCCCCAAAGGCGCCCCCGGTGCGAAATCCCACGTATGATCCTTATCAGCCCTACGCTCAGGCCAACGCCACCTGGCGGCCGCCGGCGTTCAACCGAGATCGCACCATCGTCAAGCCGGCCGAGCCATCCTCCCAGGACAGCCGGCCGGACTACGAAAACGCGCCGTGGGCGACCGGCGGCGGTGGCAATATGTACTCGGGGACGTTCTAAGCTAAGTAGAGGTGAGATGGTGAGATGCTGGCAGCGCTCGTAGCGCTGCCAGCATCTCAGTTGGCTACGGGGTCGGCCAGAAACCCCGATCCGCCAGGAGAAACTCTCTCCACCCGGCCGCCCTGCAAGCTCGGACCTGGAAGTTCACAAGCGCTTGGTAGAAAGCTCCCAAGAGACAAATTGCACCGAACCCCATCGCGTTTGCGATCAGCATGACTGAGCCAGGATCATCTGGACTTCCAAACACATGGCCGACCCAGGTCATAGACGAGGCGATCGACAGAGCAAGACAGAGATAGGCAGTCAGAGCGGTCTGACGCCGTCGAGCTGCGAGGCGCCGCGTGAGATCCGGCACGGAGATACCGAACAGGAAGGCCGTCGCCTGGAGGTCGAAGTCACCGTTGGGAAACAGGCGAAAGCGGGGATCGCGCCGTGTTGCAACACGCACACCTCGAACGGTCTCGCCAATGAAGGAGGCCGAGCTGCGGATAGATTGCGTTCCAGCCCACGCCCCAAAGGGCGAAGCAACATAGCGCGCTGCGCGAGCGGCGCGGTGGAAGAGGCGCCGTTTCGATCGACCCCCCTCCCCTTCCCTATCCGGATTACGACCGTCATCACCGCTCGGCTGCAGCGGGGCAAGCGGGATGGGAGGCATGCTCAGCCTCCTGCCGAAGCGATCAGGGCGCCGATGTCTGTCGGCACCCCGTCGATCCGCATGGCCTTGCCGTCGCGCCCTTTCCAGATCAGCGTTGGAGTACCCTGAAGCCCAATCGACGTCGCGATCGCCATGTTGGCCGCCAGCCGCTCCTGCGCTTCTGCGCTAGCCGGCCCGCTCGTATCCCCACGCTGCCAAGCGGTCGGGATCTCGCTCGGGCCTTTGGCGAGGAGGGCGAGTGCGCTGCGGGTACTACGCCCTTGGTCCTCGTGATCGAGGATGGATACCGGAACGAGCGACAGCTTGATTTTGCCGGCCGTCGCATAGGGCTGCAGCTGTTGATAGGCGCGAACCGAGTAGATGCATTGCGGATCGATGATCATGAACACCTCCGGCGCGGACACCGGGCCGATGGTGCCGAACGTCGACTTTTGAATAGCCGCGAGCGACGGCTCGGGACTGGTCTGGACACTCGGGGCGGCGGCCGGATCAGCCTGCAAGTCGACCGTGGGAATCGCGCCTGGCACGCCCTGCACCTGGGCTCGGGTTAGGTTCTTGCCCTCAGCATCGCGCAGGATGCCGGGGACCACCGCTTGGCCGTCCGGTGAAGCATAGAAAACCTGGAACTGCCCGCCGCTGCGGACGAACAGACCGTCGAAACCCGCAACGCGGCCGAGTTGGGTGATCTCGCTTGCGGCAAGCCGGGTGAGCTGATCGACCGACATTGCCAGGGGAGCGCCCTCGACGGCCGCACTCCCGTCCGGAAGCACCGAGAAGACGCGGAACTCCTGACCGCTGCGGGCGCCGATAAGCCGCAAGCCATGCACCATGCCGAAATCAAGAACTTGAGCGCCAGCGCCTGCAACCCTGTTCAAGAAAGGCAGCGGCGAGACGGCATTGGAGGCTGCCGGGCTCTCGTCAGGCGTGAGCTGCCGACCTGGGATGCCGGTGTTCTCAGCGAGAGTGATAGCACCAGCGCCCGGGGGTAGCGCGCATTGTTGAGCGGCTTGCGCGAGGGTTGGCAGACAGAGACTTAGGCAGGCGGCAACGTGAGCTTTCATCTCGGTTCTCCTGTGCTGCCGAGAGCATCACCTCGCCGGTCGCGAACGAACAACGCACACGCGGTCTGTTGCCGAGGATGACGTCTCCCTGGCTACGTGCTCCCAGTCGAGCTCGTGCGGCGAGTTGCCAAGATCACGCCGGAGAGCGAGGTAAAGCTCGTGCTGAACACCCAGCACTTCTTTGATGAGTTCGAGAGCACATTCCTTCATGAGGATGTCTGCAGGCGAGACCGACTTTGTGTCGAGAAGCCGTTGCAGTTCATTCCGGATTCCAAGCTCTGACAGCGTCGAAGGCGCAAGCTCCTCATCCAGGGCAACAGTTTGGAGCCGGATGAGATCGGAATACAGATCACAAAGGATCAGAGCGAAATGTGGCGAGCAAGGAGTATCGCCCTGAGTTGAATCAGCGGCTATCAGATGGTGCATGACCATGTAACCTCAGCTTAGACTGCTAATGGTTGAGCCTAGGATCGGTCGGTTAGGTGCTTTCGACGGGCTTTGTCGTCTACGCAGCACGGCTTCTTCTACAAGTGTCTAAATATTGTGTTGGATGATGCAACTGTAGTTTGTAGAGACGCAATATCGGAATCATGGCACCCACTGTCCTGCAACCTGTTTCGTGCAAGGGATACATAGTATGCCGGTTCAAAGGCAAGGTAGTAATTGTGCGAAGACAATTCGCTGTTCGCGGCGATAGTAGGCCCGCGCTCGATCAGCAATGATCAGCGATGTATCTGGAAAGTAGCGGCAGAGTGATTACAGATGGAACAGCCGTCTTAAAACTGACGCACAGCATGGTTCAAGCACGAGAAACGCGAAAAAAGAGCCTAACGGGGCAGCGCTCTACTCGCAGCCGCCAAGGTTGCAGGGTAGGGGTATCACGATGCCGTGATGCGATAGCGAATAGTACACTTTAGCTTGCGGCGTCCAAGATGGACGCGAGTTCTGCGGTTGATGAATATTGAAAGTTACCGAACACTGGGTTAACGCTTGAATAACGCGGCCCGTTCATAAAATATTTTGGGGTTCGCTGACGCATCTTTCCTTCTCAAAAATGCGACTCGCCGCTCCCTGATAGAGTAATGAAATGACGGAAATGACCGCTCTTTGCTTATCGGCGTGTAACGGGTGGTGATTAGAACAGTGATCTAAATTCAAGGGCGACAAGCGTATGCCCGCCTGCTCTACCCTTTGTTCGAATACCATGCACAGAGGAATTAAAATCGGCTGCTGCCACGTCGCCGCGGCGGTGGCCTGTGTTCTAGGTCGCGGCTTACCGCGGCCTGATTGCGGTCTGTCGATATCATGGCGGTAAGTCGACGCAGCCCCGAGCGCCTCGATCCGCGCGCGCTCCGCGGTCTCCAGCCCGGGCCGAACCAGGGCGCGGACGGTCGCACCGCGCGCAACCAGCGCCCTGGCGATTCGGCCGCCGAGGTCTCCCCCGGCGCCGGCGACCGCGATGACTGGTTGGTCGATCATGTCAGTGCGTTCGGGGCGCAAGCGGATCGGGCTCGTCGAGCCAGCTCATGCCGTAGCGGTCCCGCAGTTCATCGGGCATCGAACCGCCGGTCGCGGCGGGTTCGGGCGGCGGCAGCGTGCGCTGATCCGTGCGCCGGCCGAGCTCGGCCACCAGCGCCTCCATGCTCGCGGGTGTGTAGCCGTTGAGGAACCGCGCGGTGTCGCTGTCGACGCGGAAGGCGTGGCGGGTGTTGCGCGCCACGTTGATGAAGGCGCCTTTGGTCACGGTGCGGATCTCGTTCTTGAGCAGGAAGGTGATCGTGCCGTCGAGGATGTAGAAGGTCTCGTCCGACCAAAGATGCTTGTGCGGCGGCGGACCCGACCCCTTGGGCAGCAGCTGCTCCATCATCGACCAGCGGCCGCCGGTGTCCGCCGCGTCGGCGAGCGTGATCCACAGGATGCCCTGCATCCAATAGGCGGGCGCCTCGTCGACGTGATGGATGAACCCGGTAGCGCCGGGCATCGGCGTGAAACTTTGGCGTTTCGGCCATCTTCGTTCTCCTCTGAGGGTTTCAGGCGGCGGGCAGCTTGTGCGCGGCGAAGTCCGCAAAGCGCCCCAGCTTCAGGTCGGGATAGCGGTCGTTCTGGAGATTGGTGAGCGCGGCCTGGCCGGTGAGCATGTAAAGCAGGTAGGCGAGCATCACGCGCTTCTGCGGGTTCGCCGCCGACATTGCGCCGCGCAGGTCCGCCTCCGAGCCGAACGAGACCGGCTTCAGCGTCCTGCCAGTTTGAGCCGCGACGATCTCACCGGCCTGACGGAAGGAGATTGGGTTCCTTTGCTCAAAGGTACGTAAAGCGACATGGGTCTGCCCCCAAGGTCGCTAAAGTCCGGCGATTAGAGCGGGATGACTTTAGGTCTGACCGTATCCTGAGTTCCTGAAGTAGTTTGCGCATTCATTGGCGGTGTAGGTCCCGAGTAGGACGCCAATGGTGGTGCAGACGTCATCGCGAGTGCGAGCAGCGGCCTTGCGCAGGTGGTGCTTGAGCTTGGCGAAGACCTGCTCGATCGGGTTCAGGTCGGGAGAGTATTTCGGTAGCAGGATCAGCTTCGCTCCGACGTTGCGGATGGCTCGGCGGATCGCCGGGCCCTTGTGACTTCCGAGATTGTCCATGATTACCAGATCGCCGCGGCCAAGAGTGGGTGCGAGGACCTTCTCGACATAAACCCTAAAGCTCTCGCCGTTGACCGGGCCGTCGAGTAGCCAGGGAGCGTCGATACGGTCCTGCCGCAGGGCAGCGATGAAGGTCATCGTGTTCCAGTGGCCATAGGGGACTTTGCCGATCAGCCTGGCGCCGCGCTCACCCCAGCCGCGTAGGGGCGCCATGTTGGTCTTGGTCCAGGTCTCGTCGATAAACACCAACCGCGCCGAATCAATCTGGGGTTGGTAGCGTCGCCATTGCGCCCGGCGCCG
>JAABUX010004198.1_pt1 | contig 18451 bp, 15 predicted proteins | sample 5561851 | NCBI WGS metagenome assembly JAABUX01 (sample SAMN10711883, study PRJNA513361) | rock metagenome | isolation source: Antarctica rocks | place: Antarctica: Victoria Land, Richard Nunatak red sandstone | collected 2016-01-03 | reverse complement strand
TGCCATCCGCAGTCTATCGCATGCTGACCCTCCTGTGCAGCCTCGTCGTGACCCTGCCCGTCGGCACAAACCTGGGCCTGTTGCATCTGCTGTGGATGCTGGTGAGCGGGCAGTTGCTCGGCGCACGGGGGGCGATCATTCCTGGGTTGAGCGCGTGCGGCTTGTCGGACCGGGCCGTGCGGCGGGCGTGGGCCGCCCTGGGGCAGGGCGACTGGACGAGTGAGGGCCTGCTGACCCGCTGGGGGGCGCTGGTCAGCGCCGAGGGGCGCTGGCAGCCCCAGGTCCACGGCGGCTATCGCCCGGTGGCGGTCGACGTGACCGCGTTCTGGCGCCCGCGCCTACAGGGCTGTCCGACCAGCCACTATCACGCCGAGGCGGGCCGGGCGTTGCCGGCCATCCCCCTGGGCCTGATTGCGCGCGTCGGGCGCGTCGGCAGCCAACGCCTGGCGCTGCCGCTGGCGATGGTCCGGGCGGACGTGGCCGACCCGCGTGCCGGCACGCAGGAGCGTCTGCTGGTGCGCGCGGCGGTGGCGCAGTGCGCGGCGGACGACGTGTTGGTCCTCGACGCGGGCTTCGGGCTGGCGCTCCTCCACGGGGAGGGAGCCACACGGTACGTGGTGCGCTGCGCCAAAAACAGCATCTTCCGCCGGGCCACCCCGCCGCCCTATGGGGGGCGCGGTCGCCCGGCCACGCGCGGGGTCGTCGTGCGCCCGCTCCCACGCACGTATAAAGGGCGCGCCATCCCCGCCACCCCACCGGACCGCACCGAGACCTGGCAAGAGGAGGACGGGGTGACGCTGCGCGCGGAGGTCTGGACCAATCTGGTGCTGACGACGGCGACGGCGGAAGCCCCGGCGTCAGCAGAGGCCCCGGCGCCAGTAGAGGCCCCGGCCCAAGCGGCGTGCCCCCCCTTGACCGTGGTCGCCGTGCATGACCCGCGCTATCGGGAGCCGTTGCTCCTTGCCACGTCGCTCCCCGTCACGGCCCGTGTGCTGCACGAGCTCTACCACGACCGCTGGCCGGTCGAGCAACTGCCCTTGGCCGCCAAACAGATGCTTGGCGCCGCCCGTGCCTTCGTCCACGCGCCTGAGACCTGCCAGCGCCTGCCCGCACTCGCCCTCCTCGCTGGGGCCATCCTGTCGTACGTCGCGGCCACCGCCCCGGCCATCCCGACCGGCTTCTGGGACCGCCGCCCCCAGCCGACGCCCGGTCGCCTTCGCCGTGCCCTCGCGCGCCTGCCCTTTCCGCACGACTTCCCGCTCCCGGCCCGTATGCGCACGAAAAAGGCCCGGACGGACCATCTACCCACCGGTTTCTGGGGCCAACGGCGGCGGCGCACGGCCCCAGAAGCCCCTGCTCCGCTTGACCTAGCCGCCTGATTCAGCGGAAACTAGAGGGGTCGACCCGTTCACCGAACCAGGTCTCCTGTGTCCGCCATCGCAATCCTTCTTCTATAAGGAGTTCATCGATGCGGCTGCGCTTGATGGGAATGTCCTTCTCCTCGGTCAGGTATGCCGTCAGGCGATCGAGCGTCCAGGACGCGAAGGGCAAATCGAGGCTGCGCGGGTTAGTCAAGGCCGTGGCGATCACCTCCCCGACCTGCTCCCGACTGTATGTCGGCGGGCAGCCCGAGCGCGGGGCGTCGCGCAGGCCGTCCAGCCCGGCGGCATTGAACCGCTTGAGCCAGAGACGCACCGTCCGTTCATTTAGTCGGAGGTCGGCGGCGATGGCGGGGACGTGCCAGCCCTGGCTCGCCCGCCAGATGATACGGGCGCGCTCGACCAAACGCGCGGTCTCAGTGCGCGACTGGCGCAGGCGGGTGATAGTCGCGTGTTCCTCAGGGGTCATTGGGCGGAGTTGTAGCATGTACGGATACCTCGGATGTCTATGTATACCTTCAGTATACTACTGCTACCGATTTACCGGATGGACCACTAAGTGGTCTATCCGATAAGTTCCTATCGTGCCATTTCGCCTCGCAATCGGGTCACATCACCGCAACTCACGCGTGAAGACGAGCAAACTACGGCGAAAAGTGCGGCTCCGCAAGTGACGAGGATTTAACGGATGGACCACTAAGTAGACACTGGTAAGTTCTTGCACCCCCGATACGGCTGGATGCAGGTTTCTCGCAGCCTCTTTGGTATGTGCGAACTTACCGACACCTACTTAGTCAGTTACTGCGGGTGAAGGGTGTAGTTCCAGTCGGGGTGGAAGGCGTCGGGGACGAGATGCAGGGCCTGCATTTCGGCATCGGACACGGTGAGCTTGGTTGGGTAGCAATTGGTATCGACCTGCGCGGCGACGGTGAGCCCTGTGCTGGTCGTCGTCGACGAGATGAGTTCGATGATCGTTTCCATGCTGATCAGGGGCCTGGCACGCCAGTTGAGGGAGATGTACGAGAAGAGTTTGTGCTCGATCTTGTTCCATTTGCTCGTTCCCGGCGGGAGGTGGCAGATGCGCAGCGTCAGCCCCGTCTCGGGCGCCAAGCCTTGCAACTCCTTCTTCCACAGCCTGCTCCGTGCGCTGTTCGATCCTCCGCCATCTGCCACGATGAGCAACTCCTGGGCCGTGGGATACGACGCCTGTCCGTCCTGACGCTACAGCACCCTTGCCGATCAACATATACATGGCTGCCCTCCTCACGTTGGCACGACTCATCGGCTGACGCCGCTATGCTGGATGTACCTACTACAGATCCCTGACGTGCGATGATTGGCGGTGTGCGTCGGGTCGTGCCAATGTCTCGGGCAAAAGCGCCGTTCCCAGACCCGCCCCCGACAGCGGGTAAACGTAGCCTCCCTCGACCCGCGGTACCTCGGTAACAAGTTCGGTATACCAGCCGGTATAAAAGGCGCGGACGCTTTCCTGCACATATGTATTGGGTGCATTGATCGACAAATGCACCGCAGTCGCGAACTCGATCGGTCCTGTGCAGTCGTGCGGCGCCACCGGCAACTGGTACGCCTCGGCCAAGGAGGCTATCCTCTTGCTCTCGGAGACGCCACCGGCCCACGCGGGGTCGAATATCACGATCCCCGCGGCGTGCCGCTCCAGGAGATCGCGGAACGACCAGCGCGTCCCCAACGTTTCGCTGATGGCCGTCGGCACGCGCGTCGCGCATGCGAACTGGACCAGCGCGTCAAGGTTGTCTGCCTTAACCGGATCTTCAAACCACGTCGGCTCGTACTCCTCCAGTGCTCGTGCGATCTTGAGTGCATTGGGCAGGTCCCAGAGAGTGTGCAGCTCGACCATGATCTCCATCCGATTGCCAACCGCTTGGCGGATTTTGCGGAAGGGCTCTAATCCTTTCTTGAGGTCTTCGGTCGAGATGTAGTGGCCGCCGGACGCCTCTGCATAGGGGTCGAACGGCCAGATCTTCATTCCCGTAATGCCCTCTTCTAACAAGCTGTGCGCGAGTTCGTCCGCGCGGTGCATAAAGGCGTCGAGATCTTCATATGGTCCCCCCACAGCCTCACGCCCCGCCCCCCAGTTATTGATGGGCAAGCCCCCCCCGCCCGGCGCCTTCCGCACGTAACGATACCCGGCACATGTATTGTACGTGCGCACGCGCTCGCGCGTCGCGCCCCCGAGCAGTTGGTAGAGGGGCTGCCCACAGACCTGCCCGAGGATATCCCAGAGGGCAATGTCGACCGCCGAGCGGCCGCGCCCCTCGACACCGGTGCTGTTCATCCCGATGAAGCCGTTCAAGCCCTGCCAGTGGCGATCGATCCGTAGCGGGTCTTCGCCGAGCAGGTAGGGGGCGGCAGTCTCGTGCAACCAAGCAGCTACAGCTCGCGCTCCGAAGAATGTTTCCCCCAGCCCAATCAAGCCCTCGTCTGTGTGAATGCGGACGTAGACGATGTTGGGGAACTCGTCGAGCAGGACAGTTTCTACCTCGGTAATTTTCATCTGTGTGCGATCCTTATCTTGTGTTGGAGAATGGGGGAGCCTACCGGGAGTACCAGCTTCCGCTAGCAGGCCTTCGCACTCAAGCGTAGTAGCTAGTAGTCCATATGTCTGAGGTAAACACTTGCCGACAAAAAGCGGGCGCTCCCGGTGGGCCTACGTTGGATTGCCTTTGGCGATGGTCAGGCCGCCGTCGACCACCAGAGCAGAGCCCGTGATAAACGCGGCCTCGTCGGATGCTAGGTAAAGCACGGCCATAGCCACGTCCTCAGGTTGTCCCACGCGCCCCACCGGGTGCTGAGACGCGAACGCGTGCATGACCGCCGCCTCGTCATCGACCGTGGCGAGGTAGCCGCGCAAGATCCCGGTGTCGATCGTGCCTGGTACCACGCTGTTGACGCGGATGCGCGGCGCCAATTCGACGGCTACTCCACGGGTCATCGCCGCGATCCCACCTTTCGTCGTCGCATAAGCCAGTTGGTTCGGATACCCCAATAGGGCGGTTGGCGACGCTGTGTTGATGATGCTGCCCACACAGTTCTCCTGTAAAGCGCCGTTGAGCATGGCTCGTGCGGCCGCCTGCGAGAGCAGGAAAACGCTACGTAGATTTACCGCCATGACGCGATCCCACTCCTCCAGTGACGTGGTAAGAATTGTACCTAGCGGCATGATCGCGGCGTTGTTGAACACGATGTCGAGGCGCCCGAACGCGCCGACTGCCCGCTCGACCAGCGCCCGTATCTCCGTCGGGGCCGAAACGTCCGTGCGGTGGAAGAGCGCCACGCCACCCATGCCGCGGATCTGGTCCGCGGCCCGCTCACCATCCTCGTCCGCCACATCGGCCAGGACAACCGCTGCACCTTCCCGTGCCAGAATGTTCGCCGTCGCACGGCCGATGCCAGATGCAGCGCCCGTCACGATCGCAACCTTGCCGCCTACACGTCCATCGTGCGTCATGGTCCATCCCTCCTAATCCCTTTAGGGACGCCGAAATACTTGCGTATCCCAGGCACCTCCCGCGTCCCTGAGGACGCAGCGTGCGTGCAAGCTAAAGCGGCACCGTTGTGGGATGAATTAGTATTTCGGCGTCCCTTATATCCTCTCGTCACACGTCCCCCGTCGACCGTCATCCGGTAACCCTTTCCCAGGCCGCGATTCCATCGCGCGCCACACGTCGCACCGCGCGCGCGCACTCCATCCAGGCCAGGTGCGCCGCGAGGGCATACTGCAGATCCAGGGCGAAGCCGAACGGCCCCAAGACAGGGTTCGCGCGCTCTATCAATTCGGCCAACGTAATCGGGCCCGGCGCCTCGTCAAACAGAGAATCGAGGGCAGCATCAGTCCGTAGGACGAAATTTGTGCTGGCGTCAATGAACGCGTCGATGTCGTGCCCGCGCATGACTGGATAGTGACCGGTGAGGAGCACAACGGGCTCGAGAGCCCGTACCATCTGGATCGTCGTTAAGTACTGTTCACGGTCGGTGTACGGCGGCGGAGCGGTCCACGCGCCGTCACAATCGATCTGGGTCGCGCCATTGAGCGCATCCCCGATGATGGCGACACGCGTGCGCGGCTCCCATAGCATGAGATGTCCAGGGGTATGGCCCGGCACATGTAGCACACGCACCAGTAGGTCGGGGCCTAGCCGAATGTCTTCGCCGCCGGCCAGGCCGATGTCAACGGGGAGGCATGACCCGCCCCACTCCTTGAGCACCCCGATCAACTCGGCGGTATAGCCCACGCCATAGGCGTTATAGGCGTTGTAGCGCTCGGCGAAAATACTGCCCTCGACCTCCATCCAGCGTCGGTCGCGGACCGGGACCAGCAGCACGGCCCGTGGGCATGCTTCCCGGAGCGCGGCGAGACCACCATAATGATCGACGTCGCCGTGGGTGATGAGGATCATGTCCAGGCGTTCTGGGTCGCCGAGCACCTTGGCCAGCCAGGGGATGAGATCGTCCCGGACCAGTTCTGGCGTACCCGCATCGATGAGGAGAGATCGGGAGTAAGTGATCAGATGATGTGCCATTATTTTCTTCCCGAGGTGGGACTCGTAGCGGTGAATGCCCGGTATAATCTGCATGATGACCTCCAGGTAGAATCATCCTGTCGTCCAAATACCAACCCGATGTCTATTGACGTGCCGGCGGTTCTCGTATATACTCGCAACTATCGTTCTGTTCGCAGGTCATCTGATCATTTACATATAGTAACGCAGCGCCTGGTCTGGAAGCAAGAGGGGTATATGCCACGCAGGCAGGAAAGGGGACATTCCGCGATACCCGGGGGAGTGCAGCGGCAGCAGGTCTATGAAGCGGTGATGGAGCAGATTCGCGCCGACATCGCCTCGGGGCAACTCGACCCGGGCGACCGCCTGGAGAGCGTGCGCGACCTGGCGCAGCGTCTTGGCGTCGGGCAGTCGTCGGTCCGCGAGGCCGTTCGTGTGCTGAGCTATATGGGCTTGCTCCGTATTAAACACGGCGGCGGCATCTTCGTCACCGAGCGGTCGGGCATCGAAGCGACGAATCCCATCGATACGTTGCTCGACGTGGAACGGGCCTCCTTGCGGCACCTGATGGAGTTACGGCTGGCTGTCGAACCGATGTCCGCGCGTTGGGCTGCCGAGCGAGCGGCACCGAGTGAGCGTGACGATATCGAGCGACGGTGTGGCGAGGTGCAGGATGTCCTGCGGCGGGGCGTTGAGTTTCAGGAGCGTAGCGAATTTCAGGAAGAGGATATTGCCTTCCACATGGCGATCGTGCGTGCCGCGCATAACCCCCTTGTGCTCGATACCCTGGAACGCGTTCACGCGCAGCTACGTCTTGGGAGGCGGGTTACAGCGCATGTTCCTCAGCTTGTGGACAGTGCGCTTCACTTTCACCCCCAGATCGCGCAGTCGATCCTCGCGCGCGACCCAGGCCGAGCCGAAAATTTCTCCCGCGCGCACGTTGAAGATGTATTGTGGTGGCTGGAGGCGCATGATGCCGACGTCGCCGCACGTACGCCGCAGGACGCCACTGCTGGACGCACCGACGATGGGGCTGTAGGTGAGGGATTGTTGGAGATGACACTCACAGCGGGTGATATGACGCAGCGCTTGGGCGCTCGGTGATGGGGAGAGATGCGATGTGCGCCGAGATACTGGGCGAGCGAGGAGGCGACGCACGCGCGCCAATCCTACAAGCGGTCGACGTGGATAAGACGTTTCCCGGCGTCCACGCGGTCGATCACGTCTCCCTCACGATAGAGGCTGGCGAGATTCACGCCATCGTCGGCGAGAACGGCGCTGGTAAGAGTACACTTATGCAGATTCTGACGGGTGTCTATCGGCCCGACAGCGGACAGTTGCTCCTGGAGGGGCAGCCAGTTACCTTTGCCACGCGCCACGACGCCGAGATGCGAGGTGTCGGCATCGTCTTTCAGGAACTGAGCCTGGCGCCCAATCTCAGCGTGGCTGAGAACATCTTCGCCGGTCGCCAACCAATCAATGGGCTTGGCCTCGTCCGTCGGGGCGTGATGCGTCGCGAGGCGCAGCGGCTGCTCGACCTGTTCGGGCTGGGTCTGGACGCGCGCATGCCCGCCCACGAGCTTAGTTTGGGCAATCGCCAGATCGTCGAAATCGCCAAAGCTCTTTCACTGGACGCACGTGTGCTCATCCTCGACGAGCCCACATCGTCGCTCTCGCGCCACGAGTCCCGGACCCTTTTCACCATTTTACGCGGGTTACGCGACCGCGGCATCGCCGTCATCTATATCTCCCATCACCTGGAGGAAGTCTTCGCCCTCACGGACCGTGTCACTGTGTTGCGCGACGGCAAGTGGGTCGCTACCGTCCCCACAGCCCAGACCGACGAGGAGACAATCGTGTCACTGATGGTCGGCCGTGCTCTGCAAGCGGTCGAACAGCGCGTCTCCGCGACCCGTGGAATGGACGAGGGGGCCGCGCCGGCGCTCGTGGTGCGCGGGCTCAGCCGTGCCAGCGAGTTTACGGATATATCGTTCACCGTACGGAGGGGTGAGATTGTCGGCATGGCCGGGCTCGTCGGCGCCGGGCGTACCGAAGTAGCCCAGGCCATCTGCGGCCTGACGCGTCTGGATCGCGGTGAGATCGTGCTGGAGGGGCGTCAGGCGCATATCCGACGGCCCTCCGATGCCATCGCTCATGGGCTGGCCTATCTCTCGGAAGATCGCAAAGAGTTGGGGTTGTTCCTGCGCATGACGTTGACCCAAAACGTCGCCGCGCCAAACCTCGATCGGCTGGGGCGCCTGGGCTTTGTCGACGATCGACGGGCTAGGGCGATGTCCCGTGACTATATGGGCCGACTCCACATCCGTACGCCGAGCCCGGACGCGGTCGTGGGGACGCTGAGCGGCGGCAACCAGCAGAAAGTGCTCTTGTCGGCCTGGCTCGCCACGCGACCCAGAATCTTGATCGTCGACGAGCCGACCCGCGGTATCGACGTGGGAGCTAAAGCGGAGATTCACGCGCTCCTCGGCTCACTGGCCGACACGGGCGTCGCCATCCTGATGATCTCCTCCGATCTCCCCGAGATCCTGACGCTGAGTGATCGCGTGCTAGTGCTGGCGCGCGGCCGGCTGGCTGGTGAATACACGCGCGCCGAGGTGACCGAGGAAAATATCATGGCCCGCGCGGCCGGGTTGCAGGCGCCCGCGCTCGCCGCATCCGCTCCGTGAGCGGCGGCCTGCCCGTCAGGACCTTGAGTCGTGGCCTAATCCAGGAGGACGCAGTATGCGCCGTACCAGTAGCGACCTACCGGAACCTATCGCTGTCGAGGCTAACCCCATCCCATGGGCCGAGGAGAGCATACCCGGCATAGCGGAGGCGGTACCCCCACACCCGGACCGGCACAATCCCCTGCGCGCGGTTCTTCGTGTGCGCGAACTCTTCCTTTTCCTGTTTGTTCTCGTCGCCATGATCGCCTTGAATATCGCGCAGCCCGGCTTCCTGGGCGCCGACAATATCAAGCTGCTGCTACTGGGCATGAGCTTCGATGCGATCATCGCCGTGGGCATGACCATTTTGCTCGTATCGGGCGGGTTTGACTTGTCGGTGGGAGCGGTCATGGCGCTCAGTGGCGTCGTCGCGGGCCTGCTCATGACCTCTGGAGTCGCCCTCCCGCTGGCGATCGCCCTGGGGCTGGCGTCCGGTCTTGGCATTGGTCTCATCAATGGTTTTTTCGTGGCCGTCGTCGGCGTCAACCCGCTCATCACGACGCTCGGCACCATGAGCATGGTACAGGGTGTCACCCTGCTAGTTAGCCAGTCCGGCGTGGCCAATCTGCCCGCCGGGTTTACCACCCTGGGTCAGGGAACGATAGGCGGCGTCCAGTACCCCATCATCTTCATGTTTGTTGCGATCGTGCTCGGCGACATTCTTCTGCGCACCTCGCGTTTCCTGCGCAAGAACTACTATATCGGCGGCAACGAGCGCTCGGCTATCCTCTCCGGCATCGCCGTCAATCGCATCAAGATATTCAACTATGCCTTCACGGGGGTGCTCGCCGCAGTGGCCGGCATTCTCACCGCGGCGCGCGAGTCCAATGCGTCGCCGACGACGGGCGGGATCGACGCCCTCAATATCATCGCGGCGGTTGTGATCGGCGGAGCTAGCCTCGCTGGCGGCGAGGGCACCGTGATCGGATCATTCCTGGGCCTGCTTTTGCTGCAGATCATCAACAACGCTATCACCGGCTTTGGGTTCAACCCGAACTGGAGCCCTTTTATCACCGGCGCCGTCCTGATTATCGCCGTGTCGACCGATCTGTTAAGCCGGCGCATCAATATGAAGGGCCGAGCCCGTGGCTAACGGTAGGGCCGCACGCGGGGCGGTGCTGAAAGGAGGGAGATCAGATATAGACGGCTAAACTGGTGTAACGGCGCGGCACAGAAGGACGTATGGCGTTTCAAGCACTCGCGTCACAACGTCGCGGCGATAGAGTGTTATCGCATAGTCGCACAAGGAGATCGAATCGTGATATCACCGGAAGAGAACGACGTCTGTTTCAGGCCGGGCAATCCGGCCGCGCGGGAGCGGGCGCATCGTGTCGCGCGCGGCGACATCTTGTTGCGCGGCCTGGGCCTCGGCGCGGCGCTGGGCGTTGGGGCCATGCTGCCGAGTCTGGCTGAGGCGGCAGTCCCCGCACGGCGGCCCGCCGCCGGCGCCCAGGTCTACGTCGAGGTCTCCGCCCTCTCATCGCTCCCCTACTTCATCGCCCATCGCCAGGGCATGACCCTGGCCGGTAGAGATCTCAACGTCACCACGGAATACCTCGGACCCTCCACGCTCGACCTGAGCGCCATGATCAACGTCATCGAACAGCAGATCGTGCGCAAGGTGGCGGGCCTCCTGGTCGTCGGCTTCGACGCGTCGCTCAAACCGTCGATCAACAAGGCGATCGCGGCGGGCATTCCGACGGTGACGCTCGACGCCGATGTCCTCGGTTCGGATCGGTATACCTTCCTGGGGACGGGCAACGTCAATGTCGGTGTGCTGGGGGCGCAAACGCTCGCCGCGGCGATCGGCGGCAAGGGGCAGGTGGCCATCGTTACCAAGATTGGGCAGAGCAACCTGGAGGATCGTGTGGCCGGGTATAAGAGCGGCCTTCGTTCCTACCCCGGCATCCAGGTGGTGCAGGTCGTCAACGATAATAGCGACTCCAACGTCGCGGCCTCGGCCGTGGGCACAATCCTGCGCCGCTATCCGAATCTCGCCGGAATCGCGTGCGTCGAGGCCGCTGGTGGAGTCGGCGCGGCCACCGCGGTCAAAGAGGCTGGCAAGGTCGGCAAGGTCACCATCGTCTCGATGGACCGAGACAACAGCACGCTCGATTTTATCCGACAGGGCGTGATCCACGCCTCGACGGCGCAGAAGACGGCGTTGATGAGTTACCTCGGTACCTTACTGCTGTACTATTACCACAACCATCCGGTCCCGATCGTCAGCAATGACCGCGCGGCCGGAATCATCCCGCTTCCGTCGGCCGTCGACACCGGCGCGTTGGTTATCACCAAGCCGAACGCGTCTCAGTTCTATACCAAGTAGGGCGGGGGAAAAGACCATGACGATGAGCGCGGCGCCTCGATCGGCCGACATCTTGCTGCTCGTGCGGCTCGTCTTGCGGCGTGGGGGCGTCTACGTCGCCATCCTGGCGCTGCTCGTCGTCTCCGGTCTCATCTCGCGGCCGACGGTGACCCTGAGCCATCTGCTGGAGGTAGCGCAGGCCGCCTCATTCCTCGGAATCGCGGCGCTTGGCGAAACACTGGTACTTCTGACAGGGGGATTGGATCTCTCGACCGGGGGAACAATCACCCTGGCCAGCATCGTCGCAGCCTCGGCCATGAACGGACAAAATAGCCGCACCCTGCCCATGATCGCGGCCTGTCTTGTCCTTGGTCTGAGTGTGGGACTCGTCAACGGCGTCCTCGTGACGCGGGCGCGTATCAACCCATTTATCGCGACGCTCGGCACTAACGCGATCCTATTTGGCGCGGGGCTGATCTATTCGGGCGGCGCCCCGCGCGGCGCCATATCAGCCGCGTTTCACGCCGGCGTGGACAGTTCCCTGGCTGGCGTGCCCGTGACGGTGTTGCTCTGCCTGTTGCTCCTCGCGCTGGTTACCATCGGGCTCAAGACGACGTTATGGGGGCGTTATCTCTTCGTGACGGGGGCCAACCCGCGCGCCGCGTTCCTCTCGGGGATCGACGTCGGCGTGGTCGTTACGCTCGCCTACGTCGTCTGCGGTCTCACCGCTGCCCTGGCTGGTCTCCTATTGACAGGCTACGTGGGCTCGGCCGCCCTTGGCCTGGGTAACGACTACATCCTCAACACCGTCGCCGCGGTCATTGTCGGCGGAACGGCGTTCGAGGGCGGGCGCGGGTCGGTGGCGGGCAGTGTGGCGGGGGCGTTCTTCCTGACCTTACTGTATAGCGTGACGAACATGGCCCACGTCCCCATCGCGGGGGAGGACGTGTTGCAGGGGGTCATCATCGCGGGCGGGGTGGCACTCTACGCGCGTGGCACGACCCCAGTACGTTGATCCATATGACGGCAACCTGCACCGGGCGGCCCACGCTCCGGCTGCAATCAATCGCTGGCCCCCAGGTGGGGAGCCCATAGTAGAAAAGGAGAAGGAAAGATGATACCTGTAGACGATTTGGCACGACAGTATCGGGATAACAACCTGTCGCGGCGGGATTTTGTACGGCGGGCGCTTGCCCTTGGCGTCAGCGCGGCGGCGCTTGGGCCGCTGCTGCAATCCCTGTCCACGCCGGTTTACGCGGCGCGGCCAGAGCGTGTCGATACGGCTCCGTTCGCGCGGGGCGGACCCTATAAAATCGGCTTCAGCAACAGCTTTTCGGCGAACGTGTGGCGCACGGAGATGATTTGGCAGCTACGCTATGAGGCGTCTCTGCACCCCGGTGACATCAAAAGGGCCAGCGACGTCATTATCACCGACGGCCAGGGCGACACCTCCAAACAGATAGCGGATATTGAGGACTTGCTCGTGCAAAACGTCGATGCCCTCTTGCTCATCCCGAACTCGCCGACGGCGCTGCAGCCTGTGATCCGAAAGGCGGTGCGTCAGGGCGTCCCCGTCGTCGTCTTCAATCTAGCCATGGGCGGGAGCGACTGGACCTCGTACGTGGGGACCGACGCGGTCAAGAAGGGGTATGCCTGGGCCAAGTGGCTATCCAATACGCTTCACGGGCGTGGCAACATCGTGGCCATCAGCGGCATCGCCGGCAATGGCTTCGTCGAGGAGACCTGGACGGGCGCGCAGCAGGCATGGAAGGGGACGGGGATCAAGGTGCTGGACCGGCGCTACGGCAACTGGGAGGTGTCGGTCGGCAAATCAGTCGCGGCCGATGTGCTGGCGGCGTTTCCGCACATCGACGGTGTATGGGCTGACAGCGGTTTCGCCACGGCGCCGTTTGTCGAGGCCCTGCTCGCGGCCAAGCGTCCGCTCGTCCCGATGACGGCGGACGACTACAACGGTTTCCTCAAGTTATGGGCGCGCAACCGTTCGACGTTGCAGGGCTACGTATTGCCGGAGCCGACGTGGGAGAGTGCGATCGCCCTCAAAGTCGCGTTACAGGCTCTCAAAGGCCGGAGCGTCGCCAAAAACAACTACATGCAGTTGACCCCGATCACGAACGCCAATATCGCCCAGAAGGTCCACTTCAACTTCCCCGATACCTTCTTCGGCGACCTGGGGCCGCTGCCGGCCTCTTACGCGGCCTCGCACCTCAAGTAACCGGGGAGGATAGCGTCGGGCCGCGACGTACCGCGGCCCGACCAGGAACAGTTTATGGCGGTACAAGAAGAGATCGTTCGCCCACCTATGTTAGACGTGCGGCATGTGAGCAAGGCGTTCCCTGGTGTGCGCGCTTTGTGCGACGTGAGCCTGACATTTAAGGAGGGGCATGTCCACGCCCTGGTCGGCGAGAATGGGGCGGGGAAGAGCACGCTCATGAAGATCCTGTCCGGGGCTTACCGGCCGGACAGCGGGCGTATCGCACTCGATGGTCGGGATGTCGCGCCGGGCAACCCGGTCGAGTCGCGACGGCGCGGGATCAGCACCATCTATCAGGAGTTTTATCTCGCGCCCGACCTTACTATCGCCCAGAACATCTTCCTGGGGCAGGAGCCGCGCCGTGGTAAAGGGTTGGCGCTGTCGCAGGGGACGATGATTCGGCGAGCCGCGGACGTGCTTGAGCGACTCGGAATGCCGATCGACCCCCGGCGGCGCGCCGCCGGGTTAAGCGTGGCGCAGCAGCAGGTTGTGGAGATCGCGAAAGCACTGGTTCGCGAGACCCGGGTGTTGATTATGGACGAGCCGACGGCAGCGTTGAGCCACGAGGAGACCGCGCGCCTGCTCGAAATCGTGGCCGCCTTGCGCACGGATGGCAAGGTGATCATTTTCATCTCGCATCGTCTCCCTGAGATCTTCCGGATAGCCAACGAGGTAAGCGTCCTCAAGGACGGCGCGGTCGTCGGCACGTGGCCAATCGGTGAGATCGACGAGGCCCGGTTGATCGTCCACATGGTCGGCCGCACCCTCGGCAACGCATTCCCCCCCCGCTCAACGGGGAGCGGTCCCGTGCTCTTGGAGGTCCGAGGCCTGAGTAAGCCCGGTTCCTTCACCGATGTGTGTTTCGCCGTGTGCGCGGGTGAAATCGTGGGGTTGGCTGGGCTCGAAGGGCAGGGGCAACACGAATTGGCCCGCGCGCTCTTTGGGCTGGAGGGTCGTGTCGGAGGGATGGCGCGCATCGGCGATCGGGCGGGCCTGCCGCGCGGCCCGCGCGCCGCCATCCGCGCCGGACTCGTGTACTTGAGCGACGATCGCAAAGGTGAGGAACTGGCCTTGCCGCTCCCGGTCCGCCACAATCTCTCCCTCTCAGCGCTGGCGCGGTGGACGCGTGGGGGGTTGATCGATCACCGACGCGAGCGGTTAGAGACAAGTCGGCTGATTGCCGATTTACATGTGCGCACCACGCCGCGCGGGAAACAACCCGTGGGTGAACTTTCTGGGGGGAATCAGCAGAAGGTTGTGGTCGGTAAACGCTTGGCCACGCGCCCACGCGTGCTTATTTTCGACGAACCGACCCGTGGGGTCGACGTAGGCGCGAAACTCGAGATCTATACGATCATGCGCGATCTGGCCGAGCGAGGCGCGGCGATCATGATCCTGTCGCGCGACATGCTCGAGATCATCGGGCTGTGTGATCGCGTGCTCGTCGTGGCGGGCGGTCGCGTGACTAAGGAGTTGAGTGGGCCTGCCATAACCGAGCAGGCCATCATGGAGGCGGCGGTCCCGCGCGACACGAAAGGAACAGAGGGCGGTAGCATGGAAGACGAGAGCCGGAGCCGTCTAGGTATCGGTGCGGGCGCGCCTCGGCGGAGAGGGGACTAGTGGCTACTCTGGCCGACGCCCATTCACCGCGTCCTCGCGCGGGACGGTGGGTACGCTACCTGCGCGGGGATGTTGTCATCGCCTACCTCTTGTTGGTGGCGTGCCTTGTCGCGGGGCGGTTCTCATCCCCCTATTTCCTGACGGGGCGCAATATCGCCGACCTCCTGGCCCAGGCGGCGACGCTTGGCATGGTGGGGATCGGCGAAACGTTGGTTATCCTGATCGGCGGCATCGACCTCTCGGTCGGCTCCCTGATCAGCCTGACGACGACCGTCGCATCCTATGTGATTGTGAGCGACGCGACAGGAAATATGTTGGTCGGCACCGCCCTCTGCCTAGTGATCGGGGCGGCGAGCGGACTCATTAACGGGCTGGGGATCGCCTTTCTGCGCATCCCGGACTTCATGATGACGTTGGCCATGATGGCCGCCCTCCAGGGCGCGGCGCTTTTCCTGCGACCCGCGCCGGACGGGCTTATATCCAACACGTTCAGCAACGCGCTCACCGCGCAAATTGGCCCCCTCCCGGTACTGGCCCTCGTCGTCCTGTTCGTGGCGATAGCGACTCAGGTCCTATTGCGCGTCACCCCGTTTGGTCTACATCTGTATGCGATCGGCTCGTACCGCGAGAGCGCGCGTCTGGCGGGGATAGGGATCAAGCGCGTGCGGATTGGGGCCTATGTCCTGTGCGGGATCGCGGCGGCCCTGGCCGGTCTACTCTTCTCAGCGCGTATCGGCACGGGCGACCCTCTCTCCGGCCAACCCTTCGCCCTGACCGCGGTCACGGCGGTCGTCATCGGCGGTAGTAGCCTGTTCGGGGGACGAGGGAGCGCGGCCATGACAATCGCCGGAGCTCTCATTTTGACATGTGTCGGCAACGTGCTGACTCTCATGCAAGTGTCGTCCTATTACCAATATGTCATCACCGGCGTCCTCCTGATCGCTGCGGTTTGGCTCTATTCATACCTGCCCATCCGTCGTTAGGGGGCCGGACGCTGTCAACGGGCGGCATATGACCGACATTGTCGAAGAAGGGAGATCATGAAGATTACAGCGGTGAGTACGGTGGTCGTCAATGCGCGGATGCGTAATTGGGTTTTCGTGAAGGTCGAGACGGACGAGGGAATTATCGGCTGGGGTGAGGCGAGCCTGGAATGGAAGACGCGCGCCGTGTGCGGGACCGTGGCCGACCTCGAACCGTTGATCGTGGGACAGGACCCGACGCGCATCGAACACCTGTTTCAGATCATGTATCGACATCCGTTCTTTCGCGCCGGCGTCGAGGGGATGAGCGCTGTGTCGGGTATCGAGCAGGCATGCTGGGATATCACAGGGAAGTCGGTGAACAAACCGGTGTATCAGTTGCTCGGCGGCGCCGTCCGCGACCGCGTCCGCATGTACGACCACCTCGGTGGCGGTGAGATGTCCGCGCTTTATCTGCAAGACACAGCGGAACAGATGGCTGAGCGGGCCCGCGAGAGTGTATCCAACGGGTACACGGCGGTGAAGGTGCTGGTCGTGCCCAAGACGTTACCGCTGGATGGCGCCGCGCCGCTACGCCGCGCCGACACTCTTATGGCGGCGATCCGCGCGGCGGTTGGCCCCGACATCGACATTATGATCGACCTGCACGCGCGTACGACGCCAGCCATGGCTATCCAATACGGCCAGATGTTGCAGCCGTATCGCCCCTTCTTTCTGGAGGAACCCTGCCCGCCGGAGAACGTCGCCGGTATAGCCGAGGTGAGCGCCGCGCTCACCGGTATCCCGGTCGCTACGGGGGAGCGTCTGGTCACGCGGTGGGGCTTCCGCGAACTCCTGGAACGGCGTGCCTGTGCGGTGATTCAGCCTGACCTGTGCCACTGTGGAGGCCTATGGGAAGCGCGCAAGATCGCGGCCATGGCCGAAATCTACTACGTGAGCGTCGCGCCGCACAACCCGCTGGGACCAATTGCAACAGCAGCGGCTATCCACTTCGCCCTGGCCACGCCTAATTGGCTTATCCAGGAGGCTATTCGGTCGGATGTGCCATGGCGCGACGCCGTCGTGGGAGGTGGCCTGCCGGTGCGCGATGGCTATATCCTGCCGCCGACCCGGCCTGGATTGGGCATCGAGGTGGACGAGGAGGAGGCCGTGAAACACCCCTTTGAACAGGAGGTCCTGATGCAGTGGTGGCACGCCGATGGCTCGGTCGCCGATTGGTAGGGTGCGCGATGTCCCTGTCATTATCCCTGGTTAGCTCCTGACGACACAGCAAAAGAAGGCGGTGACATGTATTCCGGTGTTTTTCCGATCGTCCCGACCCCGTTCGAGGAGAGCGGGGAATTGGATATCGTAGGTCAGATGCGGGTGGTCGACTTCCTGATCGATGCCGGCGTCGACGGTATGTGCATCCTGGCCAATTATTCCGAGCAGTTCGCGCTGACCGACGACGAGCGCGACCGGCTGACGGCTCGTATCCTCGCGCATGTGGCGGGACGCGTTCCTGTGATCGTCACGACCAGCCACTACAGCTCCCGAGTCGCCGCAGCGCGCGGTAAGCGGGCGCAAGAGCTAGGGGCACGGATGCTGATGCTGATGCCGCCGTACCATGGCGCCACGATCCGCGCCACCGAGGATGATATCATCACATTCTTTCGCACCGTCGCCGCGTCGGTCGACCTGCCGATCTTGATCCAGGACGCGCCGGTGAGCGGGGTGGCGCTCTCGGCAGCGTTTCTGGCTCGGCTTGCGCGGGAGATTGACCAGGTGCGCTATGTCAAGGTCGAGACGCCCAGCGCGGCGGCGAAGCTGCGCGAACTCATCGCGCTGGCTGGCCCGGCGCTGGAAGGCCCGTTCGACGGGGAGGAGAGTATTACGCTACTCCCCGACCTCGATGTGGGCGCGACGGGAACGATGCCTAGCAGTATGATCCCGGAGGTGCTGGGGCGCATCGTCAGGCTGTACACCGATGGTGAGCGCGACGAGGCAGTGGCGCTCTACGAGCGATATCTGCCATTGATCAACTACGAGAACAGGCAGTGCGGGTTGCTCGCGACGAAGGCACTAATGAAAGAGGGTGGGATCATCGCCAGCGAGGCGGCACGTCATCCCACGCCCCCACTGCACCCAACTACGCGCGCCCGCCTGATCGAACTGGCCCGTCGTCTCGACCCGTTGATCCTACGCTGGGCGCGGTAGGCAGCCGACGGCGTGGACTGGCTCACATGACCGTTGTCTTTTTTGGCGCGCGCACCTTCCCTACGGGCTATACGTCGGCTATAAGAAACACGGCGAGGTGACGCCGATGAGGCGAGAGTGGAGCACAGGACCTTCATCTTTGTGAAAGTGAGTCCGTACTTATTTCACACGTCGATGCCTAAAGTGCGCGCCCCAAAAAAGACAACGGTCATGTGAGCCAGTCCATCCGCCAGCCGCCGCAACATATCCACGAGCGCCCCCTCCGACACATGGACCGTCCACAACGTGCGCAGCAGGTCCTTGATCTGCGCCAGCGGCAGGCGTCGTCGTGTGCGCAGGTAGGCGACCAGGCTCATCAGCCGCACCCCGAAGCGGCTCTGTCCCAGCACCTGCCCCTCCAGATCGAGCGGCGGCGCCTGCCACCGCTGG
>JAABUX010004196.1_pt1 | contig 18456 bp, 18 predicted proteins | sample 5561851 | NCBI WGS metagenome assembly JAABUX01 (sample SAMN10711883, study PRJNA513361) | rock metagenome | isolation source: Antarctica rocks | place: Antarctica: Victoria Land, Richard Nunatak red sandstone | collected 2016-01-03 | reverse complement strand
TCTACCTCGGCTTCTTCCAGTTCGTGCACAACGCGCGCCGCCGCGGCAAAGCCCTGCTCGGCACCCTAATCGCCACACTTGTCAGATGATGCAAACCAACACCCCGGAACCCAACATGAGCCTCCGGGATTAGCCTGGGGATGGTGAGAACGCAGCTTGCCCAGTTGACCGGCGGCCCGGCGCCGCAGCCGACAGGTGCGCCGTTCATCGCGATCACACCGGAAACCATCCAGTCGGGCACCCTGGCAGGCAGCGGGCCGAGCCTGGTGTACGGCCTGTTCAACAACAACGCCCTGGTTGCCGGCGCGACGGAGACGGTGAGCGCTTTCTTCTCCGACAAGCCCGGCGAGACCGTCATCACCGGGTTCAACCCCGCGGTGGACGTGCTGCAGATCCAGTCCAAGCAGGCCGCCAGCTTTGCGCAGGTCAGCATTTTCCAGCTCGACGCCAACGACACCGTCGTCAGCCTGCCTGGCGGGGCGACGTTCATGCTGGACGGCACGCCGCAGGCGGCGCTGACCGCGGCGAATTTCCGGTTTGTGTAACGGCGGGCGCAGGCAACTCTTGGAGTGGAAGCGGACGGCGCCAGCCGGCTACGGTGCTGGCACGGTCCAGTCGAATGCCATTGCCTCGATCCGGTAACCCTCCGGCGCCCCTGCCCCATACCGCTCCAGCGTCGCCCGCAACCCCGGCGTCCGGGCCAGCAACGCACTCACCCGCACGACGGGAGCCTTTGGGTCCACCAGCACGTTGGCCGGGTCGCCGATGAACCGCCGTGCCGCCGCGTCAAGCTGTGCGTCCAACTCCTCCGCCGTGTAGGGCGTGCGCGCCAGCCGGGGACAGGACACCGCCGGGCAATACAGCGCCAGCGGCACCCGCCAGTCCCCGCCAGGGCCGGACGCGAGTGGCGTGATCACGTCCCGCCACAGTCCCACGAGGCTGCGCGGCTGCCCCGCCACGTCGAACTGCGTCAGCCGCATCAGGTCGGCCCGTCCCACCACGCCCAGCCGGTCCGGGATGCCGCTGCGGACCACGTCGTACACCCACAACGTGTTGCTGGCATTGATCAAGAAGGCCAGCCGTGCCCGCCGGTCCGGCAACGCCTCAAGGTCCGTCACCGCCACCGCCGCCACGGCGATGTCCAGCGCCCCATGCACGGCCTGCAAGGCGCGGAAGTCCACATGCCCGGCGTCGTCCACCGCCTGGTCGAGCACGCTCGGCCAGGCGAACGCCACATCCGACGGCAACGGCACCACCGGCGGCACCGGGCGGAACGTCGTGCAGCCGCCCAGCAATGCCGGCATCGCCAGCCCCGCCGCAATCGCCCGCCTGACCGCGATCATCCGCCGCACCGCCATCGCCCGCCAACCTCCTGCCATGTCTTGGCCGTCCCCATCAGCCGCCGTGCAACGCCGCCGGGATGGCCGCGTTGGCCCGGCAGAGGAGCTTAATCATGAGATCACTCGCCGCCGCATCCCTGGCCATGGCCTTGCTCGCCGCCCCGGCGCTGGCCGCCAATGCCAATGCGCCGCAACGCAACGTGGACAAGAGCAACGACGCCGGCAACAGCACGGGTGACGACAAGGTGGACACGCTCAACCGCGGCCAGTTGGATGAGAACCAGAGCCCCACCAACGCCCAGCCCAAGCCGGACCCGGCAACCGCCCAGCCCGCCACGCCGAAGTAAGCCCAACCGTCGCTATAACCTGCGCGCGAGTGGATGACGGCGCATGCATCCTACCATTGGCTCGTGGGGTCTTGTGGCGATGCGCGTCTGTGCCTTTCGGCGGCTGGGGTGCTGTCCAAGGGGGTGACGTGGACAAAATCCCTTATGGGAGGCGTATGGCTGCCGGCTGTACCTGCACAGGACTACGCGCAGGGCTTATGACATCATCAACGCCGCGATCGCCAAGGGTTCGACTGGCGAGCGACGGATCACTGCTGCGCCTGGGCCGCATGGGAACCGGCGGTCCATGCAGCCCTTGTCGTGTGCAGGAGACGCCCATGCTACATCCTGCGATCCCATCCATGCTGTGCCTGCTGCTGCTCGGCTGCGCTGGCACCTACAAGACTCACCCTCCAGTGCCGCCGGCCTTCGCTGAATTGGTGCCAGCGCCGCCGCCGTCGGAGGTGACGCTGATCTGGCAGCCGGGGCACTTCGACTGGGACGGGACTGATTACGTCACGGTGCCCGGCCGTTGGGTGGAGCGGGCCGGCCACGGCACCCTTTGGCAGGATGGCTATTGGAAATCGGCCGACGGACCCTCGGTCTGGGTGCCGGGCCATTGGATATAGCGGACTGCCCGGCTGCGGCCGGATGCCGCTGCTATTCCGGCGTGGTCCGCGGCGCCGGGCCGCCTCCCGCGCCGGTCTGGCTACCGGCGTCGGTCCCTGGGACGTTGCCGCCAGGACCCTGGCTCGTCGGCGGAGTCGCTGCCGCCTGCGGCGGGGCAACCGGAACGGGCGAGGGCGGCGGCGGCGGCGGCTCAGCCTGCCGCTGCCGCTGCAATGGGATGATGATGGGCTGGGCCGCTGCCGGAAGGGCGAGCAGGAGGATGCTCAACGCGGCGATATGATGCTTCATGCTGACCTTATTATCTGTCGGTAAGGGCGCCCGAGCCTAATGCCCAGGAGCCAGCGGTGCAGGCTTCGACTGTGCAGAAGCCGGCGCGGCCTCCGGACGGACGCTGCCCGTGGGCATCATTGGCCAGGGTGGAATGTCCGCAGGCCGTTGGAGTCCATCCCGAAGGTGCCGATGTAGGATTGGATTCCTACTTCAGGTTCGGGCGGCTCCGGGTTAGGCAACCCTGGCGCAAGCGATATAGGCCGCCGTGCGACGTGCTGCGGGCGCCGCGCGAATGGCGGCGGAAGCGGCAGGTCGTCACGGGTCGCCGAAGCACGCATCTCCGAAGCGTGAGCCTCAGGAGCGCGAGGACGCAAGCTCACTATCCGGGCCGCAGAGTGCGGCGTCGTGGTCGTCTCTCGCCGTGGCGCATCCTGCGGCACCTCGCCGCCATGCTGCGCTTCCCTGGCGGGCGCATCCGCCTGTCGCGGGGCCGCTTTTCGACTGGGACGCGGCAGCGCCGAAAGCACGGCGGCTGCGTCGTCGGGCAGCGAGGCTGCGGCCTGGGACGGCGGGGCGGACCCGTCCGGGACGGCGATCATGCCCGCTGCTCCCGTTATTGGCGGGGATTGTACGGGCGAAGCCTCGTGTGCAGCCCGCTCCTGTGCGGGGGAAGAGGCCGCGTCGGGCGAAGGGATCGTCTGGCTTAAGCTGGCGGACTGGTCTGGCGCTGCGCTCGTCGCCTGCAAGGGCGGCGCCGGCGAGGTTTGCTTCGGCGAGGACGGCAATGCGGCTGCGTCATGCGCCGCGGATGGCAGCGCTGCCGAGTCAGCCCCGACCGTGCGGTCCGGCGGGTGGGCTGGGCCTGCGATGGGGTAGGCTGGGCCGGAGGGCACGCCCGCCGGGGCGCCTGACGTCAGGGGAGGTGACCCGGCCAATACTCCTCCTGCGTCGGCCTGCCTCGCTGCAGACGCGGCCACGGACGGCGGGGCGGCCGGGGGCGGCGCAGATTGGGGCGGCGCAGATTGGGCGACCGCACGCGCTGCCCCGGTTGCCGCGCCATCCACCGCAACCGGCCCTGAAGCTGACACAGGCCAACCATGTCGGTCGCCCCGCGCGCCGAGCGCAAGGGCCGCCACGCCCGACACGACAACCAGTCCAAGCATGGCTCCGCCGGCCAACCAACGCGTCCTAGAGGCTGCGGGCGCGACCGGGCCGACATGCGGCATACCGCCCTGCCGTGGCAGCCCCGCCGGGACCCTGTCGGACAGAGCGTCCCGGACTGCCGATCCCGGCAAGGCCACCCAAGGTTCCGGCGCCTCGATAGCGATCACTGGACGGGAGCCCAGGCGCGCATGGAGAAAGTCTGCCTCCTCCCAGCTCAGCACCCCTATCAGGCCAGGCTCGCCCGCCAGAACCAGCCGCAGGCTTGCGCTGGCCCCGCAGGCGAACTGGAGGTATCGAAGGGCCTTGCGATGCAACTCCTGAGCGCCGCTGACCAGCAGCACGATCTCGGCGCACGTCTCATCGGGAACGGTGAGCATCCGGAAGCCAAGCTCCAGCACCGCGTCGTCGTGGACGGTCAGGTCGGGTCGGCCGGCGACCTGGGCCATCAACCCTGACAGGCTCAGGCCACCTGGCCCTGCCGCGGCGGCCCGCAGCACCCGGTAGTGATGACCCGCCAATTGCGACGCTGCCTCGTCCAGCAGGGCAGGCCTTTCGTCGCCCTCAACGATCAACACAGCGTCGTCGCCAGCCAGGACCTGGTTGAGCAACAGGCTGAGCGCCTTGGGCCGACTTGCCGGCAGGATGATGCTGAGTGTGTCCACAACCTTCCTAGAACCGACAAGCCCGGCCAGATTGTGGCGGGTTTACATCCGGGCGGGTTCGCGTTGCAAACGCGGATGAGGCCCAGTGGGTCATGATCAGGCGCCAGGAGGCTGGCTCGCCCCAGCCCGCTGCCCTGCGCCGGCACTGCCCGTAGTTGGCGCATTGTGCATCCGCACTTGCCCCAGAACGGATGGGAGACAGCGGGCAAAGCTTTCTTACACTCTGCAATGCAACGCACCGGGCGCGTTTTCGTATAAGGAGGCGTTCCCATCAGGAGGTCTTCCCCATGAGCATCCAACCCCGCGTGCGCCGCCGGTTCATCCGGATCCTAGCCGCGTTCGGCATCGCCGCCACGCTGGGCGGCTGCATCGTCGTCCCAGTCGGCGGCGGCTACTACCGGCCGCATCCCTATCGCTACTACTACTAACCGGCGTCGCACCGGCGGCCGGCCGACGGCCGCCGGGTCGGCGGAACTCGCAGTCCGAATCCTGGACGCCGCCGCCGAGTTGTTCCTGCGGAACGGCTTCTCGGCAACCAGCATCGAGGCGATCTCGGTCAAAGCCGGCGTGTCCAAGCGCACGCTATATGCGCGGTTCCCCGACAAGGACGCCATGTTCCTCGCCGTCGTGCAACGGCTGATCGGCACGTGGCTGACCGGCTTTGACGCTGCAATGGAGGGTGCGCCGTCGCTAGAGTCCGCACTGCTGACGGCCGGCCGCCACATGCTGGCCGTGGCGCTGACCCCTTCGGCGCTAGCGCTACACCGCCTCGTGGTGGCGGAGGCCGGACGCTTCCCCGATCTTGCCGTAGCGTTGCGGGACGGCGGCGCCCGCATCGGCATCGAACGGCTGTGCCGCCTGCTGCAAAGGCATCGCCCAGATGCCAGTCCCGGCCACCTGGCGTTCCTTGCGGAACAGTTCCAGCACCTGGTGCTTGCGGGACCGCAGGCCCGGGCGCTCGGCTTGGGCGAGCCTCTGGGTGCCGATGCACTCGCCGCCTGGTGCCACGCCAGCGCAATCATGTTCTTGCGGGCGATCCCCGGTGCTGAGCCGTAATCTGGCCTTCATACACTGGCCCATTTTGCCTAGTATTTAGGCTTTTAAACAGCATAAGCCTATGAAAGCGGCCGTTTTCGGCCCGTTCGGGTGGAATCTGACTGCTGGTCTGCCCTTTGGTTCTGGCCGGAGCCGAACCGCTGCCGTAAATCCTGCCCCCGTGCAGCAGCTCCCCATGACAACGGCGCAAAAGGCCTGATGGATAGCAATACCCCGGTGACGACGGGCACCGCCACGCATTGCCCGTACTGTGCCCTGCAATGCGGTATGAACGTCGTCCAGTCCGGCATCGGTGACGGTGCAGCCTGGGGCGTCGAGGCGCGCGACTTTCCGACCAACCGCGGCGGCCTGTGCCGCAAGGGCTGGACCGCCGCCACCCTGCTCGACAGCCCCGACCGCCTGCTCACCCCGATGCTGCGCGACAGCAAGGACGCGCCGCTGCGCCCGGCCACCTGGGACGAGGCGCTGGACCGCGTCGCCGCTGGCATCCGCTCCATCCAGGCCGAGGCCGGAGCGGACGCCGTCGCGGTGTTCGGCGGCGGCGGCCTGACCAACGAGAAGGCGTACGCATTGGGCAAGTTCGCCCGCGTGGCGCTAGGCACCGCCAACATCGACTACAACGGCCGGTTCTGCATGGCGTCCTCCGCAGCGGCCGGGCAGCGCGCCTTTGGGCTGGACCGCGGCATGCCGTTCCCCATCGCCGACATCGCCGCCGCCGGCTGCGTGCTGGTCAGCGGCGGCAACCCGGCTGAGACCATGCCGCCCATCATGCAGTGGTTCGACGAGGGCCGGGCGCACGGCGCACAGTTGATCGTCACCGACCCGCGCCGCACCGCCACCGCCCGCGCCGCCACCCTGCACCTGCCGCTGACCCCTGGCACCGACGCCGCGCTCGCCAACGGCCTGCTGAACGTCGCCATGACCCGGCGGCTGATCGACCCCGACTACATCGCCGCCCGCACCGAGGGCTGGGACCGGGTGCGCCGCGTCGCCGCCAGCTACTGGCCCGACCGGGTGGAGCGCATCACCGGCGTCCCCGCCCGCGACGTGGAGCGCGCGGCGGTGCTGCTCGGCGAGGCCGCCCGGGCCGAGGGCGGCCGCGCCATCATCCTGTCCGGCCGCGGCTCAGAGCAGCAGAGCCATGGCGTCGATAATGCGCTGGCCTTCATCAACCTGGCCCTGGCGCTGGGATTGCCGGGCCGGGCCGGCAGCGGCTGGGGCACCCTGACCGGCCAGGGCAACGGCCAGGGCGGGCGCGAGCACGGGCAGAAGACGGACCAACTGCCGGGCTACCGCCACCTGGCCAACCCGCAGCACCGGGCGGAGGTCGCAGCGGTGTGGGGCGTGGACCCGCACAGCCTGCCGCAGCCGGGCCTCTCGGCGTGCGAGCTGCTGGGCTCCATCGGCAATAAGGGCGCGCGCATCCGTGGCCTGCTGGTGTTCGCCTGCAACCTGCTGGTGTCCGCCCCGGACGCCGAGGCGGTGAAGGCGCACCTGCAGGACGCCGAGCTGCTGGTGGTGGCCGACCCCTTCCTGTCCGAGACCGCGGCCATTGCCGACGTCGTGCTGCCTGTGGCGCAGTGGGCGGAGGAAAGCGGCACCATGACCAACCTGGAGGGCCGCATCCTGCTGCGCCGTCAGGCCAAGCCGCTGCCGCCGGGCGTGCGGACCGACCTGCAGGTGATCGCCGGCATTGCGGAGCGGCTAGGCGCCGGCGGGCATTTCAGCGGCGACGCGGCCACGACCGGCGTTGAGTTCCGCCGGGCCACCGCGGGCGGCATCGCGGACTACTCCGGCGCGAGCTGGGACCACATCCAGGCCGAGGCCGGGGTGTTCTGGCCTTGCCCGGATACCGGCCCCGACGCCACGCCGCATGGCGGCACGCCCCGGCTGTTCCTGGACCGCTTCGCCCACCCGGATGGCCGCGCTCGCTTCCATGCCGTGGAGCACCATGGTGCCGCCGAGCAGCCCTGCGCCGATTTCCCGCTGATCCTGACCACGGGCCGCCTGATGGCGCAGTACCAGTCCGGCACCCAGACCCGCCGCGTGCCGGAGCTGGCCGCCGCCGAACCCGGCGCGTTCGCAGAGATCCACCCCGACACCGCCCGGCAGCACGGCATCGGCGCCGGGGACCAGGTGCGCCTGACCACCCGGCGCGGCACGTCCAGCATGGCGGTCCACCTGACGCGCGACATCCGACGCGACACGGTGTTCGTGCCCTTTCACTGGAGCGGCGAGGGCGCGGCCAACCGGCTCACCATCGCAGCACTCGATCTGGTGTCCCGCATCCCCGAATACAAGGCCTGCGCCGTCCGCCTGGACCGGGCCGTATGAGCCAAACAAGGAAGCCAAGCATGAGAGAGAGTACCCCGCACATCCTGGTCGGCACCCATGCCTTCACGGGCGCCGGCTACGACGTGCCGGCGCCGTTGGACGTGACCTACACCGTCCCTGCCGACCGGCGGGCGCAGACCGTCTATTTCCGTGCCGGCAACAGCACGCCGGAGATGATCGCCGTCGTGCTGGTGCGCGACGGCAAGCCGATGCGCAGCTTCCCGATCGGGGCCAAGGACGGGGTGCACATCCCGCTGGTCGTAGTCGAGGACCTGCAGCCGGAGACCAAGCTCGAGTTCCATGTGCTGGCCCCAGCCGGCACTGCGGGGACGCTGATGCTCGATATGGGCTTTGTGGAAATCTAGGGAGTATATGCGATGGACGGCATGACCTATGGCGCCACCAAGCAACGGCTGGTGGTGGTCGGCAACGGGATGGCGGGCGCCCGCGCAGTGGAAGAAGTGTTGGCCCGCGGCGGCGCGGACCAGTTCCAGATCACCATGTTCGGCGACGAGCCCTACGGCAATTACAACCGCATCATGCTGTCCAACATCCTGAGCGGGCAGCAGGAAACCCACGAGATCTACATCAACCCGCTGGAGTGGTACAAGGACAACGACATTCGCCTGCACAGCGGTGCCCGGGTGACCAGCATCGACCGCGCCGCCCGGATCGTGACCGCCGATAACGGCGTGCAGGAGGAATACGACACCCTGCTGATCGCCACCGGCAGCCGCGCCTTCATCCCGCCCATGGAGGGCGTCTGGCGCGATGACGGCAGCCTGCGCCCCGGCGTGTTCGCCTTCCGCGGCATCGATGACTGCACCGGCATCATGGCCGCAGCCAAGCAGAGCAAGGTTGCTGCGGTGATCGGCGGCGGCTTGCTGGGGCTGGAGGCGGCGCGTGGCCTGCTGAACCATGGCTGCGAGGTCCATGTGATCCACCTCGGCAGCCACTTGATGGACATGCAGCTCGACGTCCAGGGCGGCCTGATGCTGCGTAAGGCCATGGAGGCGATGGGCGTTACCGTCCACCTGTCCAAGATGACGACGACAGTGCTGACCGAGGGTGACGACAACCGCACCGCCAAGGTGGTGGGTCTGCGCTTCAAGGACGGCACGGAACTGGCCTGCGACATGGTGATCGTGTCCGCCGGCATCCGCCCGAACGCCGAGATCGCCGCGCGCGCCGGGCTTACGGTGGAGCGGGCGATCGTGGTGGACAACGCCATGCGCAGCCCGGACGACAGCCGGGTTTACGTGGTGGGCGAGTGCGCGCAGCACCGCGGCAAGGTCTATGGGCTGGTGGCGCCGCTGTGGGACCAGGCCAAGGTGTTCGCCGACCAGGTGACGGGCGCCAACGTCAACGCCGAGTACACCGGCAGCAAGCTGGCGACCAAGCTGAAGGTCATGGGTGTCGAGCTTGCCAGCATGGGCATTACCAACCCAAAGGACGACGGCGACGAGGTGATCCAGTTCAGCGAGCCGCGCCGCGGCACCTACAAGAAGCTGATCGTGCGCGATGGCCGGCTGGTGGGCGCCATCCTGATGGGCGACATCAGCAAGGCCGCCTACCTCATGCAGGCCTTCGACCGCGACAGCCGCCTGCCGGACGAGCGGCTGGAGCTGCTATTCGACCTCGGCGCGCCGGCGCAGGCGGTCACGCTGGACGAGATGCCGGCCGACGCGCAGGTCTGCAACTGCAACGGCGTCAGCAAGGGCGCCATCGGCGCGTGCGTCGCCGGCGGCGCCCGCAGCACCAGCGCGGTCATGAAGGCCACCCGCGCCGGCATGGGCTGCGGTTCCTGCAAGTCGCTGATTGGCGAGCTGGTCGAGTGGTTCGCCGGCGGTCAGGTCGAGGAAGACCCGAGCATCCACTACTACGTCCCCTGCATCCCGCTGGCGAAGGTGGAGCTGGTGGCGAAGGTGAAGCGCCTCGGCCTGCGCTCGGTGTCGGCGGTGTTCGCCGCCCTGTCCACCACCGGGGAGGACGCCGCGAGCAAGCCGCCCCTGGCGAGCCTGCTGGCGACCATCTGGGCGGGCGAGTATGAGGACGAGCGCGACGCCCGCTTCATCAACGACCGCGTGCACGCCAACATCCAGCGCGACGGCACCTTCTCCGTCGTGCCCGAGATGCCCGGCGGCGTCTGTACCCCCGCCGAGCTGATGCGCATCGCCCAGGTCGCGGTGAAGTACAAGGTGCCGCTGGTGAAGCTGACCGGCGGCCAGCGGATCGACCTCGTGGGCATCCCCAAGGCCGACCTGCCCGGCGTCTGGCAGGACCTGGACATGCCGGCCGGCACCGCCTGGGGCAAGAGCTACCGTACCTGCAAAAGCTGCATCGGCACCGAGTTCTGCCGCTTCGGCCTGGGCGACAGTATGAGCCTGGCGATGAAGATCGAGCGCCGGTTCCGCGGCATCGACAGCCCGGCCAAGATGAAGCTCGCCACCGCCGGGTGCCCGCGCAACTGCTCGGAGGCGCTGGTGAAGGACGTGGGCCTGGTCGCCATCGGCGAGGGCCGGTGGGAGATCTACGTGGGCGGCGCCGCCGGGGCGCACATCCGCAAGGGCGACCTGCTGTGCGTCGCGGAGGGCGAAGAAATGGCCCTGCGCATCTCCGGCCGCTTCATGCAGTACTACCGCGAGAACGCGAAGTGGAAGGAGCGCACCTACAGCTTCGTCCCGCGCATCGGCTTGGAGCGGATCAAGGCCATCGTGGTCGATGACTCCGACGGCATCGCGGCGGCGCTGGACGAGGCGATGCTGGCCAGCACCGAAGCGGCGTACGACCCCTGGAAGGAAGCCGTGAAGCCGCGCACCGTCAACCAGTTCGCGGACGTTCTGGAGCCGGAGGCAGTGGGTGGCGATGACTGACACGATGTTGGAGCACCGCGTCGGCCCACTTGACGCGGTGCCGCGCGGGGAGGGCCGGGTGTTTGCCGTCGGCGGCCAGCGTCTGGCGGTGTTCCGCACCCATGCGGACGGGGTGTTCGCCACGCAGGAGCTCTGTCCGCATTTAGGCGGCCCGCTGGCGGATGGGCTGATCGACGGCAATGCGGTAATCTGCCCGCTGCACGACCGCATCTACGACCTGCGGAACGGCGACGGGCTGAACACGGATTGCCGGGTACAGACCTTCCCGGCCCGCGTCGGCCCGGATGGGGTGATTATGGTCAGCCTGGCGTAGCAGGCCATTCCTATCCTCCGGGGGGAAGACAACTGCGCACGATATGAGGACTGCATCGGCTCCCTCCCCTCTTCGGGTCAGGGAGCAGGTGCTGTTATCAAGTCATGCCGTTTCCAAGGAGGCGGTGCATATCCTACTGGCCGATCAGCGCCGCCAGGCCTGGCCCGGCCATGCGGACCCATGCTGCAACCTCATCCTGCGCCGCCCTCCGCAGCAGGTCAGTAAGCGCCGCGCCAGGCCTGTCGATCGTCATGCCGTGCCCGAGCATGTCGGCCTGGTTGCGCGCCTCCCGCTCCTGCAGCCGCTGCCATCCCGCGGCCTCGGTCATCGCGGCAGCTTGGTCCACCACGGCGCGGAGGTCGGGTTCAAGGGCATTCCAGGCAGCATCATTCAACGTCGTGAACGACAGCGGCATCGCGTAGCCGATGGCGGTGAAGTGCGGCAGGTGGTCCCATAGGCGCCGCCCCGCGCCACCGTCGCCGCTGGACAGCACCGCAGCCAGGCTGCCGTCCTGCAGCCGCACTATGGCGTCCGCAAAGGAAAGCTGCACCGGAGATGCGCCGGCCCGGGCGAACACCGCCGTCCCAGCGGCGTCGTAGGTGCGGATAGCAAGCCCCTGCAGGTCTTTGGGATCATGGACCGGTGCGCGGCTCCAAATGCCCGTCGGCGGCCACGGCGTCGCATAGAGCAGCCGTTGCCCAAGCGCTGCGAAAGCGGCGGCATAGCGCACCCGCGCGCCGTCGTAGAGCCGGCGCGCCTGGTGCATGTCGGTCGCAACGAACGGCAGCGAGCTGAGCGAGAACACCGGGTCCAGCCCGCCCAGGGCGCCGCCGAACGAGTCGCCCACGATGACCCGGCCCGCCTGCACGGCGGCGGGCATGGTAGCGGAGCGCAGGCCGTCCGGCGCATCGTAGGCTGGCTGCAGGATGATCGCCCCGGCGCTGTCCTCCGCCAGCAAGCGGGCCAGGGTTGCCAGCCCCTCCCCCGGCATCGCCGTCGCCGGGTATTCGGTTGCGGCGGACCAGACGGCTGCTGCGCCGGCGCGGCAGGGCGCGAGCAGCATCGCGGCCAGGCCAAGACGGCCGGCCGTACGGCGGCGCAGGGAAAGCTTCGGCGTCATCGGTCCCGTATAGCCCGATCCGGTCCCGATGGCCTAGAAGCGGGGTCCATATGCACGGGGTCCCAATGCGACAGGCGCTGCACCGGCTGCTGATCGACACGCGCGGCAAGGGCCTGACCGAGATCACCCGGCCGATGCTGGCCTGGGTGGCGGACCAGGGCATCGGCACCGGCCTGTTGACGGTGTGGTGCCGCCATACCTCGGCCTCCCTGACCGTGCAGGAGAACGCCTCGCCGGCCGTGCGGGCGGACATCACCAAGTTCTTCGAGGCGCTGGCGCCAGAAGATGCCGGGCGCTACCTGCACGATGACGAAGGGCCGGACGACATGCCGGCGCACCTGCGGGCCATGCTGACCGGCACGCAGCTCACGATTCCCGTTGCCGAAGGCCGGCCGGTCCTCGGCACTTGGCAGGGCGTTTACCTGTTCGAGCACCGGCGTGCACCGCACCGGCGAGAGGTCGTGCTGCACCTGCTGGGCGAGCCGCCGGGTGCGGATGTTCATGGCGCCACCTGACAACCTGCCCGATTGGGTCTAACCCTGGAGCAATGAACGCCGACGCGGGCTATGCCATCCCTCGCGGCCCACACGGGGATGAACGGCGCCATGGACATGCCCGATGCAACGCCGCAGTTGGAACCCGGCCCGATCCCGCCCGAGCCGCTGATCCGCCGCAAGCAGCCCGGCGACCTGCGCAGTGCGCGCTGGTTCGGCCCCGCCGACCTGCGCAGCTTCGGCCACCGCTCGCGCGCGATGCAGATGGGCTACGCGCCGGAGGAGTGGACGGGCCGCCCGGTGATCGCAATCCTGAACACCTGGTCCGACCTGCAGCCCTGCCACATGCACTTCAAGAGCCGCGTGGACGACGTGAAGCGCGGCATCCTGATGGCCGGCGGCTTCCCGGTTGAACTGCCGGCGCAGTCGCTGTCGGAGAGCTATCTGAAGCCCACGAGCATGCTGTACCGCAACATGCTGGCGATGGAGGCCGAGGAGCTGCTGCGCGCCCACCCGATCGACGGCGCAGTGCTGATGGGCGGGTGCGACAAGACGACGCCGGGGCTGCTGCTGGGCGCCACCAGCATGGACCTGCCGTCGATCTTCCTGCCCGCCGGGCCGATGCTGCGCGGCAACTGGCAGGGCCGCGTGCTGGGCTCCGGGTCCGACAGTTGGAAGTACTGGGACGAGCTGCGGGCGGGCAAGATCACCGACCAGGACTGGCTCGGGGTGGAGGGCGGCATCGCCCGCAGCTACGGCACCTGCATGACGATGGGCACCGCCAGCACCATGACCGCCATCGCCGAGGCGGTCGGCATGGTGCTGCCCGGCGGCAGCAGCATCCCCGCCGCGGACGCCGGGCACATCCGCCTGGCCAGCGAGAGCGGGCGGCGCATCGTGGACATGGTGTGGGAGGACCTGACGCCCCGGCGCATCCAAACGCGCGCAGCGTTCGGCAACGCCATTGCGGTCGCCATGGCCATGGGGTGCTCGACCAACGCCATCATCCACCTGATCGCCATGGCCCGCCGCGCCGGGCACGACGTAGGGCTGGCCGACTTCGAGCACTACAGCCGCCGCGTGCCGGTGATCGGCAACGTGCGGCCGAGCGGCAACCAGTACCTGATGGAGGACTTCTTCTACGCCGGCGGCATCCGGGCGCTGATGGGCGAGATCAGGGAGCACCTGGACCTCGGCTGCCTGACCGTGACCGGGCGCACGCTGGGCGAGAACATCGAGGGCGCGCGGGTGTTCGACCCCGACGTGATCCGCTCCACGGGCAACGCGGTCTATGGCGAGGGATCGCTGGCCGTGCTGCACGGCAACCTCGCGCCGGACGGCTGCGTGATCAAGCCCGCCGCGATGGACCAGAGATTCCTGCGCCATAGCGGCCCGGCGCTGGTGTTCGACGACTATCCAAGCCTCAAGGCCGCCATCGACGACGAGGCGTTGGACGTGACCGCCGACCACGTCCTGGTGCTGCGCAACGCGGGTCCGCAGGGCGGCCCGGGGATGCCGGAGTGGGGCATGTTGCCAATGCCCAAGCGGCTGCTGCGCGAAGGCCACCGCGACATGCTGCGCCTGTCGGACGCGCGCATGTCGGGCACCAGCTATGGCGCCTGCGTGCTGCATGTCGCGCCGGAAAGCTGGATCGGCGGCCCCTTGGCCCTGCTGCGGACGGGCGACATCGTCACGGTGGACGTGCCGGCCCGCAGCATCCGCATGGAGGTGCCGGACGAGGAACTTGCGGCCCGCCGCGCCGCCTGGACGCCGCCGCCGCCGCGCTACGAACGCGGTTACGGCTGGGCGTTCAGCCGGCATGTGCAGCAGGCCAACGAGGGCTGCGACTTCGACTTCCTGCGCACCGACTTCGGGGCGCCCGTCCCTGAGCCAGTGATCTACTAGCCGCCTGCAGGGGACCGCGCCGATGCCGCTCACGCCCAGCACCCGCGACAAGCTGCGGCAGGTCAGCACGGCCACGCTGGCGACTGCGTTGTTCAAGCGCGGCCTGCGCCATCAGATGGTGCAGGACGTGCGCCCGCTGTCGCCGCTGCGGGACGGCAGCATGGTCGGCGAGGCCTACACGCTGCGCTACATCCCGGCGCGCGAGGACCTGAACGGGTTGGAGGTGTTCCGCAACCACGGCCACCCGCAGCGCCGGGCCATCGAGGACTGCCCGCCCGGCTGCGTGCTGGTGATCGACAGCCGGAAGGATGCGCGCGCGGCGTCGGCCGGGGGGATCCTGGTCACGCGCCTGCAGGTGCGCGGCGTTGCGGGCGTCGTCACCGATGGCGGGTTCCGTGACAGCGCCGAGATTGCGGCGCTGAGCATGCCAGCCTATCACAACCGGCCGAGCGCGCCGACGAACCTCACGCTGCACCAGGCAATCGACGTGCAGGTGCCCATCGGCTGCGGCGACGCGCCGGTGTTCCCCGGCGATGTCGTGGTGGGCGACATGGACGGCGTGATCATCCTGCCGGCCCACTTGGCGGACGACCTGGCGGACGAGACCGCCGAGATGACCGCGTTCGAGGACTTCGTGACCGATCAGGTGCGTGGGGGCCGGGCGACATTGGGTCTGTATCCGCCAACCGATCCGGCGAACCTGGACCTCTTTGCTGACTGGCGGCGGCGGAACGGCCGCTGACCGCTGATCAGCCGGTGGCGCCCGGCAGATGGCTGCCGGGCTTGAGTCGGGGCGGCAACGGCCGATTCCGTTGCGTTGGAGGCCGAGAGAGCCTACTTAAGGTTGTAGCAATCGTGGCGGCGCTTCACAACAGTTGGACCTATGGCACTCTTTAGTAAAAGCAAGAAAGCCAACGACGCCGCGGAGAAAGAAGACGAGGAGCTGACCGCAGCTTTGTCGGCTCGTCTTAACGAAGTCGTAATTCGTCGCAAGCAAGCCGCCGACCTCGACAACCAGAACAATCCCACCTTGCAAGTCTCGATATCGCATGTCGAGGAGGCAGCTAGCCCAACGGCGCCGCGGGCCTCTGCGCCGTCACCTGCCCCGGCAGCTCCGGACCTGGCGGCGCCGGCTGACGCCGCCATGGCCCCGTTCGACGCCGCGGCTGCCCCGGCCGTCGTCAATGTGCCAGCCAACTGGCCGTCCCCCGTGGCGGCGCCAGCCGCAGCCGCCGGCCTCTCCAAGGCGCCGGTAGCGTTCCCTGCCGATGCTTACGCCGATGTGCCTGCGCGGGTCGCCGGCGCGGCGCCGGTGGAAACGGTTGATCTCCGGCGCGCAGCCCCTCCAACCCCTGCGCCATCGACGCTCGATCCCGGCCTGGGGCAGCTCAGCCCGTTTGCGATCAACCCCGACGAGATCGACTCGCTGCTGCAGGAGACGGCGCGGCGTATCCGCAGCATGGGCTCGGTGAACATCCTGGTCGCCGGGCAGACGGGCGTGGGCAAGAGCACCCTGATCAATGCCGTGTTCGGCGAGCAGTTCGCCAAGACCGCCGCCGGCCGGCCCGTCACGCAGAACGCCGAGTGGTTCAGCTCCGAGAGCGTGCCGCTGCGCATCCTGGACACCCGCGGCCTGGAGGCGAAGGACTACGAGGAAACGCTGCAGATGATGCGCTCGGAGATCGAGCACCTGCGCGCCCAGCAGGACGAGCGCGACCAGTTGCACCTGGGCTGGGTCTGCATCTCCTCGCCCAGCAGCCGGGTGCAGGACTGCGAGGTGGACATCGTCCGCATCCTGAACAAGTACGACATCCCCGCCATCGTCGTGCTGACCAAGGACGATGACGACGAGGAGTTCGCCGTGATCGTCGGCCAGATCATGGTCGAACGCCGGGCGGAGGTTGCCGGCATCGTGCCGGTCCGCGCGCTGTCGAAGCCCAAGCGGGGCTCGGCGGGCCTGGAGGACCTGGTGGCCGCGACGTTCAAGGCGCTGCCACAGGCGCACCGCTCCGCCTTTGCCGCGGCGCAGAAGATCAACCGCGACATGAACAGGTCGGCCGCGGAGGATTACGTGACCGCGGCAGCCAGCGCCGCCGCCGCCGCCGCCGTGATCCCGGTGCCGTTCAGCGACATGGTGACGCTCGCGCCGATCCAGGCGAGCATGCTCGTGGGCATCTCCAACGCATTCGGCCTGGCGTTCGAGAAGCCGCAGGTGATGCAGCTCATCTCGACGGTCCTGGGGTGCCTGGCGATATCCCAGGTGGGCCAGTGGGCCGTAGGGACCGCGTTGAAATTCATCCCCGGCCCCGGCTCCATCCTCGGCGCCGCGCTGAACGCCACCGTCGCAGGCGCCATGACCAAGACCCTGGGCACCACCTACATCCGCTTCCTGTACTCGTTCATCGAGACGAACAGCCGGGCGCCCACCTCCGACGAGGTGCAGGCGATCTTCCCGGGCTTCTTCAAGGCTCGCCGCGACGCCTAGGCAGACCTTCGCAGGTTCATGGGCACATGAAGCCGCAGCATGGTCGCGTAACTTGGCTCTGCCCGCCAGGTGCCCGGCTGGGCAATCCTGCTTGAGCATTCGTCCGCAGTCAGGCTGATCCGGCGGCGCCTTAGCCCGTGAGGCGAGCGGCTAGGGCAATGTTGCCGCCCAGCGGCTTGGATACAATCTCGGTCGGGCGGCGGCCGCCCCTGTCCGGCGCATCGCCGCGCCAAAGCCGGCCTGCGATGGCGGCCAGACTAGGACCGGCCAGACTAGGACCAATCAGGGTCGGACACGAACGGCAGGCTGCTACTGCGGCGCCAGGTACACCTCAACCCGGCGGTTGCGCTCGCGTCCCTCGGGGGTCGCGTTGTCCGCCACCGGAAGCTCCGCGCCAAACATCGCGGTTTTCCCTGGCACGATCCCCGCCTTGCTCAGGGCCGTCATCACCACCTCGGCCCGCCGCTGCGACACCACCTGGTTGGCAGCCGGAGCGCCATTGCTGTCGGCGAACCCGGCCAGGATGACCCGGCTCGCACTGACGCGCTGCGACTTCAGATAGGTGACGAGCCGGTCGAGGTCCCGCACGCTGCGGCCATCCAGTTCCAGCGAGCCGGGCTGGAACCGGAAGTCAACCGATAGCCGCGTTGCCCCCGCGACAAGCTGCTTGAACCGTTCGGACGCAGCGTCCGGCACGGCGGCCGACTCGGACTTGACGGTCAGCGGCACCAGGCCGGACGCCTCGACGACCGCCTGCCCGCCCGCGGAAGACACGTAGGCGGAGAAGCGCTTCACGAACAGGTTCGGCGATGACGGGGCGGTATAGAGGTAGAGCCGTTGCGACAGCGGGTAACTTTCCGTCGCGATGGAGAGGTCGCTCGGCGCGACCGGGCTGGCGTTGGCGTCGGCGACGGCCAGCACTTTCGCATTCCCCGTGTTGCCGAAGGCGGTCAAGCCAATGCCGTCGCGGTCAGTGGCGATGGCTGCGGCCAATGCCTGTTCGCTGGCGACCTTGACGGCCGTTGCGGACAGGTCGTCCTGGCTCATGAGCATGTCCTGCGAGGTGTCGATCGCGCCGCCCTGGTTATCTACGGCATAGACGTGGATCGGGCCTGGCGCCCCGCCGAGTTGCGACCAGTCCGCGATGTGCCCGCCCAGGACAGAGTGCAACTGCGGGATCGTCAGCGACAGCAGGCGATTGGCCGGGCTGACGACCACGGCGACGCCCTGGATGCCGATGATGGTCTCGCTGGCTGCTGCAGTCATGTCGCCGAGCGACGACAGCCGCTCCGCTTCAACCGGCGAGATTTTGCGGGACGACATCGCCATGTCGGCGCTGCCACGCAGCAACGCCGTGAACAGCAATTCTAAGTGGCTGTTGACGGTTGTGGGTTCCGCTGTGCCGTGCGGTGTGATTCAAGCTCCGGATGGAGCTTCTGAACACCCTTGTTGCGGGCGTGCGCTGGGCTTGCGCGTCGTTCCCT
>JAABUX010004195.1_pt1 | contig 18458 bp, 27 predicted proteins | sample 5561851 | NCBI WGS metagenome assembly JAABUX01 (sample SAMN10711883, study PRJNA513361) | rock metagenome | isolation source: Antarctica rocks | place: Antarctica: Victoria Land, Richard Nunatak red sandstone | collected 2016-01-03 | reverse complement strand
CGAGCGCATGTCAGTTTCGAGCATTCTGTGGGTCAAGCTGCCAGTGTATGATAGCACATGAGCTGCAGTTACTGCGGCACCTCCCTTCTTGCGCCGGACTTTCGCCTGCATCGTGTGCTCAATCACCGTTCGTTGCTCGCCCGCATTCGTCGCTTTGACCAGCCAGTGATCGTTACACTTCTGTCCTCGTGCAGGGCATCTTTGGCTGCGGTGCGCACAGCGACTACGGCGTCATGACCCTCCTGGCGGTCGCTGACGGCGTCCCGGGCCTGCAGATCAAGTGCGGGACGCCACTGTGTGTAGACTGTGAACAGCGGCTGCATACATGGGTTGCTCACGCGATCATTCCATTGGCATATGGCCATTGTGCCATATGCAACCCTACTGCTGGCATTCCAATACTGTCTCAGTGGCGTTTTCCGAGCTCTAGTGCTGGGCACCCCGATACTGTCGTAGTGGCATGTTCCGAGCACATTCCGAGCTTGCGCCCCCTGCACCAGACCCAGCTGAGCGGGCAGTGCTGCCGCGATGGCAGGCGCGGCGAGTCCTGGGTGAACGTGCCGGCGGTGCCCAACACGATCCTGGTCAATCTGGGCGACATGCTGGAGCGGTGGACCAATGGCCTCTACAAGTCCACCATGCATCGGGTATGGCCGGTGCCCACGCTTGCACCCCGCACCTAACCCCGCTTATGAGAAGAAGACACCATGCCAGCGTGTTGGACATTGCACAGCAATGAAAAGCAACCCGGCACGGAATAAATCCAAGTGCATCCCGTGAACGAGTGATTTTGTTTACAATACGCAAGCTGGAAAGTTCCACATGGCAGCATGGCTAGCTGCAAATGCCCTTGAACAGAGCAATAACCCATCTGCGGCAGCTCGGCGTCACGGCACTGAACCCGACTGCAGCCCCAGGTCTCGCTGCAATCCTGATCGTGACGCGCAGGTGGTGACGACGTCGACGGAGGAGCGGTACAGCAGCGCGCTGTTCCTGGACCCGGACTTCAACGCGGTGGTGGACCCGGCGCACGTGCCCAGCTGCTGCTCGCCGGAGCGCCCGCCGGCGTTCGAGCCCATCACCTGCGGCGACTACATCATGGCCAAGTACAACTCCACATACCAGGTCGCCCCCGCCAGCGTCGCCGCCGCTAGCTGAGGCTCTCAGGCGGGAGGCAATGGCTTCGGCCCCTGCGCTCAGCGCGCGAGGCAGCGGCCATCCGTGCTGAGACGCGCATGCAAGCGTCGTGCCAGAGCGATCATGGGCAACTGTGCTCTACGCCATACAAAGTAACGAGGAATTGTGGGTGCACTGCCACAGCCTCGCAGGCAGTGCTCCACGTGTTCTTCCTTGCTGCGTAGGACCATATCATCACAATCGGATTACAAATATGAAGTCTGATACTGTCTTGCGATTTCTGCTCTCTGGGTCGTCTGTCGAGGGTTCCTTCTGTTCTGGCTGTCTGTGACATTTGATGTACATCCAGCTGGGAGGCCGCAGCCGCTTGCGAGCGCCGGCATGCACCGTGTTGTGTCACGCTTGGTTTCTGTTGGCAATGTGCTCCTGTAAGGCCCCTGCAGGTACCTGCCAAGTTGGCGGCACGCGCCTGCAAATGTCGTCTCCAGCCCCGCAGTATGAAGCTCAGCAGAGACACGCGGCGTCTTAGTTTGTGCGACAACTGCTGCAGCCGTTGCCACGAGACTGGATTTGCAGCAAAATTCTGTGCTGCAGAACGTAATGTCCTGGACCCGCCCGGGCAATTGGGGAGGGGGTAGGGGAAAATGTGCATGTTCAGTACCTTTTGATTTGTTCAATTGTTGCTTCGTCGCACAGCTGGGTCGCGTCGTCGCTGCATGGACGAACCAGAGGAGGACAAGAAGGTCATCCGAGCGCTCGACAAGGACGACATCGCCTTGCTCAAAACATACGGCCTCGGCCCGTATGCGTCCCGCATCAAGGGTGCCGAGCAGTCTCTGAAGGACGTAGCGAAGCGGGTAAACGACATCTGCGGCATCAAAGAGTCGGACACGGGCCTGGCAGCGCCCAGCCGATGGGACCTCGTCGCGGACAGGCAGGCCCTGCAGGAGGAGCAGCCCCTGCAGGTCAGCACCTGCCGACGACAGCGCACCCCCTCTCCACTTCCCCTCCTCCCCGCGCACCGTGTGTCCTGTGGTATTGCTCTTGACGACACCGTCTGCCAGAAGAGGCGTCCTGGCATACCGGCCTCTGCTGCCGCGCGGTGCTATAGTCGTTGCGCACAGCTCGAGCGGCGTCACAGCTCGATGCTGCCACCCCTGCTGCGCAGGTCGCGCGGTGCACAAAGATCATCAACCCGGGCGCCGACGATGCCAAATATGTCATCAACGTCAAGCAGATCGCCAAGGCGCGCGCTGTGCCGCTTGCTCTGCCTCTGGCCTGGTGCCTTCCTCGTTTGCAAGGCTGCGACGCTTGCGTTCGAATCTTCACTTGACTGGCACAGTGTTGTATCATCAGTTGCTTACCAACCCTGCGACAGAGCTGAGGAGCTGATACACCTTCTGCCATGTGCAGTTCGTGGTGGGGCTGGGTGACAAGGTGGCGCCCACGGACATAGAGGAGAGCATGCGCGTCGGGTGCGGTGCCCTTTTGCCGCCCAGCCCACTGTCACCCAGTGTGCTTGCGTGCATCTGGTGCACTCTAAGGGGAAAATATCAAGAGATTAGCGCCAGGATGTGCTGCGTCGATTCGATGGCAATTGCGAGCAATGGGCACACTCTCATCTTGTCCGCATGCTGGTTGATGCACTCGAGCCTTCGAAGGCCCTGCTGCCTGTATAGACATCTGTTTCTCAGGATCAGCGACGTTGCAGCCAGCCTCCGGTCAAACGATGACGAGACCTTCCATGCTACGCCGTTGCAGGGTGGACCGCAACAAGTATCAGATTCAGATCCCGCTGCCGCCGAAGATCGACCCGACGGTGACGATGATGACGGTGGAGGAGAAGCCCGACGTCACCTACTCCGACATCGGCGGCTGCAAGGAGCAGGTGAGCAGCTATGTCTTACGAAACATAGGATTTAGGCCGTCACGAGCTCGCGCTGCGTCTCATGTGTCATGCGCACTGCAGAAAGGGGCAGGTGACGAAAAACGCGAAAACAGATTACTGCTTGCTGGATGGGCTTTGCTCGCATTCTACGTTGGGCTTCATCTCTGGGCGATGTGGACAATACGACAGAGGTATATGGCGTCGGACTTCTGTCTGCATTGCAGATCGAGAAGATGCGGGAGGTGGTGGAGCTGCCCATGCTGCATCCGGAGAAGTTCGTGGCCCTGGGCATCGACCCGCCCAAGGGCGTCCTCTGCTACGGCCCGCCAGGTGGGTCAGGGTCAGGGTCAGGGTCAGGGTCAGGGTCAGGGTCAGGGTCAGGGTCAGGGTCAGGTTTAGAGGCTGGGGTCACGATTAGATATATGGCTGGGGTCACGGTGAGGATGCACTGAACAAGAATACCTAGCGTCCATGCACTCTTTGAGGAGCTGGCTGCGGGGGCCACAGTGGCACCATGGTGAGGATTTGCCGTCAAGCTCCTGCTTCCAAGGCACGATGCAAGTGACGGACAGCGTCAGGTCGGTCGTCAGGGCCGTAACCTCCGCGTCATGGGCTCATGCCGCCTTACCAGGCCTGGCCTGGGAGCAATCCTAAGGGCTAGCCACCGCTGAATGGGAGACTAGGCTCTTGTGTCACTGTCATGCGAGAACCTGGCATCGATCTTACAACTGCTTTGAATAGGTATTCAAGTTTCCGTGGGATACCAATATAAAACTACGTTTAGGAAGAAGACAACAGCTGAATTTCTGTATAGAACAACACACTAAAAGCAGAATTTCAATAAGCCATACCATTACGCCCTACATTTGATTTCCGACCCATCGACGATCGGCAGGCACGGGCAAGACGCTGCTGGCGCGGGCGGTGGCGAACCGCACGGACGCGTGCTTCATCCGGGTGCGCGGCCTGCTCCAAAACGCTGTCTTTCGGCGGCCATCAACCAATGCTGCTCGACCTGTCACGAATGGACTGTCTATCGTGGCGCAAGCAGCGGCTCAACGTGCTGCATTACCAACGCTTTACCGTGCTGTCTGGTGTCCACCGCATCGAGATGTTGCGCCCAAGTCACGTTCCACATGAGGTCGGGTCTGTATCATGGTCGTCTGCGTTGTGTTGCAGGTCATCGGCAGCGAGCTGGTGCAGAAGTACGTGGGCGAGGGCGCGCGCATGGTGCGGGAGCTGTTCCAGATGGCGCGCTCCAAGAAGGCCTGCCTCATCTTCTTCGACGAGGTGCGCACGGCCGGCGCGCAGGCCACTGGCTTGTCCTGTCAGTGGCCGGGCGATGGCCGTCCGAGCGTCACACCGGTGCTGTCACGCTGCATCCAAGTCAGGACAAGATGCACGTTATGTGGTGTGGGTCGATGCCGCAGCTACCTTATGCGGCGTCATGCAGCATCCTAACGCACAGTGCTGTGTGTATGGCCAGGCTCATTGGCAGGCAAGCCTTTGAGTAGACATACATATGCGTTCCAGGTCAGGCGTGCTCTAGGTCAGATGTGATGTGCTGTGACCGATGTCTGCAGGTGGACGCGATCGGCGGGGCGCGCTTCGACGACGGCCAGGGCGGCGACAACGAGGTGCAGCGGACGATGCTGGAGATCGTGAACCAGCTGGACGGCTTCGACTCGCGCGGCAACATCAAGGTGTGCGACACGCGGGCCGCAGAGCTCGGTTCGTCTGCAGGCGGTGCCGGCCTGTGGCTTCGTGCTGAAGCACAATGCCTTCTGCTGGGGTTCGAGCAGTGTCATGGAATCCAAGCTGCGGTTGGAAGCACAAACCCTCCGGTGTAGTGTCGTCTCACCCAAAACCTGCTGTGATGAGGCCATGTTCAGCGCAGCGGTCTTCTCACGTACCAGCAACATGCGTCCAGGTGCTGATGGCGACCAACAGGCCGGACACGCTGGACCCCGCGCTCCTGCGGCCCGGCCGCCTGGATCGCAAGGTGTGCTTTGCACCACCTGTGCCGTAGAACGCCGAGCACCAGCCGCACAGAGCCTGTCGCATCACGCCGTGTAGCCTCGTCCATCTGCGCCCTTCCAGCTGCGCAATCTTCTGCTGTGGTGGTCGGGGCTGCATCCCATTGACGAGCTGAAGGATTGCAGCTGAAGGATCGTGACGTTCTTTGGTAAGTTCTCCGATAAACATCTTGAACTATAAACGAAAATAACTACGGACAATTGCAAAAAGGGATAAATTCAGATCTATTCTGCTGTCCGCGTGTGCAGGTGGAGTTCGGGCTGCCGGACCTGGAGAGCCGGACGCAGATCTTCCAGATCCACACGCGCACCATGAACTGCGAGCGCAACATCCGGTTCGAGCTGCTGGCCAGGTACGCGGCTTGCAGGGGGCATAACGACGCACGAGGCTTCGGCTGTGGGCCTCTGCCCTCACTGGCTAACGATCACTTTGATTGGCCCCACTTTGAGGTTTGGGCCATGTCTCAGCCGTTCGGCAAGCGCGACCTCTTTTGCTCCAAAGCCATGGCCTGAGCGCTCCGGTGACCTTTGATGGTGTGGACACGCCAGGTTGTGTCCGAACAGCACGGGCGCCGACATCCGCAGCGTGTGCACGGAGGCGGGCATGTTCGCCATCCGGGCGCGACGAAAAACGGTGACGGAGAAGGATTTCCTGGACGCAGTGCAGAAGGTGCGCTGACTCGGTCTCTGTGCGATGGCTAGTTTGAGGGGCAGACGGCATGTAAGACCCCCCGCCGCTCCCTACGGCTATCACACAATAAATGATGGCGACGCTAGCTGTGCTGCACATCTTTTGCGGTTTGTCAGGCGCCAAAGTCCACCAACGGGCGCTCTTCATGATGCGCTTGTCAATGGCAGTCCCCGCAACGTTACCCTCTCTGCATCAGCTGACTGTGTCACCGTCTTGCTGCAGGTCATCAAGGGCTTCGCGAAGTTCTCAGCGACGCCTGCATACATGGTGCGCAGCCTGTTCGACAGGGCTATTGTGCAGCATCTCCTCAGGCGACGCTCATGTATGAGGATGCGCTCATTTGCGCTGACAGCATGCTGCTCGTGGACAACTGTCCGCTGCATCGGCTCCTGACGTCTGCATTTTGCTCTTGTGCAGGTGTACAATTGATCATGGCGCTGCATTCGGTGGTGCTGCACATGTACATACAGAGATCAGAGCGTGCAGTGAGCTGTCAGCTGTGCAGCTGAGCACATAGCTAGGCAGCACTCAAATACGTCTCATTAGACTGTCTGGGGTGCGTTACAACTGTGAGCTGGCAGAACAAGCCACCTAGTCGGTCATGCTGCCATGCGAGAACTTGCCTCAGCATGGCCTCTGAGCGCGGAGCGCAGGATCTCAGGCTGAAACCTCAGTGGTCCTTCAATGATACTTGTGGCAGGCCTTTGACGGTGTGGTGCATGGCTGCCCCTCTGAGGGGGCCGGAATAGCTGTATCAAGGTGCAGCTGCTATGGGCTCAGTCATCCCAGCACGTCCAGCACCTGCAGCAACCGCATCGGGATGTCAGTACAATCACGTCACAGCAGATGAGCGAGAATCCTTAGCAGCACATGACACATGGGCATGCCTCGCAGTCCACGGAGCGTCACCTTCGTGCAGAATGCATCAAAATGCGGGTTCAGAAGCGCCTTCTCCAGAGCCTGCAGCAGCCAACGACCAAACAATCAACGATTGCGTCAACAAGCGTGTATGGCCCATATATGGCCCCGCCCCACAAGTCCGCGGGCCTCAGTCACCGTGCCTGCAGGAGCTGCAGGCATTGCTGGCGTTTGCATGCGGCAAGTGAAGAAGGAGATATGTGGCGCAGGTCTCACAGCACCTGCTCAGGGGTGTGTGCCGAGTCGATCTGCCTGATGACATCCTGCAGACGGATGTCCTCGACCTGGCTCCGGACCTCCACCGATGACGCTGCACGCGTGCAGCAATTCAGCTCAGTGTCCTGGCAGGAACCGGACCTCAGCTCAATCCTAGAGCATCGCCTACCCCGCCAACTGCGGTTCCGCCCACTCAGATAGGTTGGCAGTGCAAATTAGGCCGAGTTCATTGTTGCAGACAACTGCATGCCTCTGCGAGTGTCAGCTCCGCTTCGTACACAGCATGTGCCCTGGCGAGCAGCATGGGTGACCCGCATGCTCGGCTCTGCTTTTCACCAGCGAACTCACCCAGGAGCTCCAGCTTCTGCCGCGGCAGCCGCATCGAGTGCAGCTCCTCCTCGTCGGGGGGACCGCTGGACCACAGCGCCGGCGCCAGCGGCGGCGGCTGCCCCTGCGCCGCGCCGCCGGCCGCCGGCGCCACCACTCGCACGGTGACGTGGGTCACCGTCTGCGACCCGGCGGCCCGCCTGGACACAGGCATCGAATCTGTTGTGAAGGGGTTTTGACTACACTTAGTTTGGCTGCATGCAGCAGTGCCTCGAATCCTTGCATTGTCCGCAAGTCGAATCTCCGGACTGACGGACGGTTTAGAGGCATGAACGGCGCCATTGTCACGCAGCACTTGTTGTGATGGGTGTTGGCGGCCTTGCTGCTGTGTCTACGTGCCCTAGCCACGACCTTGCCGAGCTTGGCGGCCACCTTGGCTCCTAGCAGACAGCGCCGGGCGTGCTAGCCGAGGCGGCCGCTACCACGCGCCTGATCGAGCGGACTGTGCCCGTCGCTGCGCCGGGTGGCAACGTTGCGCCTGCTTCGGCACCAATCGTGCCGAACGCAGCAGGACCTGCGTCCTCTGGTCTGTCAGTGGCCGCATCGCTGACCGGTGCTGGCTGCTGGGCTGCCGCTGCTGCATCTCCTGGCTGCTGCTGCTGTTGGCTGGCTGAGGAGGCCTCGGCGGGAGTCTGTGTCGGCGCCGAGGGTGGGGGGTGCGCGCTGCAGGTCACGCTGCCGTCGCTGCAGCGAGCGAGGTGCACAGTGCCGCCGACACGGAGTCCTTGGACTTTCCACTCGACCTCGGGCGACACCGTGACCTCGACGTCCACCTTGTTTGCCATGATAATCGATTCTGACAACCAGATCGATTTGCTAACGAATACCCCGATGTCGGAGGGACAGGAAGTGGTAGAGCTGACGCGGACGCGAAGCGGTCCTCAGGCACAGGCCGACCAGTCAACTCTGCAGCCTGCGCCTGGCGCAGCACAGCCACCTGCAAACGCTGCAGCGGTGGTGGCTGCAGGGCGTCCCACGCTCGCTCCACCGCCGCCAGTTCCGTGGCGGGAGGGCTTCGTCCTCGGCATGTCGTCCGCCCACGGCCTGGATCCGGCCTTCTGCACAGGGGTGAGCGCTGAAATAACTTGCAGCCGAGAGTGCGCCGTCAAGCATGCGATGGCTGCATCTGTCCGACACAACCCTGACTTTTTGTGCCCCAAGCCGGCGTCATCTCAAGTGCCGTCCGCGTAATCACGCTGTTGGCCTGAGCAGCTGTGTCTGTGAACAGGTTCTGGCGGACATGGAGAAGGGCGTGGTCGCCGGCAAGGAGCGTGCTCGCCGAAAGCTGCAGGCGGAGAAGGATGTGATGGCGCTCGTGCAGCAGCAGTTCCGTGAGGACATCGAGCGCGTGCAGGAGCAGAAGGCGGCCGAGATTACGGAGCTGAAAGCGGAGATTGCCCGCAAAAACGCATGTCTCACGGACCTGGCGAGAGTGTTGGGCAGACTTGTGGACAAGCGGGAATTGAATAACGAACAGGGCGCATGACTGGCCCTCGAGATTGACTCCATCCTCGGGCAGGACAAGCAGCTGTAATGTCGTCAGGGCTGCCTCATGCGCCAATGTGCACACCGGTGTTTTGCAAACTCTTCAGCGTTTTGCCGTAATTGCCTGGGGAGTCGGAGGTGCATGCACAAGCTGTGACCCGGACGCCTTTCAAGACCCTGGTGCCCATCACATTCAGCACGGGAGCCAATGCGATTCGACGCAAAGGCCCGGGATATGCGCATGCCGTCATCTGTAAGAGCACCCGTCTGCGTGCAAGACGGTGCACAACTCTTTTCCCTGCAGAATATGCAGTGCATGTGCATCGCAGAATGACGTCAACGGGGCCATCGCAGCATGCCAGTGTAAGAATCTCGCTGACGCCTTTAGTGCTGTACTGCGCATGTTGCAGACCAGCCAAATTGCTGTATGAGAGTTCGTGCCTGCGCAGCTGTCACAGGGTTGGCCCTGAAGCTGCGCAGGCAAGATGTGTGAGAAGTTTGTCATAGTTCAATACTGTAATTTAACGGAAACGGACAGTTACGCACTTCAGCGGTGGCTGCTAGGAACCTAGTGCACTTTGCACAACTAGCACACAAACGGGGAGTTCCTCTCGAGGAGACCTGGCCTAGTGGGAGTTGCGCAATGGGCTAGCAGGGTTCCACCGAAAGTCGTCATAATGAAGTTATGGTCACCGTCCAACATAAACAATGCTGCGCTAGATATGCGACGCGCCACATATACCGCCAGGCTTCGCGGCCCAGCACGCTGATCGCGGAGCTGAAGCTTAGGCAAGCGGCCCATCCTCGGAAGAAATGAGGGTCAAGGCCATGAAAGCGGAGAGAGGCGCGGCCTCTAAACTATACGGCGGTGTTCTCAAAACGTCAGCGCAATGGCTGATGTCAAGTGCAGCACGGCACAGTCCGGCAGTGCTACAACTAAGCCTGGCTGCCAGCAAGTCTGCGCCGGCTGCTGTGAGGCAAGCTGCGGAGCGGCAGTCACGGCGGCTTGCTGTCCCATCCTTTGCAGGGCTGAGCCGACCATGCACCGCTAAGTGCATCCGCTGCTCGTCAAGCGAGCTAGCGGCCCTTGGTTGGAACGCAGGTCTGCGCGACACGAGCAAAAGTCAGTGTTGGGAGGTCAATCCGACGATCGCAGTGCATGTGAGAACAGACTTCTACCCGCAATACCCGCAATGGAAGGTGTACGGACAGCATGATGTGGCTTGGAGATGGAGCAGTCACGCAGACGGTGGAAGACTCGAGATATTATCGGCCAGCGCACCGTGACGTGGTGGGTGTAGCAGCAGATCTTGTACTTGGTGGACGTTACGCACGGGTTGCACGTCTTCACGAGCTTGGTCGTGCAGGTCTTGGGCTGCGCAGGCAGTAGCGCAAGTCAGCAGACCCAAGCGTACTCAGCGCACGAGCTGTACAACGCCTGCCAGAATCCCAGAGTAAGTTGAACATTTTGAACAAAATTTGCTCTCGAGTGCACCAAGCCAAATAGGTCATGCTCGGCAGTCGAGCAATGCAGCAGCCCGTGCTCAGCATTCAGCGGACGACTATATCACGACGCAAGGTTTCAACTCAAAGCTCACCGGCGTGGTGGGCTTGGCATGCGGCTTGGTGTGGGGCTTGGCATGCGGCTTCGCATGGGGGGCGGCGTGCGGCGCGGTGTGCGGCTTGGTGGTCGGCTTGGTCGTCGGCTTGGCTGTCGGCGCCATGGTCATGGCCGGCGGCGGCGGGCTGGACGTTGGCACGCGGGCCACGGCCGGGATCGTGCCGTAAGCTGCATCGCACACACACTCAAGTAGGTCAGACCTCAGTCGGCGAAGAGCAGTCGGGATGCAGCAGTAGGTGCACAGGTTCGAGGGCGATGACTCGCTGAAGTCGAGCGGCTGACAGTCGGGCTGCTGACTGCATCTCCTTGTGAGAGAGCAGTTTAGGCCAGGGGACACGCAAGTGATGAGAACTGGATATGTGGGGTGGACAGCCATTGGCACATCACCAGTGGGCAGGCCACACGACAGCAACAGGAGAGAGGCAAACAGGCACGCACCGCGGTTGGGGCACGCCACGATGTCGCGCACAAAGTAGGCGCTGTCAGCGACAGTGAAGCCGTTGTCGTCGGCGCGGTGCCACTCCCAGGTGGCGTTGTTGCCGCTGGCGTCGAAGGTCAGGATGGCGTGGCCGAAGGAGCCCTCACTGCGAGCAGGGCAGTTACTGCCTCAGATCAAACGGTCCATGGTCGCAGGGAATGAACGTGTCACAATAGCGTGCCCGTGCCGATGGTAACTACGCAATAGAGCTGGCTGGTAATGACACACAAGCTGCCATGTTGCAGGCTTATGAGATGTGAAGTTGGAGAGAACCAGCATACGCTGCTCGGCGCAGATGGTTCATTTCAGCCCCAGCCAGGCACACAGTATGAAAGCCAGCGATGAGTCAAGGAGCGCATGCTACAGGAGGTTGCCTTCATATTCTGCTCTTGCCAGAGAAGAGGATACTCAGTTTTGATTACTTGAGCTTTTCAATTCCGGAGGTTTCAGCAATTGCACGAGATTTTAGAGGCTCGCACCGGTACGAGGACCACGTGGGCTGCGAGCTGGTGCAGTAGGGGGTGTTGGACGGGGCGCCGAAGCCGGGCATCGCGCTGCTGGCGTTGCAGTAGCCCTGGACGCCGGTCTGGAAGGGGCTGGGGTTGCCGAGCGGCGGGATCTGGTAGCTCGCCACGGAGCCCGGATCGTTCTGCGCATGGACATATCAAGTTCAGCACGAGCTGTAATGGTCACCACATGACTCATCAACACAGACAATGGAGGTGTCGCCCATCAGTCGATGACTAAATGAACATCATGAACGCATGCGCGCTGCCAAACATGGAGGCATGACGCATGCTGCACAGGGGATTTTCGTCATGAAGGGCAATGCTGAACCATAGCTGCGTTCGCAGTGTTGATAATTGGTGTGAGCTTCCTAGCTATGGCGACTGCAGCTCAAAAGAAGGTGCTGGCACTGCTGCTGTGAACGTTGCTTAAAGGTGTGCATGTTGCTCGAACCCGGAAGCACTCAACGCACCGTGTTGGTGGGGCCCTTGCCGGGGCAGTACGTCAGAGTGGTGCCCGGGATCATCTCGTCCTGGTACGTGTTGTACAGCTGCGCAGGTGCAAGACGACACATCAAATTTCTGGCATTCATCAGGGCATGAGAGGACGGACGCAGACGATAATGACTGCCCACCACAGAGAGAAGCACACTCCGTCGGTCAGCGTCGGCGGAGCACAAGCATGACGACACATAAGTTGTGATATCTGCTGCCGTCCACTCACAGCGTGCAATCAACGCACCTTCTCGAGGTTGCCGCCGTCACCGATGGTGATGTAGGTCGGCGCGCAGCCGGTGGGGTCCTGGGCGTACTGGATCACGGGGTTGGTGCGCTCGTAGGAGTGCACGTGGCCGTGGAGCAGGATGTCGACGCCGTACTGGTTGAACAGCGGCTCGTAGCTGCGCGGCAGCAGCAGCAACTTCATCAGGGTTTAGTCCGAGTTTTACCGGGCTTAGGGTTTTGCCGAGCAAAGAGGAACCCTTGCACACGAGCCGGACTGCCCAGTGATGATGGAGCTCAGGGCACGACCGCAAACCAGTTCCATAACAGTCACAGATATGCAAAAGCGGAAGCTGGCTGGGTCGCCAGGCAAGTGGTACGCCTATGAACGCACAGCACATGAACACACCAATGTATCGGGTGCCGCAAGTGCAAGAACCTAGGTATGGGACAAGAAACATGAGCAGTCCGCATGAGAGAGCTGGGATGCGGCACTCACATCTGGCGCATGCACTCGTTCTCCTTGTAATGAGCCGACACCGTGTTGTACCTGCACAGCAGGACCGAGACCTTCAGAATGCCGCTTGCACTCAATGTCAGATTGTTTGCGAGAACCGACAGCATTGCAGCTGGACGACTCGACACTGTTGCGATACCTGACGTACACGTCTCGGCCCAGATCACTGGCAATGCACATCAAGCCCATCACGCAGGCACGGGGACCGGGGCGAGGCACTCACACAGGCGCGTGGAACATGACCAGGAGCCACGGCGTCGCCTGCCGGTTCAGGTTGTTGGTCATGTCATACTGGAACCAGCTGTACTGATCGCTGCCGACGCCGAAGGGCTGGTAGTTGCACAGCGCGACGATGTGGACGAGGCCCACGTCGAAGGAGCTGCAGATACAAACGCTTGTCAAGAGTCCATCGAAACACTTTCTGAGATGTGATGAGGCAAAAACCATACTAATAGAAATTTTGCCAGACTCTGTAAATCCTTTATATGCATCTGCATTCGCTTTCACGCTGAGTGTGGATCTGGTCGGGGACTGTCAACTGAGGTCCAGGCAGATGAGAGCTCACGATCTAAACGAATTAGCCGGGGGACAAAGATTCAGAGAGCACAATCACTGCTGGGAAGGCGACAGGCAGGCGCGCACATGCATGCGAGGCGACAAAGGTTGCATAGTCAGCGTCCTGCGGCTGAGTCGGAGGTGGGGTGACACAGAGAAGAGTTTTGAGTGACAGGGTCAGGGTGAGAGCGCGCACTAGTACTGCGGGCGGCTGGAGCCGCTCTGCCTGTACGGGTTGGCGAGGCCGTACCGCGCAGTCCACGACTGGAACACGTGCTCGTTGCCGTCCTGCATGGCAGCAGACATACTGCATTAGACCCCAGCATTGTGGGAGCAAGCACGCGCACAGACGCACCCAATGGAGACCCTGACGAGATGCATGAACCGCGTGTAGAAGCACGGTATGGCAATGGCATGCCGATCCTCATGGTGTGGCGATGACATGCCGATCCTCGATTCATGTTGGAAATGCAGGGGCCGCACCGACTCAATCTCGTGGTTGCCGGCGACGCTGGCCATCGGGCGGTTGCCGATGAGCGGCTGCATGAAGTTGCCCCAGAAGTCCCAGCGGGGCTGGTTGGTGCCGGCCGGCCCGCCGCTGGGGACGCGCGTGCTGGGGACGTCGGACGTTCCCAGCGGGGTCGGCGCCTTGTCATCTGCGGCGCACCGTAGGGTTGTTTCAGCACAGAGTCTCGATGACAATCAAGGCTGGGTATCAAGGAGGTGCCTCGGAAGGCATCTCAAGATTCGAAAAGCCATCGCGGAATGATTGCCTCAAGCTGGCCGCACTGCGTGCCCGTGCGACTCACCGGCATAAGTGAAATCGCCGGTGTTGAGGATGAAGTCCGGGTTGGCGGCCAGCAGGTGGTCGCGGACGGTGGAGGAGTTGGCCGTGTCGCCCAGGTCACCGAACACACCGAACATCTGCGTGCCGGCAACAAAATCAGCAGCTGAACCACGAACCCGGGTTGACCGCCAGGGGTATGCTGCCAGACGCGGGACCTCCAGAGTAATACAGGACCAGGGACTAGCCAACATGCAGCCGGGTTGCCAGGTCATGCAGCTTGTCGATGCTGCACGCGAGCATGCGGAGCTTCAGCTCGCGCTGCAGACAGGTACAGGCAGGCGAAGCTGTGACAGGCACGGACAGCGTGCGAGAATTTGCACGGGGACGCACCACGGTCTCTGCGGCTCCGACTGCCGGCAGCGTCTTGAAGGCGACCTCAGTGCCGCTGCGCATAGCATGACACGGCTGTGAACCCACCCTCAGCCGCAAACCGTCTCTCAAGAGAGGAAATAGGCGCACGGCGCGCTTCAGCATGCCAATCGCAGAGAGTGAAGGATTTGCCTCTCGTCGATGCAGAAGATCTTCGACTACACTGCAAGGTCGTGCATGGTCGACGGCAGGGTCGTGTATGGTCGAGACACGCATCACCATCACGGTGCGACCGGCCCTGGCAAGACGTGTCACACTCCAGAGGGAACAAGCAGCACAGAAGGACAGCGGGCAGGGCTGTGTCGAGGAGGTGGCTCACAGCGAGGTGGCATCGGCGGGGTCTCCGATGGTGTAGTAGTACTGCGTCGAGGGCTTCAGGTCCCTCAGGGCCACGTAGTGGATGAGGGCCGACGTGCTGCGCAGGCAGGGCACGGGTGTTCAGGCCAGTTTATAAGGTAACAGCAATTATGATCACCAAACGCCAGTCCAGGCTCAGGCATGTTGCTACCGGAAGCCAAGACCACCATCAGGCGCATGCGATCATGCTGTCTCAGTGACCCTATGGCGGAACAAATAAGAGCAGACTCCTGAAAGCAGACCAGGGCTGAAAAATCGCAGGGTGGGTTCACGAGACACACGCGCAAAACCCGCGCACTGCTGCGGAAAGCGGGGGTGTGCTACGCACTAGTTGAGGGCACCCGGGAAGGTGCCGAAGCCGGCGCCGCCCATTGTGGACAGGTTGCCGGGGTAATACACCTGCGTGTACTGGCCCGTCGACCTGCACGCAACAGTTGGTCGAATCACTCGTGGATGTCAATCAGTCTTTCAGCCGCTGGGACTGGCTGTGATCGCTGACATCAAATTTGCGTGTTGAGGCGCAGGCCATGCCACTACCAGGGAGCTCGAATGATGCTACTACGGCACAGTTGCGCTGGCACGCTGACTGAAGGGGCTGTTGATGGGCCGCCATAGGAGAGCATTCTGTGCAGCGCAGCACACACTCGTAGGCGTGAAGGTGATGAGCAAAATACCAGACCCTGCCCGGCCCGGAGCAGTCTAGCACAGCGGCAGTGTGCATCGCGAGGCGGTTGCTCACCCAGTGAGCAGGATCAGGCGGTGATTTTAATGGGGTCAAGGCTGAGGGTTGGGTGTGGTTGGTTCGTAAGGTCAGGGTTTAGGGAGAGAGCCCACCCCTTGCGCATGGTGGCGGTGGCCGGTTAAACCTAGGGTTGAAGCTTGAGTTTGGTAAGGTTGGGTTACAGGGTGAGGGTCAGGGTCAGCTCACCCCTTGTGCACGGTGGCAGTGGAGGACGTGGAGCCGCCCGCGACGGTGCTGGTGCGGACGATGGAGGCGACCGCCGGAGGCGCCGGCGTGGTGGTGTCGCCGAGTCCGAAGTTGAAGTAGCCGGTGAGGTACGTCAGCATTATCTCCGAGTCGCTGATGTAACGCATGTTGATCTGCATGGCAGGCGATGCCGTGCGCGTCAGGGTCATGGCGGCGTTGCCCTGAATGTGCGCACGCCGGTTTGCCAGGACAAGCGTTGCCGCCGGCTCACTGTCCTCACTCGCAGCATCGGAATCCTCGCACGAACAGCATGCAGGCGAACCTGCTGCACGTCAGCAGCGCCATCAGCTTGATGCATGGCGCCGTCTTGCCTGACTGGCAGAGGCAACCACACCAGGGCCGCCGATAAGCGTGACCTCTGACTGTATCTTAGAAGCAAGCGGCATGCAGAGCGTCCAGCACTTAGATCGTTACATGCCCAGTGTGCCTGACGCCCGCACATGCATGCTCTGCTCTCTGGATCATGATTCTGATGCCTGCATGACTGCGAGGGATGCGCACCTGGTTCGGGGCATTGCCAGTCGCGTTGAGCGGGTAGGTAGACAGCGGCAGCGAGTCCTGGCCCAGCGTGATGTTGCCATACTGGTCGCGATGCGTGAAGTACGTGGTGTTGACGGGCAGCGGTGCGCTCGGCAGCTGGACCTGTGCAGAGTACAAGCACAGAGGTGAGTACTGACCATGGCTCCTCGGCACAAGGGTAAACAGGAGCATCATCGATGGCTTGCAAGCCTCAGTCCTCGGCTAGACTTCATGTTGAGCATGTTCGCAAGCGTGCAGAAAGATCGCTGACAGGGCATCGCCAGGCAAATCGGCAACGAGGGCGGGGGGCGAGGGGGAGGTGACGAACCGACTGAGCGCCGGCAGCGAAGAGCACCACTGCCGCGATTGCGAGGCCGACCATGTTCACCATAGCGCCGAGTCCCGCACTCCTGCATGGCACTCGGCATGATGAGCGCTGCAGCCGCACGCCTTGTGATTGTACCCGACCGGCGTCGCAAAACCCCGACGGCGTCTGACAGGCTGGCTAGCGATGTGCCGACTAACGGGGGGCAGGCCCGACCCCGCAGGACCCCTGCGAGGCGTGTAAGGTGAGCCTGACAGCTTCTGTGCGGCCCCACCACCAGCACGGCGAATATGCTCTGTTCGAGCCATGTGACGTTGCGGCGGCGACTGGCTCAAGAGCGACCCTGCCAACGCGAGGGCATCGGGCTCTCGCTGTTCCCCCGTGGCCAGCCCCACGACCCGCACAGGGGCCAAATAACATCGCGCCGCAACAGATAACATAGCAATGATGTAAGCACGCAGGAGCGATGCATCGCGACCGCATCCGACGGTAGCTGCTTGACTGCGTGCTGCAGACCGCAAGCTTCCCGGGGTGGCCTGATGCATCGCCACCACAAGACGAGGGCAGGCAAGTAACAGCACACAGGCAGGGCGCTAGCAGCCCACTGCGGCCGCCGGATCCAAAGATTCCCAGGGGCACGCACCTTGACAACTCCCGCCGATGTGCCGACCTAACGTTGCTGCGAGGTCGCAACGAGTTTTAGCTGTGCCGATGCTGGCCGTCAGTCGGGGAACAGAGCCTAAAACCATTGGGCTTACTCATCTCCTGACTTTAACGGGGGTTTGCCTAACCGCGACAGGCTCTCGACCGCATTCGACCAACGACGGCGGCAGCGTGCCCGTTTAGCTGAACCGGATGCTCTGACGCGGCCGCAGAGCTGCCATGCCACTAACGGCACTTTGGTACTTCACTGCGGCGAGCGCTCTGTGTAAACCGCTGTTTACCGCCATCGACGGTGCCCCATGGCGGGTCGCTCGATATGCGCCTCTCCGCTAGCCGGGCTACGTGCGGTGATTGTCGTCTGCACATGTGCCTGCAAGCGTGCGCAATCCGAGCGAACGGACCCCACGTTGAGGTGGCCACCTTGCTGTGCCCAGAACTGAAAGCCCTCTGCTTTGTATCGCTCGCCCACAGGTTGGCCTCGTATTGCCTGTATTGCTCGGGTCTCAGTCGTCGTCCGTTCGTCGATCCACGGAGGACACATGTCCCTCCGACTCTGCGCAAGTTCACGCATGGCACCTGGCATGGTATAAGAGACACTGTCGGCGACTGGTGGCGATGCTGCGTCGGGACAAGCACCTCAGCCCACTCGAGTAGCTTGCAGCGACGGCGCAGCCTGAACCTAGCCGGAGGCTGTGTTGGTTTTTACGGACCGTCATGATCCCGTCGGTGGCGGTCGCCATGCACTGGCCAGCAGAGTAGCCAACTGGACAGCCATGAGGCCCGGCGCAGACTCACCACAGCACGGGGCTGGGTGTGCGCGACGCTGCTGCTGACCCGCATGCCCCTGACACTGCTCACGAATAGTGGCGCTGCTGACGATGTAGGTGCCAAATGTACTGGCTGACCGAGGCGTCCTGGCAGGGGGTCAGCGTCGCATTACGACCGCCCGGCGAAGTGTCAGTCACATCCAAGACCTTCGGGTTTTCGCTTGCTGGCTGTGTGCGTGCCGACCACCATAGGACTCGAAGCGCACCAGACACGGAAGGCGCTGATGGCAACATGATGCCTTGACAAGGTGGCACTAGCTGCCACATCGCAGCACGCTTGGCAGCCGCCTGGGCGGCGCCTCACTGCAGCAATGCACGAAGCCGCCGGCAGCATGCAGATCTGTGCTTAGCAACCTAGAAACACCAGCCACACATGGCGCCTACGACCTACGTGCCGTCTGAAGGCTC
>JAABUX010004194.1_pt1 | contig 18459 bp, 15 predicted proteins | sample 5561851 | NCBI WGS metagenome assembly JAABUX01 (sample SAMN10711883, study PRJNA513361) | rock metagenome | isolation source: Antarctica rocks | place: Antarctica: Victoria Land, Richard Nunatak red sandstone | collected 2016-01-03 | reverse complement strand
GTATGCACCGCGTCGAAGCCCGCGCCGCGCGTCTCACGGATGATCCCGACCGCGTTGAGCACGGCGTCGTGCCCGGCCACGTGCCGCAGCCATGTCGCGGGCGCCGTCCACTGTCCCTCCACCACGCGCACGCCGGCGAGACCGGATAGAGCAGGAACGCGCGCCGGTCCCTGGCCAGCGCCCTTCCCGGCCGGCCCTGGCCGCACCAGGCAGGTCACCTCGTGCCCGCGCGCCACCAGCGTCCACGCCGCGTGCCCGCCGATGAAGCCCGTGGCGCCAGTGAGGAAGACCCTCATAGTGACGAGTGGTTAGTGACGAGTGACGAGTGAGGAAGGAACGACCAGAGTGACAAGTGGGGCGGGAACGACAGCCAGCGCATCATCTGTATCCTCTTGAGACCTATGCTTCGGTGCATATCGCCACGCACGAATGAGCCAGCTACTAATCTCACTCGTCACTCGTCACTCGTCACTCTCTCCCCGCGGTTCCACTGGTAGACGATCGGCTCGACCTGGTAGCAGATTTCCGGGCGCACGTTTTTGCCGTCGAAGAAGGCCCAGCGCGCCGTCTCGACTCGCACCAGGCGAGCGCGCCAGGCGTCCTCGCGACGGGTGATGCGCACCACGTTGGCGACGCCATGGTGGTCGACGGAGATGCCGAAAGGCTTGTATTTGAGCGCGCGGGCCGCCTCGTCGAGCGACGCGAACGCCGAGTAGGCCGGCAACTCGGGCGCGGCCGCGGGGTGCAGGCGCGCATAGGCGGGCGCGTCGCCCGAGGCGACCCACAGGTCCAGCGCGTCCGTACCGTCGTGGGTCACACGGATCGGGGCAGTGTGGAAATTGAAGTCGGTCATCAGGTTGCCGCCCAGCGCCATCAGTGGGTTGTCGCAGTCGCTGCGCACGAAGTAGAGCCCTTCGATGGGCTCGCCGCCCCGTGCGGGGTAGCGCACGTAGATGCGATAGGCGACGTGCCAATAGCTGACGCCGATGGGCGAGGGGAAGCCCTTGGGCCGCATGGCGTGGAGCTGGCTAAACACGATGTTCCAGAAGGCGTAGCCGCCGTGCGTCACCGGCTCCAACGGCCGCGGCAGCAGCGGACGCACCACCTCGACGGGCGTCTGATAGGTGAAGAGCCAGCAGCGCGTGATCGTCCCCACCACCGTCAGCGGATTTTTCTGCAGCAGCATGGCGTCTCCCTGTTTTCCTCCCCTATCTTGCCAGGCCCCACGGATAAAGCGGCGTCATCCTGAACGCCACGCCACACTGGGAGCGCGGGCGGCCTCCACTGGGAGCGCGGGCGGCCTCCACTGGGAGCGCGGGCGGCCTCCACTGGGAGCGCGGGCGGCCCGCCCGCTTGGTCCAGTTGCTCAAGTGGCCAGGCACAACGAATGGCGTGGTCGCGACGGAAGCGGGCGAGCCGCCCGCGCTCCCAGTCATCGCGGTCGCGACGGAAATCGCGGTCGCGACGGAAGCGGGCGAGCCGCCCGCGCTCCCAGTCATCGCATTCACGCGGCAGGGCCATCTTGCAACAGGCCCCGCAGCACGCGGAAGAACACCGCGCCGCTGCCGTTGAGCGCGCCCATCCACAGGAGCAGCGACGTGCGCGCCGGGACGCCGAGAACACGCAACTGGAGCGCCAGCGCGCTCGCCATCACGACGTTGGAGAGGCCGACCCAGCCTAGGTTGAACGCCGTTGCATCGATCGGCTGCGGTTCGGGCGCCCGCGCCAGCAGCGCGTTGAGCATGGCGCCGCCGACCAGCACGCCTTCGCCGTAGGCCATGGTGACGAGGCAGGCGTGCGCCAGGGCGAAGGGGTCGCGGCGCGTCACCACGACCAGGGTCGGACCGAAGACGCACCACCCTGCCCCGGCGGAGAGGGCCAGCCACAGCGCGCCGCCGGTGGGGCGCCAGCGCGGCAAGACCAGGCTGAGCGAGGCGCCATAGACGGCGGAGCCCGCCACGGCAATCCCGGTCAGCGCGCCCCACGTCGCGTACGGCAAGGGCTGGTGGTCGTGGCGGCGATCCTCCACGCGGCGCAACGTGGCGCGCGGAAAGCGCAACGACAACCATAGCGTGATCGCTGCCTCAGTCATAAACGTTCCCTTCCCCCACCACTATGACCGCCTCGCCTCACATCTACATGGTACACCACCGGATATCGTCGTCAGCAGGCGATATTGGACGGGGATAAGGAGGCGGCGCGGATGCCGCCGCGCCGCCTCAGCCCTGGATAGACGAATCGGACCGTGGGGCACCGCCTGGGTCCGTCGATACCGTCGGCGCGGATGTAGAGCGCGGCGCTGTTTTAGGAGCCAGCCGATCAAGGCCATGGGCGACGTGACGGCAGAGCCGCGCGACATAGATCGTGAGCGCCTCGGCCAGCGGGAGCGGCGGCGGCGCGTCGGCGCCAAGCTTGGCGCGCTCGACCGCTTCGGCCAGCAGGAAGCGCAGCACGATCAGTCCGATGAGGCCCGAGACTGGAACGAGGATGTCCGCAGTGTCCCATAGCGCGTGCAGGACGACGGCAATGGCGAAGGCCAGCGCGACGCCGCTGACCTGGCGCAGCGAGACGCGCCCGCGCTCGCGCCACAGCGCCGCGCAGATGATAGCGGTCCACACGCCGTGCCCAAAGACGGCGAAGGCCATGCGCAGCATCAGCACCCCCGTCATGGCATGGACGCCGGCCAGGAACAACGTGTCCGGCGAGGCGGTGGGACCGGCCGCGGCCACGAAGCCGGTCAGGAAATGGTCGAAGCCGTAGCCTGCCGTCTCCAACGCCGAGAAACCCATTCCCGCCGCCGCGCCCAACACCAGGCCGTCCAGCTCGCTGCGCACCCGCCGATCGCGCAGGAACCACGCCACGGCGACCGCCTTGGCCGACTCTTCGCACAGCCCGATGCCCAGCGCCGCGCCAAACCCCGACCCGAGCACAAGCGTTGGCTCCAGGATCGCCGCCAGCAGCAAGCCCAGCACGCCCCCGCTGATAAAGGTCAGGCCGACCACGCTGAGCGGCATGTCCACGAAGGCGCCCGCCTCCCAACAGAAGACGACGAAGCAGACCGGGACGAGCGTGCTGGCCAGCAGCATCACCAACGGCACGAGGTGCGGGTTGTCGGTCGCCTGCAGCGCCTGTAGCGACACGAGGTAGGCGGCAAGCCCGACCAGGAAGATGCGCCAGTAGCGGCGCTTGACCTGCCGCTTGAGCCAGACCTTGAACGGCGACTCCAACGAGAGCACGGCTGTGTTGGCAAAGGCGCTGGCCGGCAGCGCCACCACCGCTGTCGACACGGCGCCCTCCGGCGTGTTCGACGTGTCCCGCCTGTCGGACGCGCTGGCGCGCCGCACACGGGGTGTATCGGGCGACGACACCAGATCCGGGCGTGCTGCCGTGAGCGACTCACGCCGATTGGCGCTTCCCATAGGGAGCGTGGGAGATGCCGGGAGGAGGGTTTGTGACTTGTCAGGCTGGAGGGGCGTGACCCCGACCGTCTCGCCCGTCCCCTCCAGCGTCGCCTTCTGGAACAGCAGCGTCGTGCTGCCCAGGCGGATGCGCTGGCCGGGCCGAAGTTCGGTCGGGCTGGTGATGCGCCGGCCCTCGACGAAGGTCCCGTTGGTCGAGCCCAGGTCCTCGAGCTCGTAGCCCTCTGGTGTGGCGTGGATGGCGGCGTGCAGGCGCGACACGGTAGGGTCGGAGAGGACGAGGTCGTTGACCTCCAGCTGGCCGATGTAGAGGTCGGGTCTGCTCAGCGTTACCCGGCCATCATAGGCCAGGGCACTGTGCCAGTCGTCGCCCGACACCAACAGCGTCGCCGCGTACGGAGGAGGCGCCGTGCCCGCGGACGCGGCTGTCTGCCCATCGGCAACGGCCATAGGTCCTCTCCTTGGTAGCCATTAGCCGTTGGCTGTTAGCAACCGGCGTCCGCCGGGGTACAACTCTTTGCCCGCCGCTGCCCCACGTTGGAGGGTTATCTTGTCACGCGAGAAGGTATGCGGGCTAACGACTAACGACTAACGACTAACGACTAACGACTAATAGCTATCGGCGACGATGCGGTTGGTCAGGCGGCCGAGGCCCTGCACCTCCATGGAGGTCTCGTCGCCCACCTGCAAAAAGGCCGGCGGCTTGCGGAAGGCGCCGACGCCCGGAGGGGTGCCGGTGTAGATGACGTCGCCGGGCGCCAGTGTGATGCCCTCGGAGATAAACGCGATCAGCGTGGGCACGTCGAAGATCAGGTTGACCGTATTGGAGTCCTGGCGCAACTCGCCGTTGACCCATAGCCGGATGTCCAGCGCCTGCGGATCGGGGACCTCGTCGCGCGTGACCAGATACGGCCCCATCGGCGCGGTCGTATCCTGCGTCTTGCCGCGCACCCACTGTCCATCGCCCTTCTGGATGTCACGCGCGGTGACGTCCTGGCCGCACATATAGCCGGCCACGTGCTCGTAGGCCTGCTCGCGGGCGATGTGCTTGCCGCCGCGCCCGATCACGACCACCAACTCGGCCTCGTAGTCCAGGGAGCGCGTGGTGGTGGGATAGATCACCTCGTCGTCGGGGCCGGCTACCGCGTTGGCGAACTTGGCGAAGATGATGGGCCGCTCGGGCATGGTCCCGTTCTGCTCCAGCACGTGGTCGCGGTAGTTCTGGCCGATGCACAGGATCTTGCCGGGCACGCCGATCGGCGCGCGCAGGCGCACCGCCGAGAGGGCGTAGCTATAGCGCGCGTCGTCCGGAGATTCGCCGGCCACGGCGTCGAGCGTGGCCCTGGCCGCGTCGATCCCCGCGTCGCCCGCGCGCAGCAGCGACAGCATATCCGAGGGCAGTTCGCCCACGCCGGGTCCACGGCCCGTGGACGCCAGCGCCGCCGCGGCCAGCGGCAAGTCAATCACGCGCTCCTCTGTTCCCCCGTCTCCCCCGTCGCCGACTACAGCGCCGAGCCGTTCCGTCCCCTCCGCCTCGAAAGTGACCAGTCGCATGTCTCACTCCTTTACCTACCCATCCAAGGTCTATAGCCGTGGGGCCTGCGACTAAAGTCGCATGGCACACCACGACGACTAAAGTCGCCCGGACTGCCGAGCCGGAGACACTTCAGTGTCCGTCGTTTGCCATGCGACTTTAGTCGCAGGCCGCTCCATTCCATTGCGCCCGCGCCCCCAGACCGACAATCCACAGACCCCGCTGCCTCCTCGTGCCCTGTAGCGTGCGTATAGTTACCATGATACGGGAACAACGGCGTCTTGTGCCGTCAAGCGCGCTTGCCCCCGCTCCTACGATGAGGAGAGGAGTAGGGGGCTGTTTGTGGCAGGGGTGGGTGAGGGGTGAGGAACGATGGCCGCAATCACGACGAGCGATAACCGCGCCGCAGCGGCCATGCCGACGCGGCCGGTGACGCGGCTGGTTGCGCGCGCAGCCCTGCCGCTGGCGCTGCTGCTGGCCGTGGCCGTGCGCGTGTTCCTGATCGTCAGGGCGCCCGGCGTGCTCGACGGCGATGAGGCCCTGGTGGGCTTGCAGGCGCAGAGCATTGCCACGGGCGCGGCGCACCCCCTGCCCGTCTTCTTCTACGGACAGTACTACATGGGCTCGCTCGAGGCCTACCTCTGCGCCGCCGTCTTCCGCCTCATCGGCCCCTCTGTGCCAGCGCTGCGCCTGGCGCCGCTGTTGTGCGCCCTGCTGCTGGTGTTGCTGACCTACGACCTGGCGCGCCGCGTGGTCGGCCGCCAACCCGCACGCCTCGCCGCGCTCCTGACGGCCCTTCCGCCGCTCTACGTTGGTGTATGGAGCGTCAAGGCGCGCGGGGGCTACGTGGAAATGCTCGTGCTCGGCACGGCCTTGCTGATCGTGACGCACCGGCTGCTCTACGGACCCGGTGAGCGGCTGGGACCGCTGGTCCCCGTGCCCATGCGGCGTGAGCGCGCGATCCACTACGCCTACCTGCTGCTGTGGGGACTGCTGGCCGGCCTGCTCTTCTGGACCAGCCCGGTCGGCGTGCCCTACCTGCTCTCCTGCGCCGGCGCCTTGGTCATAACTGCCGCGCGCCGCTCCCATCTGTTACTACGTCTGGGCGCGCTCACCGTCGCGGTCCTACGTCGTTCGCACACATCGCCAGGGGCGGGGACGTCGTCACGGACGGGGATAGGGGCGCGAGCGCGTGGAGGATGGCAACGTGTTGTCGTCCTATCACCGTTGCTCGTCGTGGCCGGCGGCGTCGCCATCGGCGGGCTGCCATTGTGGGTCGACAACGTGGCCACGCGGGGCGCGACCTTCGCCTACCTGCTCTCCGGCACGGGCGGCGACAACCCATTGACGCGCGTGCCCCGCGTCACGGCCTACTTCTTCGCGGCGGTCGTGCCCAAGCTGACCGGCGCCTGGGCGCCCTGGAACGCCGTCAACGTCGTCGCGCTGGGGGTCCTGCTGCTGGCGCTCTACGCCGCTGCCGCGGCCTACCTGCTGGTACGGCTGGCTGCGGGCCGGCGCGGCGTGCTGGGCTACAGGGCGCGCCCGCAACACGGGCAGGGCTTGATGCTCTCCTTTGCCCTCGTGACGGCCGGTCTGTTCTGCCTCAGCTCGTTCGGAGCGGCGGCGCTGCCCCCGCCGCACTTCGACGCCGCCGCGCGCTACGCCCTGCCGCTGGCCTCCATGCTGCCCGTAGCGGCCAGCATGCTGCTGTGGCGTCTGTGGCGGCTCTGGCAGCCGCTGGGAGCGGCGCTGCTGGCCGGCGTGCTGCTGGCCACCGCGCTGGGCTACGCCACCGCGCGGCCCCTGGCCGTCTTCCAGTCCGAGTATTGGGCCAAGCTGCCGCCGGGTGACGTAGAACGGGATCTGGCGAACTTCCTGCAGGCGCACGGTATCCGCGATGTGTGGATGAATCACTGGGCCGGATACCCGCTGATGTTCTACACCCAGGGGCGCATCTACGCGGCCGACTACAATGACGTGGCGCTGCATCCGGGGGTCAACCGTCTGCCCTGGACGCTCCAGCGCGCCGCCGCCGACCCCCATACCGCCTACGTGCTGGTCACCTCGATGACCAATCCACCTCTTATCGACGATCTCAGAAGGGCCGGTGCGGCCTACAGCCTGCAGCGCATCGGCCCCTACCTCGTCTTCTACAACCTCTCGCGGCCGGTCCCGCCCGCCGAGGTGGCCTCCGGCATCGACTTCGCCTTCTAGCCCAGCGCCATACCTAAACCGGGCTAGAAACCCACGGCAAAGGCGCGTTGCCAGGAGTCACCGGGCCGTAGGACGTAGCACCCTACATAGGGCAGTCGAGCTATATAGGGCAGTCAGGGCCGATGCGCACGAACCGCACCTGGCCGCCATCGTGCGTCAGTCCGATCTTCGCGGCGAACCACACTACGTGCCCGCGCGCCTGCACGGCGTCGTCGACGCGGATCGCCGTGATCGCCGCGAGATAAGGGAACATCGGCCCGTGGGGGACATCGATGTGCGCCTGCACGAGGCGCTCGTGCTCGGCGAAGAGCACCCGCAGCCACGCTTGCACCTCGCCCTTGCCGCGCAGTATCCGGCAGTCCTCGTAGTCGATGTCGGCGGACAGCGTGGAGAGGACGCCCGGAAGATCATGGCTATTATAGGCGTCCACGAAGGCCCGCAGCACGGCCAGCGAGCGGTCGCCGCTGGCCCCGGCCGGGCGGGGAGCCTGGCGGGGGATACCCCGTAGATCGACGAGACGGACGACCGACGAGCCGACCGACGCGGTGGCCGAGGCGACGACGGCCTGCGCGGATTGGTCATCAAGGGCCACGGCGGCCGCGCCGTTCAGGATGGCGATCCGGCGCAGCAGCGCACCGCTGGCCGTATCGACGACGGCGAGGCCCTCGGCGGTCGGGATGACGGCAAGGCCGGCGTGCTCGGCGACGATGACGCCGCTGGGATCAGCGCCGACGGCTACCGCGCGCAGCGGCGTCCCCGAGCGGCTATCCAGCAGCGTGATCGTGCCGTCGGCGGCATTGGCCACGAGCACGCGCCGCGTCGCGGGGCTGACCCCGAGCCCGTCCGGCGTCACTCCCACCGGCACGGTCCTCAGCAGCGTGCCGCTGGCCGTGTCGATGACGCCGACGGTGTTGCTCACCGGATTGGCCACGAACGCTCGGCCGCTCCGCGCATCGACCGCGACCAACGCGGCCCCTTGCCCCATCTGGATGACGTGCGCGACGCGCGCCCGCGCCTCGACGATGAGATAGACGCGGCCCGCGCTGGTGACGACTAGGGCCTGGCCGTCGGCGGCGGTTATCGCGATGGGCCGCGCGTCCGCCTCCAGCGGGAGCCGCGCGATCAGCGCCAGGCTCCGCATGTCGTAGATCGCCACCGCGGCGCCGCCGCCTGTGTGCACGGTGACGAGGACGCGCTGGCGCGCCTCGTCGACGGCCAGCGCGTTGGGCTCGCCCGCGACAGCAATGGAGCGCTGGCGGGCGCCGCTGGCCGCGTCGAGCACGATCACGCGGCCCCGTCCCCGCGTCAGGTCGGTGCCCGCCGTCAGCACGAAGACGCGCCGCGCCAGACGCGCGAGGACGAGGGCGAGGGGGCGGGTATCGACGTCGAGCTCGCTCAGCAGACGCCCCGCGCGGAGATCCACGACGGCGATGCCCCCCACATCGTAGTTGCGGACACCGATGAAGGCGCGGGCCGTCTGGCCATCAAACGCCATGATCGTGGGAGTGCCCGAGAGGGCGACGACGTTGCCGCCTGGGGCGTGCGCACCGGCGTGGCGTGCCGCTCGCCGTGATGTGAGCGGCGTGAGCACCGAATTAGCGACGAGGAGCGCGCAGCACGCCATCGCGGTGAACCTCATACACCTTTCCCCTTCTGACCGCTACCCGCTGACCGCTACCTGCGTACGTCTATTGATAGACACGCAGCCATTCTTCTGTCTCCACCACCACTATGGCCGAGAGCGCCTGCTGGTGCGCGGCGGTCCAGCAGTACATGGAGGACAAGGCGCTGGTGCTCGACGCGGGCTTCGGGCTGGCGCTGCTGCGGGAGAAGCAGGCGACCCGCTCCGTGGCGCGCGTGGCTAAGAATAGCACCGTCCGCCGGGCCACCCTATAAGCGGGCGCGGTCGCCCTCCGACACAGGAGGCTTGGTGCGCCCGCTGCTGCGTTCCTACAAGGGCCGCACGATCCCCGTCATGCCGCCGCGAAAACCAAAGAGAACGAAACAAGAAGTGGCCCATTTTCGGGCGAATCGTTGTAGTGGGCCATCATGCCTGCCCTCGGGTGATGTCGGACATGGATGCGGCAATCAGTACGAGATCGCGCGCTGGCAGTGTATCGCTAGAGAGGGCAATATAAGTCCCCGCCTGATTCCACCATAGGATGCCATCGAGGAGGTAAGCAATTCGCTTTTGCGGCAGCGCCGTCGGCCCATTATACTTCCGGGGATCGCTGTCCAAACAGCATCCTAGCGGTCCTTCTACAATCGTCATCCGCACCTTCGTCCCCTCGTAGTCGAGCGTCACATGCTGCGCGCCATCCACCGTCGCTCGGATGAGTCGCATCCCAGCCGGTGTCCCTGAGGGGGCGAAAAGTGGGAAAGGTACAAGCCCACGGATCTCATTAAGGGGCGCGATACGAGCCGGCGCAATCGGCTGTGGAGAGAGGGGCACGAGTCGCGTATGCGGCGGTGGCCTGAAGACGAAACGGGATGGGGCCAGGGACACATTGTAACGGAGTTCAGTCACGATGGTCCGCTCGAAAAGCTTGTGCGGATGGATAACGCTATAGCGCAGGCTCTGGAGCGGGAAGAAGGTCTGCCGATCCACCCACAGGAGCCGCTGGCCCATGTCTTCGTGGTCTGACGCCGAGTTCCAGCCACAAGGTTTGGCCCCGAAGTCGATGATGTACGCGGCGTGACCGGCGATCAAGCCATGGCCCGTCAGAGTTGGCGTACTGGTGGACACATATCTAGCCCTGTCACAAGTGGAAATAGCTTTCAGGAAGGCATGGATGTCGCCCGCAAATGCGCCGATGGGGATAAGGCTTTGCAACGCTGCCGCCTCGAACGCAGCGGGGGAAGCACTTGGATACATCGTATCGCCCGTCACGAGACGCGACATGCTGAAAGTATGGTGGAGCGCATCATAAGTCCAATAGACGAGGCCGTGACGGACAGCCACGTTCGAACCGGGAAGGAATGTGCCGACCAGCGCCTGCTGGGGGGGCCGCGTGAGGTATGCTCTCTCGACGCGCCATTGTTCCGGGGAGGCGTACCATAGCTTGGTTTGGATACGCAACGGGGTCGTATCCTGGTGCAATCCGGAGTATCCGTTGGCCAGCCAGATGTCCGTCGTAGCTGTCAGTGCGAAGCTCCGCACCTTGGTTGATGACGAGATGCGAGGCCGGAACGCAGTGTTGCCCGGAGACAACTGGGCGCGCGTGGTGGCGCGGGCACCAGCGTGATGGATGCGTTGGGTACTTACGCTGCTGAGGAGCAGGACGACAGCGGTGGTCATCGTGCAGATGACGGTGCGAGCATTCCTCATGAGTTTTGATCCTCCCCTTACCTTTGTCCTCTGTGTCGCGCCGCTGTAGCAACGACACACGCGCCGCATCATATCACTACTGGTAACAACGAATAAAGTAGTCTAAGGGTTACAGTTTAGCGGCTACGCAGGACAACCCGGGAGAGGATTTTTCTCCCGGGTTGTTTCTACCTGCCGATCAGATCAGGGCCTTGGTCGCGATCTCCATAGTACACCTTGTCTCTGAGGCTCACTATAACTATAATAGGCAGGTGAATCGGTTATCCGCTGCACCTACACCCCTATGGCTACGGCCCCAGTGCGGCTCTCGTTCTCGCGTGTGCGAGATGGCGCGGACAGTGGCGTAGCGAGAAGCTGGGTAAGTCGAGCCACCATGCCCCGATTACGCTGGATCTCTTGCTCACGCTGGCGTTGAGAGCGGAAGCGGTGATACAAAGCGATGCTGCCAGGCAGGATCGCTAGCACACTCGTCGACGCGACCACCCCCATCGGGAATCGGTCATAATCCGCGCTGACGCGTGCCCAAGATCAGGAGGCTGCTTACCGTAATTGCACAGGCGCGAACGAGTGTCGTTCGGTCAACGCGGTCGCGCGATTGGCCTGTGCAGCCACAGGGCACGTCAGCTTTGCGGCGGAGCACATCGTAGGAGCCATAGGCAAACGAGGCGCCGAGCGAGGCGCTCGACAGCGGCCCGAGCGGATACAACCGACCGAGCAACAAGGACATAGCGGTCAGCAATTCGGTCCATGGTAGCGCGAACCCAGCAACTGTCGCAACTGGCTGTGGCAACAGCTTGTACGCTTTGACGAGAGAACCGGCGCGGTCGTAAGACGCCAGTTTTAGCCCTGCTGAGTAGATGAACATGGAACTTAGCCATAGACGGAATACTGTTGCAAGACGAGCCATTAACCGCATCCTTCCCTACCCAGGTCCATGTCTACAGCCAAATTCTCGTGGCTCTGAAACCTCCGTTAGGAAGTCGTAAGCCAACAGCACCAAACGTCGTGCCAGGCGTGAGGTTTGCGATGTGGCCAGGGAGCAATGAGCCATCCTCGACGCTGATAACCTCCAGCCGTGGAGACAATTCGATAGCGAAGCCACTCTTCCTATCTAGAGTCTGTGCCGTCAGGCCGCTCGATGAAGCGTTTTGTGCAACCACACCGTTGCGACGGCCGATGTTGACAAAGACCCATCCACTTTGAGCAAGCAGGCTACCGTCCGGCTGGGGCGTCCCCTTGACATGCAGCCAATCGTTCAGCTGAATCACGTCTGGAGTCACGTCGAACTCTTTCCACACCATCGTATCGGACGGAATACGCACTGCCCGCACCTCATTCCCCGCTTGGAGCACGACACCGTTGGCGTTTTGTGACATCACCGCGCCTAGGGCAACGGTTGGGTCTAGACCCGACATGTCGCGCACCGTACCTGCCGGCAACGATGGAGGAGCCGGCGTCGTCATTTGCGGTCGCGCTGTGCCAAGGCCCGAGGCCTTGGCGAGCCCGGGGTACAAGAAATTCAGCGCTGTCGCCGAAGCCCCCGCAGCAACCCGCAAAAAAGTTCCCCTTTCTATCTTCATGGGTTCGCCCTTCCCGCGCGTCCTGCGCCGCTAGCAGTGACTACCTATACACGCCCTCATGCCCGGAATCGTCCCCTGCGAGAGCGGGGCGAATCCCATGAACAGCGCCGGTGTAAAATCGACCATGTGTCCGGTGGAGGCAGCCGGGCCTGTATCAACTCTCGGAACGCTAATGTAGTTCTGGCAATCCGTGGTGAAATACAGGGGGTCACCACAATTGGGACATAAACCAGCCCCCGCGCCGTTTTGGCAGCAATTGCAGCACGGCCACGCATATCCCCCGGCATTGGCGTTGCAGTTACAGCATGCCCCTGGGCCCTTGGTCGATTGATCGCAGCCTCGATATTGGCAGTTGGGCCCCTGGCAGCATCCTTGATCGCAGTTACATAGGTCCGGGTAGCAGCAGAACCATGACGCAGTCCCCTGACAACATCCAGCCATTTTGTCCTCCCTTCCATTACGGCCATACTACGTGCTGCTAAGTGTGGGGCGCGGCTTATCGCCTCCTCGCGACGGCAGTGCGCCCAGGACGCCAATTCCTCTAATCGCCCCAACTGCAATTTGGTTGCCCGCGTATGTGGCGGTTCGTTGGTGGAAACGCCGACGAAGGCTCCTGGCTGGCGTGCCCCTATCGTCGCACGACGCTGGGGGCGCGTCAATTCCCCGTAGCGGGGGGTGGGGGGGTATCTCCCCCGCTACGGGGGGTATCATGCCCCGGTATCCGGTTCTTAGGCCCCCTCGCCCTTCCCCTCCTTCTCCGGCAAGGTCCGCTCGCCGGGCCCCCTGATCCGTCCTTCGCGATGCAGGCGCCGGAAGGCATGCCGCGAGGGGACCCCGACCTTGTGCAGCAGGGACTGCACGTACTTGCGCGCCGTGTCCTCGCGAATGACGAGTCGGTCCCCGATGTCGGCGTTGGTGTACCCGTCGGCCAGCAACCTGGCCACCTCCCACTCGCGCGGTGTCAGCGGTGGGGATGGTTCCACCCCCGGCGTCAACGTCGCGCGTTCCTCGGGCGTGAGCACCAACCCTTCGACGCGCCCCCCCCGCCGCCGTTCCAGCGCTGTGCGCAGCGTCGCCAGGACGATGGGGCTGGCCACCAGCACGTCGTCTTCCACGACCAGCGCCAGCGCCCGCCGCACGGTTTTGGGGCGCAGGTCCTCCCACACGAGATAGCCCGCGATGCTTTGATCGTGGAGCGTGATCAGCGCCGTGCCGTCCAACGTCGCGGTGGCCCCGAGCAGGATGATCTTGCTCTCGGGGCTCAGGGCGCGCAGGTCGCGCACCAGCGGGACCGCCGGTCGGTCAACAAGGTCGGCGTCCACGAGCATCGCCGTGGGGTGGCATCCAGCCAGGACGCAGAGCGGCTGCGTCAGAGGGATGTCGTTGGCGATGCGCACCGTGGTCAGGGAGGCCAGGGAATCGCGCAGCGCATCCCATTGGCGATGCGCGGAGCGCACGAGCGCGAGTGTCAGAACGGACTGCATGTGAACCGCCTTTCTGGCAGCGGTGGGGCGACGCCCACCGCGTCGTAGGTCCCGCTGCTTGTCCTTCACTGTATAGGTCCCGCAAGAGGCGCTGGCGAGACATGCACTTTCTCTCCGCGGTTATTGCGCGCTATGTCCGCACGGCCTATAGTGGGGGCAGATATCCCCATCACCCTCGCATCGAGACAACCAGCGACTATGCACGGCGAGCACGAGACAGCGGACCGGACGCTCGTCGCCGCCGCTCAGGCCGGCGACGGCGAGGCCTTCCCGCGCCTGGTGGAGCGCTACCGCGCCCGGCTCGAGGCCGCCGTGCGGCGTGACGTGGGCGACCCTGCCCGCGCCGCCGATCTCGCCCAGGACGCCATCGACGCGGCATACGACGATCTCCACCACCTGCGCGATCCCGAGGGCTTCTATCCCTGGCTGCGCCGCATCGCCGCCAACCAGCGGCTCAAGGACATCCGCCAGCAGCGGCGACGGCACGCCGCGCTCGACCGCTTGCGCCGCCAGGCGCCGCGCGCCGCGGACCCCCTCGTGCGCGTGCTGATCCGTGAAGCCGTCGCGGAGTTGAGTCCCGCGCTCCGCGCGGTGTTGGTCTTGCACGACGACCGGGGCTACGCGATCCCCGAGATCGCCGCCGGGCTCGGCATCAGCGAGGGCGCCGCCAGGAAACGCCTGCTGCGCGCCCGCGAGGAGTTCCGGAGGCGCTATGCTGAGAAGTAAAGAATAGCTGAGCAAGGAGGACGGATAACGGATGCAGCCCGCCTCGCGCGACGATGATGAGGTGAATCGGCCAAACGTGGCCCGCATCTACGACGCCGCCCTCGGCGGCCACGCCAACTTCGTGGCCGACCGCGCCGCGCTGGACGCCCTGCTCGACGCCTACCCCGATACCCTGCTCGCCGCGCGGGCCAACCGCGCCTTTTTGCGCCGCGCCGTCGCCTTCCTGGCCGCGCACGGCATCGACCGCTTCCTCGACGTCGGCTCCGGCCTGCCCACCGTCGGCAACGTCCACGAGGTGGCCCGGCGCGCCAATCTGAAGGCGCGCGTGGTCTACGTGGACAACGATCCCGTCGCCGTGCGCTACAGCCGAGAGCTGTTGGAGGAAGAGGAGGTGTCCGGCGTGGCGGCCATCGAGGGCGACCTGCGCGACCCGGCGGCGATCCTGAGCCGCCCCGCGGTACGCCGGCTCCTCGCCGCGCGACGCCCGCTCGCGCTGCTGCTGCTGGCGGTGCTGCCCTTGATCCCCGCCGACGACGAGGCGCGCCGCGTGGTGCGGCAGTTCACGGCGGCCCTGCCCACCGGCAGCTACCTGGCCATCTCGCACACCACCCTTGAGGGGGGCGCGGCGGAGGCGCTCGCCCAGTTCGTGCGCCAATACGAGGCGCGGACGAGCCCGGTCGCTTTCCGCCCCCGCGCCACGATCGAGGACTTCTTCGCGGGCTGCGAACTGGTCCCGCCGGGCCTCGTGTTCCTGCCGGCCTGGCGCCCCGACGGCACGCACGATCCGCTCCGGGATGAGCCGTGGCGCGCGGCCAGCGTCGGCGCCGTCGGCCGGAAGCGGTGAGGATAGGAGGACGACCTGTTTAGGTCAGCGAGAGGTCCGAGGCGAATAGGTAAGGGATCGTTGCTTTGGGTTCCGTCTCCAGCCATGCCTTTTCTTGATGCGACAGATCCTTGATCTCGGTCGCGTTGAGGTCGGCAAACCGGGCGTGGACCGTTGCGAGAACATCGAGTTCCCCCGCTGTGAAGAGCGTTGCGTCGAAAGCGGTCATCGCGCGATAGTCGATCCCTTCGTACACCTCGTCGTTCGACACCGTCACCCACCGCTCGCTTGCCATAAACCCTTCGTCCTCGATTTTCTCCAATACGGTTTGATGACGCTCGGGGACGGGACCGAGGGGGTAGCGCAGATACGGTGTGCCGCTGAGGGAGACGGTGAAGCGTTTGAAGGCCAGGAAGTCGGCGTACCAGAGCAGCTTGAGCAATTTCACGCGTGTCGGAACCGTTTGGGTCGTGAAATACACCACCATCTGGCCGAGACGTTCCAGATCGAACTCCTTGAACCCACGCTCCAGCGGCGCGTGAGCGTTCATGATAAGCTCCAGCCCGTTGTGTATCTCGGCTAGCCCGGTATCCCGAATCTGCTGCACGAGGACCTGACGTGCCCGGCGTCGCTCCCACGGGCTGAGACGATCCTGGTGTTCTTCCATGAAGCGATACATGGCCTGATCGTCCTGGAGGGACTGGAGCAGGGCATCGTGCTCCGCATCGGCAAGGGCGCCGTTTTCGTAGCGACGGATCACGCCATCTTCCCATCCCAGCAAGCGGCTCAGACCGCGCTGGCTCAGCCCATAGCGTTCCCTCAAGGTCTTCACGTGCTGGGGCCCGATCATGCCATGACGTCGACGATACTCGTCATAAATGCTGCCAATTGTCTGGCTATCTAGGTCGAGGTCGGCCACGGCCCGGTTGCAGTGCTCGCACACGGCAACGTCGGCAGCCACGATGATTGTCTCTCCGCGCACGTGGTGCGTTTCCTCACCATGCTCGACGCGCCTCGTGCTTATGTGCTCACACTCGGGACAGAAGCGGGGACTATCGTTATTCATCGACTTATCCGCAGTTTACCCACAAATTTTCCTTGCCATCGTAACATACGGCGGCCCTACGAAGAGAAAACGGTCCACATTCCCCACAACACTACTATGAACAGGTAAGCAAATAGTGCCCGCGCAGCCGTTCGCGGGCAACAATCGGCCGCGAGCGGATCGTCATTCAGTACGCGGTTTGGCGCTAGTGAACACTGGCAGTTGCCCGCAAACTTGGCCCACCCTCGCCCCCATTGACAAGTACGCATCTATGGGCGTATATATAAAGCAGCGTTTATGAAAGCGTGCTTGATGCATCGCACTAAGGACGCGAGGCGAACGGAACGGGGCGACCGATGCGTGACGACAGGCTGCGCCGCTATTTCAAGGCGCTTGGCGACAAGACGCGGTTCGACATCGTCGAAGAGTTGGGGCAGACCGGTGAGTGCTCGGTCAGCAGTCTGTGCCTGCGGCTGGGCGTGACCCAGCCCCTGATGTCCTGGCATGTGCGCGTGCTGCGCGCCGCGGGCATCGTGGTCACGCGCCGCCACGGCCGGCAGGTTTTCTGTTCGCTCGACCACAAGAGCATCGCCGTGTGCCAGGAGCGATTCACCCTCCTGACGCAGGGGCAGTCCTTGACCCTGGCCCCGCTCGCCGACCTTCCGCCGGTCGGCATTCACCCTCCCGCCCGAGCCCCCGTCTCACCGTTGACGGCCGAGAGCTAGCCGGATCATCCAGCACTCAACGAATCAAGGGTGATTATCCAGCGGCGAGGTCGGGGAGCGGAGAATCGACGGGAAACGCAACGCACGGACCACGGACCACGGACGTCACGACGTATAGAGACAAAGACACGGAAACACCGAGCAATCAAACGAAACGGGAGAACGACGACACAATGGGCAAACTACGAGTGGCTATCATCGGCGTGGGCAACTGCGCCTCGTCGCTGGTGCAGGGCGTGCAGTACTACCGCAACACGGAGGAGAGCGACCTCGTCCCCGGGCTGATGCACGTCAACCTGGGCGGCTACCACATCGGGGACATCGAGTTCTCGGCCGCGTTCGACATCGACGTCAATAAAGTGGGCAAGGACCTCTCCGAGGCGATCTTCGAGCGGCCCAACAACACCATCCGCTTCTCCGACGTGCCGCGCCTGGACGTGCCCGTGCACCGCGGCATGACCCACGACGGCCTGGGCAAGTACCTCTCGCAGATCATCACCAAGGCGCCCGGCCCCACGGCCAACATCGTGCGCATCCTCAAGGATACAAAAACCGACGTGGTGGTCAACTACCTGCCCGTGGGCAGCGAGATGGCCACCAAGTGGTACGTGGAGCAGATCCTGGAGGCCGGCTGCGGCATGGTCAACTGCATCCCCGTCTTCATCGGGCGCGAGGAGTATTGGGACCACCGCTTCCGCGAGAAGGGCCTGCCCATCGTCGGCGACGACATCAAGAGCCAGGTCGGCGCCACCATCGTGCACCGCATGCTGACCCGCCTCTTCCGCGAGCGCGGCGTGATCGTCGAGCGCACCAGCCAGCTCAACGTGGGCGGCAACACCGACTTCCTCAACATGCTGGAGCGCGAGCGCCTGGAGTCCAAGAAAATCTCCAAGACAAACGCCGTGACCAGTCAGCTCGACTACGAGTTGGACCCCGACAACGTGCACATCGGCCCCAGCGACCACGTGGCCTGGCTGACCGATCGCAAGTGGGCCTACATCCGCATGGAGGGCAAGACCTTCGGCGATGTGCCGCTCAACGCCGAGCTCAAGCTCGAGGTGTGGGACTCGCCCAACTCGGCCGGCGTGGTCATCGACGCCGTGCGTTGCGCCAAGTTGGCGCTCGACCGGGGCATCGGCGGGACGTTGGAAGGCCCCTCGGCCTACTTCATGAAGTCCCCGCCCGTGCAGCACAGCGACGAGTTGGCCCGCCAGATGACCGAGGAGTTCATCGCCGCCAACAGGCTAAGCCCTTCTCCCGTCGTGGTCCCGCCCACGATCGCCGTCGAGGCGGCGAGGGTCGCGCAGGCGCAGGCGGCGCAAGCACAGCTAGAGGCCGAGGCCGTCGGCGAGGTAGGCAAGTAGACCATGCCGCTGTACTGGGCGCTCCGCCTGGCCTTCGCCTTGTCCGGCCGCATCCCGTTGCGCTGGCGGTATCGGTTGGGCATGCGCGGGTGCGAAGCGGTGTACTGGTGCTGGCGATCCAAGCGGCGCAACACGATCCGCAACATGGACGTGGTGTACCAGGCGCTGGGCAAGCCCTGGCGCGCCAGGGCGGCTGCCCGCGCCTCCTGGCGCAACT
>JAABUX010004193.1_pt1 | contig 18463 bp, 16 predicted proteins | sample 5561851 | NCBI WGS metagenome assembly JAABUX01 (sample SAMN10711883, study PRJNA513361) | rock metagenome | isolation source: Antarctica rocks | place: Antarctica: Victoria Land, Richard Nunatak red sandstone | collected 2016-01-03 | reverse complement strand
GACTTTGTGGCGGGCGAGGGCGACGGGTAATTGGTACGTGAGAATGTGGTCTTGCGATTCGAGGTCAGGCGTTTGGAGTGTCAGGATGCGGTTTAGAGATGGAGGGGATCGGTGGGTGGTGAGGAGTTGGTGCTGAGAGAGGATCTGCGTGACGCGAGTGGTGGGAAGGGGGTGTTCGGTGGATATGTAGAGGGTCGGGCGAGCGAGGCCGTGGGGCGCTGGGAGTTGGGCGCTGAGGAGCAGCGTCAAGAGGAATTGGGTCTTTCCTGCGCCGCTGGAGAAATTGGCATATAATTGTGAGACGCTCGGAGTATGATCCTACCTTTCTCCTGTGATCTCTGTTATATATCCTGTCGGGATTCCGCCGCCGAGCGCCCTGTCTAAAGCTGAATCAAGGGTACTGATAGTGCTCCATGACTCGATCACTTCTTTCCCGGTCGTCTTCAGCGCTCCATAATCACTTTGCCCTTCTCCCACACCTTCAAAATTTGGAGCATTATGGTTCACCAGGCCCAATTGGCCTTGCAAGATTGCAAGAACATGGTTCGCAAGTCGCCTTACATCGAGCAACGGCAACTGCGCTCGCTTCGCTACCTCCAAAGCATCGAGTGTGAGCAGGTCGACTGTAGTAATGACATGCTTCTCTAGCGATGGCAACAGATGTGTATATAGCTTCGTAGGAAAGTCTGGGATCGTATGCAGAAGGTCTGTCATGAGGAGTGGAGCATGCTCATTGTGGGGACGTCAATAGCGAGCGGGAAGAGCGATTGTCGCGGCACGCGTCGACTGCGCTTGTACTGATTGGGAGTAAAGTAAACAGAGCTCGATATCGATATGAAAGATGTTGGAAACTCCATAGACTCCCACACGATCAGACTTGCGAAGTCTCCATGCCTAATTTCACAAATCGAAGATGGCAAAAAACCCCTACCCACGCTCCACCCTCAGGCGAATCCTCAAGGCCCACACAAACCGCAGTCTGAGCAAGAACGTCGATATTCTAGTACTTCATCCCCACAATAACCACTCCACCACCACTATCAATGAAATATCTCGGAAGTCTCGCTAATCCAGCAAACCCACAGGTCTTCCTCGACTACACCTTATTCATCCAAGAGTAAGAAATTTCATCACCTGTCCCAAACACTAGAATACTAACAGGGCTGCCGTACGACCAGTCTACTTCGCGAAGCATCAGCAGACGCAAAGCGGAATAAACAACGCAAAATCACAGCGGATGGTATTAAGAGGGTGACGGAGGTAAGTGAGCTAGTTAGTACGAGAACTAAGGAATGTGGGAGCTGATCGCGCGTTGCAGAAGAGTCTCCGGAAGTTCAAAGCATGAGGGTGTATGAATGTGTATGATGGATATTATTATGTAGATTGTGTGGCATTGATTGCACATATCAGACTTTTCGGTGATGTGGAATGCTTGATGAAGGCGTTTTGATTCGCTTGGTAGAGCGTTTGGCAGGATATACCCTTGTTTGTCTTTTACTATATCCGGGGAATATCCTCCATGAACTGAAGACCCTTCAAAGCCAGTTGACGGAGGCCATTCCGACATTACTCCACCTCGATGCTGCTAACTGCACACACTTTATGCAAGTAGTCCGCATATGGTAATTGGAGTTTACCCTAAACACAGATATAGCACAGCGCCTATGTATCACGAATGCGCAGGAGTTGCGTCAGTATTTACATCCCTTCCATCTCCGCATGCCATTTCCTCCCGTGCATGCCACAAGCATCTATACATATCAGTTGAGCACCTTAGAATCGTAAAGAACGCCGGATGCATGACACTTAACCCTGACAAAACGAAAAGCATCCTCAAGGAATGTACAGTGAAGCAAACGTTGATGCATCTTCCATGAACTCTCTTTCGTAACATTCGTTCGAAGAGCAAGTAAACTCCCGGCATCAGAGAAGGATCCCGGATCCCTAGTACCAAAGAGGACCCCCTTACTCAATAACGTGACCCCTCTCTCATCATCGGTAGCGTCTCTCCGCCTCCACCCATCTCATACTTAAGTGGACTGCCCTGTATATTGCCACCATTGCTATATCCGCTCCATCCAGTGTTTGCGCTTTGCCCATTCTGATAACCAGCAGCACTCTGCATACCTTGATAGAACTGATCAAAACTTCCATTGTGCGCCGAATGCTGCGATTCGCGCTGGATGTGATGTTGGAAGTCTTGTGGCGACTGATACTGCAGGCCGGGCGTTACCATGGGATTGCTATTGGAATGATGCGGTGGAGAATGGTCAGGAAAAGGTGAGAGTTGCGGCTGTTGGTATTGTTGTAATTGCTGGTATTGGGAGCTGGGTTGTGATTGTTGTTGGACCGGGTTGGTAGGGAAGGATGGTGAGTATTGGCCATATGGTTGATAGGAAGTCGAAGTGTTGAAAGCATTCTGGTATGTATGAGGCGAATGGGGCTGTTGGGAGGATTGAAGTTGATGGATTGCTGCCATGGGAACGTGCTGGGGTTGTTGGTAATGGGCAGTATGATAGCTGCCACTTCGACTGTGACATTGACCGTGATTCAAGCTTTGTCGCTTTTGAGCTTGTTGCTGAGCGACCTGCCTAGACATTGTCTCAGCTTCGCGCATTCTGAACTCGCAGATTTTCAGCTTTTCGTCATGAATTTTCCGGCTGACTTCCTCCTGTTGGCTTGTCGTACGCTTCATGAGGTAGTCCTCGCTGATGCTGGGACCTCGAGGGCGACTTTTGGGAACGGATGTAGGTATTGGTGAGTATGCAGCGGTGAAACCACCATCAAGTGCATATGGTGATTGATAGATACGAGGACGAGCCTTTTCAGCATCATGAAGATAAATGTATTTCTCTGGAATCTTGAGGTAAGAGACACATTTTGCTTCAAATACAGGTGCTTTCGGGGCAGTAGGCGTTGGTGGCACGCTTGGCATACATGGTCTTCGTGGAGCGGACGATGGTTCATTGAAGGGGTTGTGGTCCATCGTGGGTGTCGTAGCCTTGGGGGCAGACCCCATCATGTTGGCAACAGGTGCTTGTGGTCGCGAGTAGCTCGTCTGCGGTAGCGCTGGGCGGGCTTGCTGATTTGAGTAGTACGTTTGCTGCGGCTGCTTTTGTCGTTTCGGCTGCTGGTAAGGGGCAGGTCTTTGATAATTGTGCGTCGAATTGTGATAAGAGCTTTCCACGTTGACATTCCAAGGCCTATACTCGGGTGTGCCATGGAATGCTTGAGGAATATTCGACGGTGCAGACGTCATGGGCGCCATAGGTGCAACAGAGGCCATTGGTGAAACATGGTAGCTTGGAAAATCCTGAACGGGATTGTAGTCGTTGTAGTTACGAGACTGATCTAGGCCAGCTTGTGTTATTTCGGTATTATGGTGGCTAACCGACTGGCTATCAATATGGTTGTTAAGTGGTCTAGGCTTGTACCTGTATTTTGGGTGTACGGGATCTGTGATGGCGTATTTACCATGGTACGGCCGATCCTTCAATGCTGCCGCGTCCGCTTGTGCGTTGGCGTACATATTAGCGTGCTGTGCCTGATAAATGGTACGTGGACCATTGGCTGCGTGTTGATTTTGCCAGACGGAGGGATATGAAGCCGAGAGAGATTTTCGTGGGACCGGTTGAGCTGCAGCAGCGGCTGCCACCGACGCGATGCGTACGGTCTCCAAGAAGTTGGCGCCGGGGTCATTGTGTTGCACCGCCAAATCACCAGTATACTGAGCTTTGGCCTCCGTGGAATGCTTTCCGAGATAGAACCATAGCTTCTTGGGCTTCTCGATATCAACTGTTATCTGCGCTGGGTTACGGAACGCCTTGCGTGTTTCAAATTCTGACCAGCGGAACAGCTCGGAATCGCAGAACAATTCGTTGGGCTTGGGACCTTCATTGACTGCTGGATCCTCAGCGGTGGTACGAGACTTTCGAGCCAATTCTAATGGCAGGGGTTTGGCGTTCTCGGACGGACATGGTAGCTGAGAATTGACAGGGTCAAAAACCAGGAGCCACTTGTATTCCACCTCAAACTTTTCACCCTTAGGCAGGAGTTCGACGAGGAACGTCTGCTCGCTCTTCCGGTTTTCCAGGATGTTACCAGCAAAGATGTCACCCTGAAGAAATTGAAATTGAGCGATTTCTCCAACTGGTAGCTTTAACGCCATCTTCTTTATTAGTGGAGTATCCTCGAGTACGTTGCCATCAGTATGCTTTCCTCGTCTTCCACGATGGATTTTGCATCTGAAATCAATTCCAGTGTCGGAGTATTCGGTTCCATCTGCTCCAAAGACCGGGACTTGGCCAATGTCGACGAGTACCCCGGCTTGGGCTGCGCAGGTCGCGTGATACGCTTTGACGCATTTCTTCTGTGAGCACTGGAAAATGGATCCTTTCTTGCTTCGGCAGTAATAACATTTCATCTCTAAGCGAGCTTTATCAATGGACCCGATATCACAGATGGTCTCCCGCCCATTCTCCTCGGCTATGTATGTCTCGGGTGTATATAGCGCGCATCGACGATGAGCTTGCTTGCCGTTGTCGGTAGGGAGCAGGGTCTCGTGCTTGTTGTCATTTGGACATAGAATGCAGGGTTCGTATGATGGAGCCTTGATCTTGAGCCGGAGCTTCTTGGCCTTGGGCTTCGCATCCTTATGATTTATATCTTTCTTCTTCTTGTGGCTTCGCTTTGGCTTGCCTTTCACACTTCCAGGAGGAGTAGGTAGGTTTGTAGGCTCGTCGTCCTCGTCATCATCTTCGTCGTCATCGGTCTCTTCATAATACTCGGGAGTCGGCTCGCCCCTCAGCTTCCGCTCGATCTCTCGAACATCGACCCAGACACTATCAGCTTCACAGTTGCACTTTTTGGCAATTCTGCCGTAGTCCAGCCAAGAGTCTGTTGCAAAATTGACGGACTCTGCGCAGTTGTAGCCAAGATTATATCCAGAGTGGTAACCGTAGGGGAAGGTGATGACGAACTCGCCCTCGTTGTGAACTAAACGGTTGACACTGATCCGGTGCTGCTGCTGGAGCTTCTCTGGTGAGATTAGATAGGTCTTGTGGCGTAGAAATTGATCACAATTTTTCGAATCGGTTGGCCACACACCTTCTATATATCAGTACTGTTGGTACAGCAGGGGTAGATCGACTTACTTCGCATCGCAGCTTCAAATTTTCTCGCGTCTGCCTGTGAGATGCTATACCACTGCTTCGGTGCTCCAAAGTGGATGTAGTTGATGCTGTAGAGGTCGACATCTTCCAGATGCCAAGCAAAAGACGCTTTCCACATGCCAAGGTAGAGGTATGCAGTGTTGACTCCAGGCACGTTCTGACCAAGAACGTCCAACAAATTTTCCAGTTTCGCAACATTCCAATTCTTTGTACTGTCGTCGAATAGAGAACCTGGCATATCTGCTCCATACATGGGATTGCTGAAATTCAAACTCTTCCAATACAATTTCTCGAGCTCCTGCACGCGTTCAGTGGTCCATTCTTCTTGATTATGCACCCGATAGTCGAAATTCTTGAAAGCTTCTTCATCCACGACCTCAGCCTGATCCCTTCGATTATGTTGTCTTCTGGATGAAACGGACTTTGACTGGTCAGCTTTCGGTTGGCGCCCCTTAGGCTTCGGCTTTCCCTTGGGCTTCGACTTCTGTGGTAGACTCTCATCATCACTATATTCATCCTTGATCTTAACCGGCTTTAGGGGCGGAGATGTTGGTGTTAGAGGTGTTTCCACGAGCTTGTTATCATCCATGTCTTCATCTCCCTCGTCATCAGGTTTATGAACTGTAGCCGTCAAGTCGGGGACCTTTTGGCGGCCAGGTCTTTTCCGCTTTGAGCCACTGCCTGTACCCGGTGGATTTCTAATTCTGGTCGAAGCAGCTCGTGAAGGCTTTTCCTGGTTGCGTCGGCGCTCGCCTCGCTTCGCTGGGGGTTGATTGCTGCTTTCCTCGCATAAAGCCTTCCATTGTGGTAAATTATAGGATCTCTGCTTTTCTATGTTGGCTTGGGTATAAGTTCCCTGGGTGCCGTGGAATTCTTGTGTGATCGGGTTTTTGACTTTGATAGTCTTAACCTGTTCATCAAGCGGAGGTAAGGCATCGCGCCTGACAGATGAAATCAGTCGAGATCTGCGGATCAAGGTTCGCGATGAAGAACTTACCATTCCTTCGGTGGAACCACCTTGACGATACCAGATTTCATACCATAATGGTCAATCCTTTTGATGAATTCTTTGAAGCTTCGGAATTGGTTCATAGTCTGGACAGACATCAGCTAAGAGTTCCTCCCGCTGACCAGGCGACATTAAGGGAGCAAGTTTTATACTCACGGGCTTAAAGACAGGAACGTTGCCATTCTCATAATAGTGATCTGGAAAGATTTCTGCATCGTCATCGCCCTCGTCAATCTTTTCGCTAGGTGCCGGCTCCTCGATAGACTCCTCAGGTTCCAGGTCGGACAGCTCCGAACCAGAGTCATCATCATAGTCATCTTTCTTACCGGTGCTTTCACTCGTGGGAGGGGTGAGAGCCGGCTTGCTGTCGTGTTGATCGTTATCCATCTTCACTTCTCCGATGTCGGTCGGGAAGGCCATTGTCGCGACCGCCATTGGAATACAGGACTCCGTGTTAGAGATTAGACTTAGTAGAGACAGTGGCCACCAGTTATTTGGGAAATGTTGACGATGTTAGGTTGGCTGCTCGAGTCCGCTGTCGTAGGCCGTAGAGGCTGGTAGTGACTCCCTGGCCTTCCAGCGCTTTAGAGATTCCCGCAGATCTCCTCCTCCGTACGTATCAGACTACAAGCTCTTGGCGCTTGCACTGCATTCCACTTAAGCAGCGAACAATCAGGAGAACATTAGTGAAGTCGATTGTGGAAGAGGTTGATGAAGTCGGGTTGCCGCCAAGGCCCTAGCCTCGGCTGTTCATGCGGGCAATCCACAAGCGCATTCGCTGTGGCAAGGAATAAATCCACATGTTTTCTTATCTGATTACATGGTAGATTTCAACAGGTGGGGGATCTAGGTAAGCTATGTTTTGCATAAAGGACCTGTTTGCCTGTCGATCCCAAATTTACCTATCTCCTCGTAAGGGTTCCAGGCAGCAAACCTTTCGCTTTATCTATTGATACAATGTCCTGGTTTTCATTAGGAAACTGCAATCAGTGAATGGTATCCAGAGTCCTTTGCAATATATGGTAGGCCTTGATGATAATTTCTTCACTCAATCATGATAATCTTGTGGATCTGCCATGAATAATGATATCTGAAGACGCTGCCTATTTTGTCATTGCTAAGCGGCTTGCTTTAGGGTTGACGCCCACTCTGCGGACTTCCGTTCATGTAGTGCTAGAAATCAAAGTCACGCCTTTCTGAATAGGTATGCGGGACACTGATGGTACCTTACAGGAATCGTGTTTGGGATGATTCAGCCCTAAGGAGTAGCTACGGCTGACATGCAACGCACGAACCAGCGGATTGCGGGAAATCGGTACGCCTTGTGGCATCCCTCGTGGACCCTTCTCTGCTCTTCCGTAAATTGAAAGACGAAAGGATGACAAATCAGAGTTGCATAGAGGGTGACCCAGGTGGGATTGTGCAGACGCAATGTATCCTTCGCTATGCTCGCTCAACGTGATAGGCTCAGTCTAAGCATACCTTAGACAGCCATGATGAAAGAAAACAAGCGCTTGACAACTTGGGTAGCTGTTGGGTAATCTCGGTAGATGCACAAAGAGCTTTTGCGCAGATGATGGTGGGATAAGACCTGTTGACAACAGGGTGCGGGGTTAACCTCAACTTACCCCGTCACCGCGTCCACGATTACCACGGAATCCACCGCGACCACGACCACGACGCTCACCGTCTCCTCCGACTCGATCACCACGATGGCCGCCGCGGCCACGACCTCCACCTTCTCCACGATCCCCCCTAAATCCGCGACCGCCTCGGTTACCACCACGATGCTCTCCTTGACCGCCTCGGCCACGCCCGCCGCGATTATGCTGTACCTCGTGGAATCCGTCGGCGGTCTCAGCCTGCGGAGGCTGAGCGTACGCAGGGGGTTGTTCTGATGGGACATCCTCAGCCCAGCTCTGAGTACCTGTCATTGCCGCTGGTGTGGCAGCATGACCGGTGTCAGTTTCGGCGGGGTCTCGAGGAACTTCGACCCAGTCATTTGGCTCGCTGGTTGCCGAAGCCTTGACGTCCCAACCAGTCTCTGCTGCTGCGTTCCCAGCCCCGACATCTATGCTGGCGGCATCTGGTACTTGGGGATTGTCAACGTGATTTGAGAGTCCGTTTGTTGTAGGCTCGACAGCGTCGATCTCTGTCAACCCAGCGTGAGCGATTGTGGGATCAGTGCCAATCGCTGTCGACGACGGGTCTTCAGCTGTGGGAGGAGCGGGCTCAGACTGGGCGACCTCCTCTGCCCAGGCTTCTTCCGCCGCATATGGAGCGTACTCAATAGCGAGGTCTCGGACTTGCTTGTCTATGGAGTTGATGCATCAGTCCCTGTATACGCATGTTGAAAGCACAGAAACATTTTTTAATTGGGAGAACTCACATGTGAACTCGGAGGGAGTTTGATCGACTGTGGATACTTTGTCTGAGCTGCCAGCGATCAAGCTTTCCATAGCCACGACTGCGCTGGCCTCACCTCCGTATATCAATAGCAGAGCGCCTTCAAAGGCTCGATTTTTAGCCGACGTCTCGTCGCCACCTTGACGTCTTGCCGCTGCGGCTCTCAAGAATTTGCTGAGAATGAGCAATTCATCCTTAGCATCCTTCTTGGCCTGATCGGCTGCCTCGGCCTTCACAGCATCTTTGACTTTCTGCAGCTCGTCCTTGTGTGCTGTCTCGAGAGCAGATTTTTCTATGGACAAACGCTTCTGGTAGTCCTCATCGAATTGCTTGTACTGTGATATTTGTTCTTCGAGTTGGGTCAGGGAAGCTTGTAATGATGGCTTCTTCTGGGCTTGAGCCTTTTGATCTGGGTTGATCTTGCGTGATGCAAGGAGGTCGTCAAGGGATGTATCGGGATTCTCGGCAATGATAGAGTCTACTTTTTGAGTAGCATTCTAAGTAGCGAATTGTCAGCGAGTATAGCAATGGCCGGTCAATCAAGAATCCTACTAGCTTCTTCTTGATGTTACGGATGTTCCTAATCAGATTTACAAGTCAGCAAATTCAGCAGAGCGGCTGTCATTCATGGCTAGCCTTACTTGTAAAGCTCTTTCAGGTAGGGACTCTCATATGCCCCTTCCACGCCATTGGTTGTACCGTCCGTAGCTGTTTGCCCAGCTGCTGCATCCGGTTCAGGAGGTGCTGTTGGTGGTTGAGCTGTGGCTTCGGCTTTGGCCTTCTTCTTCTTGGCACTCTTAGATTCCGAATGAGATGAAGGTTGAGGGTCTTGAGTAGTAGACATTGTGGATGATGTGGTAGGACGAATTAGGTCTGTTGATTTGTAGATGGCGAATCTGGATTGCTTGAGCTGGCTCGAGCACAGTTATCAGAAATGTGTTATGGAGATCGAGCTTGTACGAGCCGGAGATGGCAGTATCAATGATTATGTGGACGGATATAGCTGTTACAAAATAGGATGGTCGGTTTACATTGCCGAACTGAAAACACCAAGGACACTAAGGCTAGTACTAGGGGTGATCGCGGGACCAGCCGCACAGGCTAGTGGTTTCCTAGCTTCCCCTCGTTCAAGTAAAAGCTGTCCTCAATTGCTTCATACTTTACATTGCCTCCAGCGTTTCATAATGGGGCAAAGACATAGCTCCTAATCTTGGTGAGGCTATTCGGGCTTGGGATCTAGGTATCTTTGGGATTTCCATTCAAGCCGCGAGCCTATATAACGCCGTATCTTATCGAGGCCCATGGAAGGTGCGCCTGAGGTCTTTTAGTTACTTGCAATTACTGCATGGGTAATGAGATGTACAAGTCTCCGGCATCTCGCTACCCTTAGTGCTCCAGACCATGGGTCAACGCCTCTGGCCTGACCCCCCAGTCCTCTCCACAGAGTCGGTAGCATAGGTAATTAACTTTTACGACAGAATAGGCATACAGTCTCCACTAAGTGGACTAAACTGCTCATACTACCATGTATGTATATGAGCAGTGATCGGGCAGCGGCAACTTCCTTGACTGGAATGTCTGAAGCCTTCATCCATGTATGGTCCTCTCTGTGTTTCATCTTATAGACGTTGCGTCTCGCAATAATGGTATGCTCACAACAAATGATGAACTCGCCCAAAAGCAGACGGATCTATTCCCAGTCACTCTGTAACTCTTCCTTTCTCAACCAGCACGATTAGTGAATAATCGTGAACACATGTTCCCGCCCTCAGTGTGCGAATCATTGGTCTTGGAGATGAGTTGTATCATCGGGGGTGGATAATTGGTTATTCAGCTACTTTACGTTACGAGGACTTTTGCCAACTCAAAGATATCTTTTAATTTAGCGCCCTTTCTCCACAGTCGGCTAGCCCCCACTAGAATATTATAGGCCTAGTAATGAATACGGAACGTGGGGGTGAAGGCCCGACCATCTGACGTCTGCCTTGGTTGTCTGCACTGCTTCTAGACGCGATGGCTGCGCGAGCTAAAGTACCTTTGTGGCATCCATCAGCAGAGAGAACCATGTTCCATGGTCTCTGCCCAATATCCCGTCGTCCGTATTTCAAGATCTCGGTACTCCTGAGCTCCGTGTCTCCAACGCTCTGATTGATCCCATTCGTCCGGCGACCACTATCTCTGCAGTAGTCGCTCGGGCAGTATTCCTTCTGTTTCAATGGATTGACCACGGGAACAAGGTGTTCATGGTTGAATAATTGGAGCGCAACAGTCGGCCTTGGTGGACTCCAACCCTCTCGCCTAGATGGTCATGAGGTACGTGCTCTTCCGTGGCTCTAATGATTGAGGTAGCAACCTACCCTTCCTTCAGTCCGCGAGTACATGTTTCCCTTCACTTATCTACAACCCGTGGGCCTCTCACAAAGATCAATCGCCCTTCAGTCGTTTTTCCTATCCTTGGTAATCGCCGTGTTATGCACCTAGGTCTCATCCAGTGTCTAGCGCCGCAAGACTGATGCCTTCATACTACCTTCAAGACTGCCACTACTTTAATCGCAGTGCCTTGAAACTTCTCTCAATACTAACTTTGATCTCTTTGATGTGTGTCTGACTGACCCTTGGCAATATGGCAGTCCGCATCTTTACCATGCCTAAGTCACTGAACGAGTCCCTGGCAAATTCGAAGGCTCCTGCCTCGGATGCCGACCATGGCTCACCTCGTACCACTCAGCACACATATTCTCCGGAACAAAAGGAGCCTCTGGCCAACCATGGGGTGAAAGGGAAACCGGGCATTACTTTCGCCGCTCAAGACAAGCTGGCAAAGCTCCCTATACCTGATCTCGAGAGCACGCTCAGGAACTACCAAGACGTCCTCAAACCGCTGCAAAGCGTGCGAGAACAAGAAGCCACTGCCGCGGCAACAGATGATTTCTTGAAGGGAGAAGGCTTGGAGCTGCAGGCGAGACTCAAGAAGTATGCCACAGGGAAGACAAGCTATATTGAGCAATTCTGTATGACGGCCAGCGTTCAACACGCCTTGCTTACGTGACTTTCGACTGACGGGATATCAGGGTACGATTCGTACCTAAATTTCGATAATCCCGTCGTCTTGAACCTGAATCCTTTCTTCCTTCTCGAAGATGACCCCACCCCGGCTCGAAACAACCAAGTCACTCGCGCTGCGTCTCTCATCATATCGGCTCTCTGTTTCGTTCGCGCCGTCCGAAAGGAAGAGCTGCCGCCTGACACGCTTCGAGGTAGCCCGCTTGATATGTACCAATACTCGAGACTATTTGGCACAGCTCGAGTGCCAACTGAAAACGGATGCCAGATCGCACAAGATAGTGGAGCAAAGCATCTCGTCGTGTTATGCAAAGGACAATTCTATTGGTTCGATGTCTTGGATGATAACGCAGATCTGATCATGACTGAGAAGGACATGGCTCAGAATCTCCAAGTGGTCGTCGATGACGCCGAGGAGACACCAATACAAGAGGCTGCAAAAGGAGCGCTAGGTGTTCTCAGCACGGAAAACCGAAAAATATGGTCCGGGCTGAGAGACGTCCTCATGCGAGAAGAAGATTCCAACAACGCCGAATGTCTCAACATGGTCGACTCAGCCCTCTTCATCGTTTGCTTAGACTACACCGAGCCGCAATCGAGCTCCCAGCTCTGCACCAACATGCTCTGCGGTACCAACGAAGTCGTCAAAGGCGTCCAAGTCGGCACTTGTACAAATCGCTGGTATGACAAAATGCAAATCATAGTCTGCAAGAATGGCAGTGCAGGCATAAACTTCGAGCACACCGGTGTAGACGGCCACACCGTTCTTCGCTTCGCCAGCGATGTCTACACCGACACAATCCTCCGCTTCGCCAAAAGCATTAACGGTCAAGCCCCCAGCCTCTGGACATCCGAAAGTCCCGATCCCTCAAAGCGCGATCCTGATAGCTTTGGCGACGTCAGCACGATACCACATAAATTGGAATGGGACATGCTTCCCGAACTCAGCACTGCCCTTCGCTTCGCCGAAACCCGCCTTGCCGATCTAATCCAGCAAAATGAATTCCAGACACTCGAATTCTCCGGCTACGGCAAGAACTTCATGACCTCCGCCGGCTTCTCCCCAGATGCTTACGTGCAGATGGCTTTCCAAGCCGCCTACTACGGTCTCTACGGCCGCGTCGAGAACGTGTACGAGCCCGCAATGACCAAGGTCTTCTTACACGGGCGCACTGAATCCATCCGCGCCGTGTCACAGGAGTCGGTCGATTTCGTCAAGACATTCTGGGCCGAGAACCCCGCCCAGCAGAAAGTAGACGCGTTGAAAAAGGCCACCCAGAAGCATACGGCGCATACGAGAGAATGCTCCAAAGCTCTCGGCCAAGACCGGCATCTCTACGCCCTCTACTGCGTCTGGCAGCGCTCCGTGGACGAAGACGGCGCGGAAGCCGCCAGCAGCAACGGTATGAGCGATGGATGTTCCACCCCCGCCGACGCGAGCTCAGACATCGGGTCCCCCAAACGAGACACCTTTCCCGCAGACGAAGATCGCACCTCCCCATCGCCCACGCGCAAACAGCCAACGTCGCACATGCCTGCCCTCTTCTCCGACAGCGGCTGGGACAAGATCAACAACACCATCCTCTCGACCTCCAACTGCGGTAACCCGGCCTTGCGCCAGTTCGGCTTCGGCCCCACCTCCGGCGAAGGCTTCGGCATCGGCTACATCATCAAGGACGACTCCATCTCCATCTGCGCCAGCAGCAAGCATCGACAGACGAAGCGGTACGTCGAGAGCATCGAAGCGTACTTTCACGAAATGAGACGCCTGCTGCGTTCTACGCGGTCGAAATCGACGTCTCATAAGGCGAGTCGGGCGCGGGAGGTGGAGGAGCGGGCGGCGGCGCCGAAGAAGAAGAAGTCGGGGAGGGTGATTAAGGGGGAGGAGGAGATTGTGGATGAGACGAAGGAGGACAGTGAGGATGATGGGTTGGGCGGATGTAAGTTTCCTTTACTTTTTTTGCCCTTTCCCCCTTTCCCAAATCGTTCCCTGGGCTTTGCGCGTGTTGGTAGCGGTTCTGATTGCTGCTATTTCCAGACGGCTTCTTCGACGCCGGGATGCTGCTTCAGGCAATCAAAGCCAGTCAGGAGGAGGCCAACAAGCCGAGTGAGAAAGCTATTGGGAATGCGAGGAGGAATGTGGGGAAGAAGTTGAGGTTGAGTGATTACTAGGGCGGTTCCACATTGATGTAGGTATGGAGTGTATGGTTAATGATTAGCGCAATTGTGAGTTGAACTTTGGATTCGTGAGGTACTTAGCACCGGGTTCATGTTTTATAGCTTATGTAGTTGAGATTTACACATGACCTGCCATCAATCATTTACCATGACCTACAGACTTCACAAGCTCATAGCATACAACACAATTCGAAGAAAAATACAGATTCATCCAGTAAAGACAGTGTATTCTCATTCTCAAGCAAAGGTATCTCAGTAGCTACAAAATAATCGAACCTCGGAGCAAACGGACCCCATCCATCCATCCATCCATCTGAAGATGCGCTCAAGCAATGCACATCAAGACTGAAGATGCACGAATCGCTCCCTTCTGGCGAATGAAGAAAGAAACAACACACTCCGGTCATGACGCTGTTATACATTTTTGGTATCCAGACCGCCTCGCGCAAAAAAAAGGTGACTGCTCGCTGCCGCATGCTGTGTTTGGACGAAGAGGTAATCGCTTTGGTATCAGAGTCATCTCGTCCTCTGCTCCATATTCAACGCGAGGTGAGCGCATGACCTAATTCTCCGTAGCAACAGCTCCGCGTCCTCTCGGACCACCTCTTCCACGACGCTCCACACCATACGATCCAGCGCCCCGTCCGCCACGGAACCCGCGACCACGACCACGGCCTCGGAAGCCGCCACGATATCCATTGTCGACGCTCCCCTGGCCAAAGGTCTCGAGATTCTTATTCCGCTCTTCGTTACGGAACTCGCGACCACCCAGTTTCTTGTCATCGCGGTCCTTCATCTCGCTCGAGATGTTGTCGAAGAATGATGAAGCCTTGCTGTAGCCTCCGGTGGCGGTGATACTGCTGCTGGCCTCGCTCTCGCGACGAGTGCCGTTGGTAGGCGCTTCCGCAGACTCACCATCCACGGGGCTGCTGATCGGCGATCCACTGGCAATGGCTTCCTTGACCAAGTCTCGCTTGTTGAACTTTGCGTTTGCGGACGCGAAATCGTAGTCATCCTTGGGAAGCTCGATTCTCTTCCCTTGCTGCTCGTCACGTTGGCGCCCGCTACGGTGTCCACCTCGCCCGCCACGATGACCGGCTGCGTAGCCTCCAGTACCTGGCTGCCGTGACTGACGTATGTTATCGTTGGTTCGCATTTCATTGACTTTGTTAGTCAAATTATCGATCGCGCTAGCTTCTCCATTTGTTTGCTTCTTTGCAGCCTGCCCTGGTGCTGAAGGTAGCTTGGCCATGGCTGCTGCCACAGCAGCCCTCGCATCTCGGTTTGCATCTTCGAGTGACTTGGTCGGACCTGGGTTTAGACGAGGAGCTGCTAGCGTTTGTGGGGGAGGAGCGGCCACAGGAGCGTTGTTCGCGTTTGTTGGTGATGCCCCGTTGACAGGGACTTTGGGCTTGACAGCAGGGCTGAGCATCGGAATAGCAGGCATGATACGCCCACTCCTTGGCGCACTGGTTGTTTGCTTGGTTGCGATGGGTGCATCTGTAGCAAAAGTAGGGGCAGGAGGCGCTAGAGCAGCAGCAACGTCCGGCTTGGATTCCGTGGGAGGTGGTGGACCTTCCGTTGGCTTGGCAGTGGAGATCGGCGGTGTGGGCAGCTTCACCGTTGCAGCTGGCTTCTCGACTGCTTTCTGTGGAGCTTCTGGAGCTTCTTCTTTATTCGCGATTGATTCAGCCGCTATTGCTGGCTTAGATGGCGGACCTTGCTGCATTGGCGGTTGGCCTGGATGTCCAAACGGCGCGGGAGGAGGGAAGAACTGTCCTGGGGGTGGATGTGGAAAGCCTTGCCCTGGCGGGGGAAACCATCCAGGTGGAGGAGATCCATAGGGCATGGGATAACCATAAGGTGGAAACCCCTGGGAGCCCGGGGGACCAAATCGCTGATTCGGAGGTACTTGATATTGGTATGGAGGGAAATTCGGTTGCTGATTGAATCGCCCAGGAGTTTGTGACTGTTGCTGCTGGGAAGGGAAATGCTGATGGTTCTGGAATTGGGCACTTGGCCCGGGAAGAGGCTGGCGATGAGCTTGTGGAGCTGCGGACGAAGGAGTCCCTGTGGGACGCGCATTCTATGCAGCCATATATGATCAGCGTTGGGCTCGAACCAGTCTCTAGAGATAGAAAAACAAGTGGGTTTCTGTAGTCAGAAGGAAGGCAACGGAAATATCCACATGGTTTTGCGCTCTCGGTGTTACAATAAAATGATTTACATCCGAAATTCTTCATCATCCAACAGTTTCAGATGCCTATGCGATATAAAAATCATCAAAGCATAGACAACATAGCAGATCATTGGACTTACTCCGAGTATGGCAGGATCGTCTGGCACCTGCGGCTGCTGCACGGGTTTCTTCTCTGGCTCCTTCTCAATCCTCAGATCTTTGACATCGCTACCACGGAATACGATGTATTCATAAACATTGTCTGAAGGTGGTATCTCATTCTCCGGATCTCGCCCTTCTGTGCCATATGACTTGACTTGTTCAAGGGCGACTGTCGAGTTTTCGGAGCTGATCTCATGGAGAATGCCGACATAGCTAGGAGAAGTCAGAAGTTGTTGCTACTGTTATAACGGATGGCCGAGTAAGGGATAGAATAAACTGTAGTCATACCGAATGTCTCGTTTCGATATCAGGGAAATGCGTGAGCTGCATGATCACAGTCAATCCAAGCTTGCCCGTATACTCCGGAGGTAGCCTCACCCAATGTATTCGGCCATGGTTATGTGATGCGCTCAGTGCGCCGATCCGTGGTTGGATAATCTCAGGATATCAAGATGGCAATGGCAAACGAGAGGGTAGAGAGTATGGGGGCCATGTGAGGAGGCGACGAGGATAATAAGTGCGATTTGAATAGCGAAGTGAAGTTGGCTGCTCTTCACAATTGCTAGCGTTGCGCGAAGTAAAGTATCCAGGTCCTGTCTTGGCATGGAGAAACCCTTAGCCGCGAGCTATACCATGTACGGATTAGCCTCTACGTACTCACTAGTCATTTCTTATGACAGTCATCCAAAGGTATAAAGACATGAATTGCATCAACGAAGTAAGGAGGTCTCAGGAATTTGTCTGGAGAATAGAAGCTAGAATGGAAGTGGCGGGGTAGAAACCTGTGGCCACACCAACCACATGTCCCAATCAAGAGTTTGGACAATTAGGCCAAGAAGCTATATCATGAGGGCTCGTGAACGATTTGGAAAGAAAGTCTAGCGTATTTGCTATCTGCAACATACGGTGATAGCGACTCATTCTATCCCCAACCACCTCTTCTATCTTTGGACTACTTCTTCGTTCTTTTGGTCCTCCGCTGCATTCATTTTCTCCCAACAAGCCATATGGAAGTTGCAAGTCTCGCGAGGAGAGTGAAAAGACACCTCTCATTGCGAACGACCTTTGTTTTCCTTTTGAGAGCGATGAAGCGCTTCATGGCGACGGTGTGAAGTCGGAATTGTGCTCATTCGCCGACCCGAGGACATGTTCAATCTTGAGAGCTGATATTGGAAACAGCTCGTATAGGAGCGGCAGTGCCGGTGCATTCGCCATGAGTAATGTCGTACGTCGTTAGGGTAGGTCTCATGAAGTGCGTCAAAGCATTTGGAAGAGCTGAATGGTAAGTAACAACATTATCCAATTCTTTCTCGGGTTCACGTGACCCATAATCTTGCGGATATGATACTCTATAATTCTTGTTATGGATCCTATTGTAGTGGACCCTCCAGTCGCCGATCTTTCCTTCATTATGGGTATGGTAGGCTGCCGATTTGAAGAGGTTGTTATTTTCTATGATGTGGGCAGTCCCAGTGTTTCCTTCTCAGGGAACAGCGCGGATCAAACGTGGTCTAACACTACGTCCAGTCCTTTCAAAGGTTTCTGTCAGTCTTGGATGACGTTATTGAGATTCTGTTCACGAATTGGGTAAGCTCATCATAGTACCTGCTGACCTTAAATGAAATATTCGATATGCTGTAGTACATTGAAGATGTAAGTCAATCTGCTCTGCCAAGACACAGCCTGCCATATCCGACCTGGGTACGTCGGAACACGCATCTCAAATACATCAACTCTTCTTGGTTGCGATATGGCTAATCATGAGCATGAACGGTTTGGCCCGGGAGTGCCATTCATCAATTCGAAAGAAGATGATATGTGTCTGCATTTCGGACACGATATCTGCCCAAGATGCCGGCCTTGGATAGAACTTAATATCGCGTGGTGAAGCTCTCACATGGCATTGTTATCCCCTCCCTTCATTATCAGCAATGCTTGTTCATGCTGATGGGCCACATGTATTGGATACCACTGGAGAAGCTAGCGAGTAACCAGTCTCAGTCTGGAAGAAATCCTTACTATCAAACAGAGTATACGGCATTATTGGAACGATCTAGAGATCGTGCACTATTTCGGTAATCGCAAGGTCATCGATGTGTTGAGGTGGAACATCAAGTGATCGCCGCGCGGCCCCCGGACGGGGCGGCACGGGCGGGTACGTTGTGGCATCTTGAAAGCACAGCGGCTTGGCACTGTCTCCGCCATGCAATCCAACAACCACAACAAAAGAAACCCCCAATGGCTACACAAGACTCTCCCAACACCAGAAGACCTCAAAGCCAAGAAAACACAACA
>JAABUX010004192.1_pt1 | contig 18464 bp, 17 predicted proteins | sample 5561851 | NCBI WGS metagenome assembly JAABUX01 (sample SAMN10711883, study PRJNA513361) | rock metagenome | isolation source: Antarctica rocks | place: Antarctica: Victoria Land, Richard Nunatak red sandstone | collected 2016-01-03 | reverse complement strand
CATCGACGAGCGCCTACACGCTAGCGCGGTTGGACTACGCGATGCAGCATCCGGAGTTGCCGGCGCCGCCGCTCATCGACCGACTTTCCGACGCCTCCGAGTCGACGCTCCGCAACGAATGGACGCGGGTCGAGCAGCAACTCGAGCTCGCGCGGCGGTACGTAAAAGATCACGACGACTCGCGCGGAAAGCGTGCCGTGTACGACAAGACCTTCGGTTGGCTGCAACGCACGACGCGCGAACTCGAGCAATATGCGCGCGCGGTCCGCTGGGTGATGACGGTCGACGAAGGGCGCTGATGCGCCGGGAGCGGGTTATAAACTTCAACGACGCGATGTCAAAAGCGCTCTTCCAAGCTCGAGCCATGCAGAAGCAAATTCTCGACGCTTCGACCGCGCAAGCCGAAGCGGTGAAGCCGCATCTCGAGAAATCGCTGCAAGATGCCCGCGAATTGCAAGCGACGCTGACCGCGCACGCGACCGAGACGAGCGCAGTCGCCGCCAAGGCGACGGAAAGCGCGATCGCCCAGGTCACCGACTACATCCGCATCGGGACCGAGGCGATGCGCGAGTCCGCCGAGCAGACCCGCGCCGCAACGATCAAGATGGTCGATCACTCGAAGAACGTGGTCGACGCCGCAGCCGAGGCTATGTCGACGAGACGAGAGTAGCTTCGCGCATCGGCGGGGCGCTGGGCTCGGGGTCGAGCGCGATCGTCGAGAGTTTGGCGAAGCGCTCGAGCGACTGCGGCCACTGCGCGAGTACCTTCGCGGCTCGCGGCGAACCCGTGGCTTCCAAATATTCCGTGAGCGTCGCGTGGAGCGTCGCAACGTCGGGATCGCCGTCGCGCGCGGGGCCGACACGGCAGGTGGTCGGCCCCATCGCGAGGCCGTGCGCGATGGGATCGTAGCCCTCGGTCAGCGCCACGAAGGCGACGCCGCCGGACATTCCCGAAGCGAAATTCTTGCCCACGGGTCCGAGGATGGCCGCGAAGCCCGCCGTCATATACTCGCACGCGTGATCACCCGCGCCCTCGACCACGAGCGTGCTTCCGCTGTTGCGGACGCCGAACCGTTCGCCCGCGCCCCCGCGGATGAAGCCTTGGCCGGCACGCGCTCCATAGAAGCATGCGTTACCGGCCACGGGTTCGCTCGCGTCGCCGATGTCGTCCGCCGCATACTGCTCCACGAAGCCACGAACGACGATCCGACCGCCCTCGATGCTCTTGCCGACGTAGTCGTTCGCGTCGCCCGCGAGATCGAGCGTGATGCCGCTCGTAAGGAACGCCCCGAAGCTCTGACCGGCCGAACCGTGATACCGAACGACGAGCTCGCCCGTCGCTTCGCCCGCGTTCCGGCGCTGGACGAAATCGCTCGCGAGGCGCGTGCCGACGGCGCGATCGATCGGCGAGATGCGCAGCTCGGGCGTCGCGTGCCAAGGCTTCCGCGCCGCAAGCCACGGTCGCGGCACCAGATCGTCGAGGTGCGTGGGTTCCAACACGGGCTTGCGCGGGCTCTGCGGCCGCTCCGGGAGACGCAAGATTTCCGAAAGATCGATCTCGTGCAACCGTGCGTCGTCGAGTGGCCTGCGCCGTAAGAGATCGCTACGACCGCGAAGCTCGTCGAGCGATCGCGCGCCGAGCGCGGCCAGGCGACGACGCACGTCGTTTGCGATGAACTCGAGATAGGCGATCGCTTCGTCTTCGGTTCCCGCAAATTTCTTGCGCAGTTCGGGGTCCTGCGTCGCGATGCCGACGGGGCACGTATTCTTGTGGCATTGGCGCGCGTAGATGCAGCCGAGCGCGACCAGCAGCGCGCTCCCGAAGCCGTATTCGTCGGCACCGAGCAACGTCGCGATGATGACGTCGCGGCCGCTCTTGAAGCCACCGTCGACGCGCAAGCGCACGCGCGAGCGCAGACCGTTGGCGAGCAGGGCGTGATGCGTTTCGACGAGCCCGATCTCCCACGGCAACCCCGCGTGCTTGATCGACGAGAGCGGCGACGCGCCCGTACCGCCGTCGTGGCCGCTGATATGGATCGCATCGGCGTCCGCCTTCGCGACGCCGCTCGCGACGTAACCAATACCCGATTGCGCGACGAGTTTCACCGCGATGCGCGCGTGCGGTGCCGCACGCCGCAGATCGTAGATCAGTTGCGCGAGATCTTCGATCGAATAGATGTCGTGATGCGGCGGCGGCGAGATGAGCGACTGACCGACCTGCGCGCCGCGCAGCATCGCGATCTCCGCGCTCACCTTGTGACCGGGAATCTGGCCGCCTTCGCCGGGCTTGCTGCCCTGGGCCATCTTGATTTCGATTTCGTCCGCGCTCGCGAGATAGGTCACGCCGAGGCCGAAGCGGCCCGAGGCGACCTGCTTGATCTTGCTGCGCCCGTGATCGACGGCGCGATCGTAACGCAGGGCGTGCTCGCCGCCCTCGCCCGAATTGCTCTTCGCACCGATCCGATTGGCCGCGCGCGCGATCGTCTCGTGCACCTCGGAGGCGATCGCGCCGAGGGACATCGCCGCGGTCGCGAAGTGCGCGACGATCGCGGACACCGGTTCGACGTCGTCGAGCGCGATCGGTTCGCGTAACGGTACGGTCGTCAACAAATCGCGCAGGGCGACGGGTTCGCGTGCCTCCATCGAGTCCGAGAGCTGCTCGAACGCGGCGTAATCGCCGCGCATCGCGGTACCGCGCAGATTCTTGATCACGTTGGGATCGAACGCGTGACGCACGCCGTCGCGCCGGAAACGGAACGTCCCGCGATCGGGCAGCGGCGCCGCGCCATCGCGCGACTGCGCGAACCAGGCCCGCACGTCGCTTTCGATATCGGCGAAGCGAACGGCCGGCACGTGCGCCTTGATGCCGGGGAAGCAGACCTCGACGATCTCACCGTGGAGGCCGATCGCTTCGAAGGTCTGCGCCCCGACGTAACTGCGCAGCGTGCAGATGCCGAGCTTCGCCATGATCTTGAGCAAGCCGGCTCGCAAGCCCGCAAGGTACGCGAGGCCGTGCCCCGCGTCGCCCGCCGCGCGCAGTCCGAGCCACGGCGTCACGACGTTCGCACCGACGCCGATGAGTGCCGCGATCGCATGCGCGTCGCGGGCGTAACCGTCCGCGACCGCGATCGAGGCCTGCATGCGCAAACCGCTCGCGACGAGTCGCTGATGGATCGCGCCCGCCGCCAGCAGCGCGGGAACGCTCGCGACGTCCGCGCGGTCGTCGAGCACGAGCAGCGACGCGCTCGAGCGGACCGCGCGCTCCGCTTCGTCGCAGATCGCGAGCAGACGCGAGCGCAGGCTTTCGGTGCCGAAATCGAGGGAGAGCGCGCGTTGCGTCAGACGCCCGTCGAAGCGCAGCGCGTCGAAATCGTGTTCGGCGAGGATCGCGCTTTCGAGCGCGACGATCGAACCCGCAGCCGGAATGTCGCCGTTGATATCGCCGCTTCCGACCCACGCGCGCAAGTCGAAGACGAGTTGTTCGCGCAACGGATCGATCGGCGGATTGGTCACTTGCGCGAATCGCTCGCGCAGGTACTCGGCAACCGGCGTGCGGCGTTCGAAGAACGCGAGCGCCGCATCGTCGCCCATCGACGAGGTCGGTTCGTTCGCCGACGCGAGGACGCCGACGACGTCTTTGAGTTCTTCGCGCGTGCAGCCGAAGCGATGCAAGTGCGCGTTGGTATCCTTCGCGGCGGGTGCGCCTGCGCCAGGCTGCAGCGCGAACTGCCAACTGCGCACGACGTCTCGGAAATCGGCCTTGCTGCGTCGCTCGGCACGGAACGCATCGGTGTCCACGACTTGGCCCGAAGCGAAGCGCACGATGAGTCGACCGCCGGGGCCGAGCCGCCCGCGCGAGACGACGCGATCGTTGCCGAAATCGACGATGCCCGCTTCGGAGGCGCATAAGACTTTATTGCTCGCGGTGCGGCACCAACGTAGTGGCCGCAATCCCGTGCGATCGAGTGCGGCACCGATCGTATCGCCGTCGGCAAAGACGATCGCGGCCGGTCCGTCCCACGGTTCGACCGTCGGCACGTGAGCATCGTAGTACGCTCGCAGCCGCGCGTCGCCCGATTCGATCGCAGGCGCGAGCAGCATATCGACACCCTCGTCGACGCGATACCCCGAGCCGACCATCGCGTCGACCGCCGTATTGAAATCGTACGAGTCGCTCGCGCCGGGCATGCTCTTGATGCCGCGCGCCTCGAGCCACGCGCGATTACCGGTGATCGTATTGATCTCGCCGTTGTGCGCGATGTGCCGGAACGGCTGGACGAGCCGCCACGACGGAGCGCTATTGGTCGAGAATCGCTGATGGAAGAGCGCGAAGCGAGAGGCGAACGCGTCGTCGCGCAGGTCGTCGAAGTAGGCGCCGAGTTCGTCCGAGGAGAGCAACGCCTTGTAGACGACCGACGTGGCGGAGCATGAGAGCAGCGCAGCCGACGGGCCGAATTCGCGCAGCGCTTTCTCGATCATGCGTGCTACCGTTCGCATGCGCTCGCGAACGTTGCCCGGCCCCATATCGACGATGAGCTGTTCGAAGACGGGGCGCGTCGTGCGCGCCTGCGCGCCGAGAATCTCCTCGTGCGTCACGGGCGTGCGCCAGCGCAGCGGCGTGACGTCGATCGAGTGGACGCGCGCTTCGATCACGGCGCGGCACGCGGCCGCAGCATCGGGCTCGCGCGGAAGAAACAGACAGATCGCCGCAAGATGATTTTGCGTCGCATGGAGATCCACGCGCGCGAGTTCGCGCGCGAGCAACTTGCGCGGTGTCTCACACAACAAGCCCGCACCATCGCCCGTGCGGCCGTCGGCAGCGCGCGCACCCCGATGCATCATCGCCGCCGCCGCAACGAGTGCGAGCGTGATGATCTCGTGCGAGGCCGGACCACCGAGGTCCGCAAGGAAGCCGACCCCGCACGCGTCGTGTTCTTCGAGCGGATACGGGCTGGCGGCGTACGTGATCGGGATGGCGCTGTCGTGCGAGATGGCGCGAACCTCGCTATGGGAGTAATGCAATTCGAGTGGCGTCGTTCGGTCTTATACAGTAAGGCCTACATCTTGGCCCGTCATCGGCCATTTGTAGAGCGTGGCTCGACAATCGTTGCATGAGACGCTCGCCGGTTCACCGTTTGTCCGATTCGATCGCGCCGAAGTTTCACTACAATCGCGCCTTTCGGAAAAAAATCTTCACATCGTTGCATTACGTGAAAAGCGCGCGGTTGAGATCGGCGGTCAGCCGCGCATGCCGAGCGCGACCATCATCCGGTACCCGACGTCCAGGCAGCGTTCGTCGATGTCGAATCGTGCGTTATGATGGGCGACGCCCGTGCGTTCGTCGCCGCGCGCGCCGACGATGAAATAGGCACCGGGTCGCTGCTCCTGCATGAACGACATGTCCTCGGCCCACATCACGATATCGTGTTCGACGACGTGTTCGGCGCCGAGCGTCGCGCGGCCGACCTCGCGCACGACGTCGTTGATCGCGCGATCATTGACGGTCGGCGGATACGACCAGTGATAGTCGAGATCGTAGTCGACGCGCATCGCTTCACCGAGGCCCTTGACGATACGCTCGAGCCGCTCGGGCATCGATTTGCGGATCTCCGCATCGAAGCAGCGGACGGTCCCGAGCAGCGTCGCGGAATCCGGGATGACGTTGAACGTCGTGCCCGCCTCGAATTTTCCGACGGTGAAGACCGCGGGATCTTTCGGAGCGATCTCGCGGCTCACGATCGTCTGCAGCATCGTGATGAGATAGGCGCCCGCGACGACGGGATCTTGCGCGAGCTGCGGCATGGCACCGTGTCCGCCTTTGCCGCGGAGCGTCAGCGTATACTCGTCCGCCGAGGCGAAGAACGCGCCGTCGCGCACGCCGATCTTGCCGACGTCGAGCCCGGTGTAGAGGTGCAGTGCGAAGGTACGATCGACGTGCGGGTTCTCGAGCGCGCCGTCGTCGATCATCTTCTGATTGCCTGCGTGTCCCTCTTCGCCGGGTTGGAAGCAGAAGACGAGCGTACCCGGCACGTCCGCGCGACGCGCCGCGAGCGTTTTTGCCGCCGCGAGCAGGATCGACACGTGACCGTCGTGGCCGCATGCGTGCATCACGCCTGAGTTGGCGGAGCGATACTCCGCATCGACGAGTTCGGTGATCGGCAGCGCGTCCATATCGGCTCGCAACAGCGTCACGGGGCCGGGTCTGCCGCCGACGAGCGTCGCCATCACGCCGGTTTTGCCGACGCCCGTCTTCAACGCATCGAGATGGAGCGCGCGCAGTTCGTTTGCGACGAACGCGGCCGTTTCGTGTTCGACCATCGAGAGTTCGGGATGACGGTGCAGATGTCGCCGGACGCGGACGAGATCGGCGAAGACGGATTCGGTCACGACGGACATCGCGCATTCTTCCGCGCACGCGCGCCGTTCACCGCGCGATCCGACCGATCGAGACCGTAACCAGCCGCGTCCGTTTTCGCATGTCGAAAGGATACGAACGGTGTCTCCACCGATAACCACCGTCCGGGGCGCCGGTTCGTGCCGCGAAGGGAGATCGACACGTGGCCAAAGCGATGATCAAACCGGCGTTCGAGCGCCACGGGCTTACCGACGATCAGTTGCGCTGGATGATGCGCAACATGCTCCTCCAGCGCATGCTCGACAATCGGGGCTTCCAGCTCAATCGGCAGGGCAAGATTCCGTTCGCGACCGGCAGCGAGGGCCACGAGGGCATCCACGCGGGTGCCGCACTCGCGTTCGAACGCGGCCGCGATATTCTTGTGCCGTACTACCGGGATATCGGCTTGTGCGTCGGCGTGGGCATGGAGCCGATCCACGCGTTGCTCTCGATGTTCGCACGCGGCGAAGACGTTTCGGGCGGGCGGCAATTTCCCAACCATTACTCGCATCACGCGCTCGGCATTCTTTCGATCAGCTCGATCATCGCCGCGCACTGCTCGCACGCCGTCGGTGCCGCCTACGCGATGCACTTGCGCAAGGAGAGCGGTCGCGCCGTGCTGTGCACGTTCGGCGACGGCTCGACGAGCTCGGGTGAGTGGCACGAAGCGATCAATTTCGCGGCCGTGCATCGACTCCCGATCGTCTTTCTGTGTGAGAACAACGAGTGGGCGATCTCGACGCCGCGCAGCAAGCAGATGGCCTGCGAACGCATCATCGACAAGGCGCCGGGCTACGGCCTGCCGGGCGCGCGCGTCGATGGTTCCGATCCGATTGCGACCTATGCGATCGTCAAGGACGCTCTGGACCGCGCGCGCGGCGGCGGCGGACCGACGCTCGTCGAGGCGATGTGTTACCGCTTCCTCTCGCATACGACCGACGATGACGACCGCACGTATCGCACGCGGGATGAAATCGAGTCGCACCGGCATCTCGATCCGGTTCCGCTCTTCGAACGCGTGCTCACGGAACACGCGATCGCGACGACCGACGAGATCTCGGCGATGAAGAAGAGCGTGCTCGCCGAGGTCAACGACGTGACCGATCGCGCCGAGGCGCTCCCGTTTCCGGCGCCTTCTGAACTCTACAAGCACGTCCACGCGGGAGCGTACGAGCCATGGCAGTAGTCTCATCCGAACCGGCCGTCATGAACAACGTCGAGGCCGTGCGCTCGACGCTGTACGAGGCGCTCAAGACGGACGACCGCGTCGTGATCATGGGCGAGGACGTCGGCGCGCGCGGCAACGTGTTCCTCATTACCAAAGGCTTCGTTGAGGAGTTCGGTGAGGCGCGCATCATCGATACGCCGCTGGCCGAAGCGTCGATCGTGGGCGTTGCGATCGGGATGGCGATGGAAGGCTTGCGACCGATCGCCGAGATCCAGTTCGCCGACTTCATCTATCCGGCGTTCAATCAAATCGTCGGCGAAGCGGCCAAGACCCGGTACCGCAGCAACGGCGACTACACGTGTCCGCTCGTGATTCGCACGCCCTACGGCGGCGGCGTCCGCGGCGCGCTCTCGCACTCGGTCTCGATCGAAGCGCTCTTCTACCACGTGCCCGGCCTCAAGATCGTCGCGCCGTCGTTTCCCGCCGATATCAAGGGCCTGCTCAACGCCGCGATCGACGATCCCGATCCCGTGCTCTTCCTCGAACACAAGAAGACGTACCGGCTCGTGAAAGGCGAGGTGCCGGCCGGCCACTACACGATCCCGATCGGTAAGGCCGACATCAAGCACCCCGGCGACGCGCTCACCGTCGTTTCGTACGGACTCTACGTCCATCAAGCGATCGACGCGGCGAAGCGGCTCGCGGGCGAAGGGACGTCGGTCGAAGTCATCGACCTGCGCTCGATCCGGCCGATGGATCGTACGACGATTCTCGCGAGCGTTCGCAAGACGCGCAAGCTCCTCATCATCCACGAAGACAACAAGTTCGGCGGCATCGGCGCGGAGATCGCGGCGATGGTCGTCGAGGAAGCGTTCTTCGATCTCGACGCTCCGATCCGGCGACTCTGTGGCCCCGACGTCCCCGCCATGGGCTATGCCGCCACGCTCGAGGACGAATTCATGATCTCGACCGATCGCATGGCCGAGGCGATGCGCGATATGGTTCGGTACTAAACGATGGCGACCACGATCACCATGCCGCAACTCGGCGAGACCGTCACCGAAGGCACCGTCGCGCAGTGGCTCAAGAAGCCCGGCGATTCGATCGAAAAGTACGAAGCGTTCGTCGAAGTCTCGACGGACAAGGTCAACGCCGAAGTACCGTCGCCGGTCACCGGTGTCTTGCGGGAGATCATCTGCAAGGAGGGCGAGACGGTCGCCACGGGCGCCGCGATCGCGATCATCGACGAGGTCGGCGCCGCGAGCGTGCCGCCGCCCGTCGCGCACGCATCGGCACCCGCCGCAGTCGTCGACGTCGCACCGTCGAGCTACGGCGCCTCCGGATCCGGCCCCGGCGTCGGCCCCCAAACGCGGCCGTCCCCGGGGAACGGTGCGAGTAACGGAAGCTCGAGCGTTGTCGGCAACGGCACCGTCCGCGAAGCGTCATTCGTCAACGATCCGCTCGTCCTGCGCGGCTTCTCGCCCGCCGTGCGCAAGCTCGCGCGCGAGCACCGCGTCGACGTTACCGCATTGCACGGGACGGGTCGTGACGGTCGCGTGACCGCGAACGACGTGCTCGCGGCGGCGAGCGAAGGCCCGTCGGCATCAATGGCCGCGACCATCATGCACGTGCCGCCCGTCTCGCCCGCGCCCGTCTCGCCCGCGACCGTACCGGCCACGACGCACGCGCCTGCTGCGCACGCCGGGATCTCCGGCACGTCGTCGTACGCATCGCCGGTTCCCGGAACGCTCGTGCCGCTCTCGCCCGCGCGCAAGATCATCGCGAAGCGGATGGTCGAGTCGCTCGCCATCGCGCCACACGCGTGGACGATGGTCGAAGTCGACGTCTCCAAAGTCTGGGCGTGGCGCGCGGCCGCAAAGGCGCGTTTCCAGACCGAGAAGGGCTTCCCACTCACGCTGCTGCCGTTCTTCTCGTACGCCGTCGTGCAGGCGCTGAGATCGTCGCCGCTCCTCAACGCCAAATTTACCGACGACGGCATCGTGGTCCACCGCGAGATCAATCTCGGCATCGCGATCGGCATGGACTCCAATCTCATGGTGCCGGTCATTCGCGATGCCGATTCGCTCACAATCGGCGGCCTCGCGATCGCCGCGGGCAAACTCATCGAGCGCGCGCGAACGGGGAAACTTTCAGCCGACGAACTCGGCGGTGGGACGTTCACCGTCAACAACACCGGTGCGAACGGCTCCGTGCTTTCGAAGCCGATCATCAATGGTGGCCAAGCGGGCATCGTCACGATGGAAGCGGTCGTCAAGCGTCCCGTCGTAGTCGGCGACGCGATCGCGATCCGCTCGATCATGAACGTTTGCCTCTCCCTCGATCACCGCGTGATCGACGGTACGATCGCGAACGCCTTCCTCTCCGATATCAAGAAACGGCTGGAAGCGATGGGGCCGTCGGGCGACCTCTAGCGTATACTGGACGTGTGAAGATCTCCCGTCATCTCGTGGCGCTCGCCGTCCTCGCTTCCCTCGCCCTCGCGACGTCGCGACCGCTCGCGGCTCAGTCGTCGGGCGCCTCTCCGGCTCCCAGTCCCTCCGCGACCGCAACCGCCACGTCGCGTCCGTCCTTCGCCCGACCGGCGCCGACCGAAGTTCATCGCGCGATCGTCGTCTGCGACCGCGAGCCGTTTTACGTCTGGCCGGATCGTTCGTCCGCGCCGCGCGTCTCGAATTATTCGCAAGCGATCCGTAACGAAAGCTTCAACGTCATCGGCGACGGCACGCTCGCGGACGGCCAGATCACGCTCTACGAAACGACGATCGACACGTTCGCACCGTACGGCGGCGGCGGCCAGCACTTCTGGATCCGTGCGGCCTGCGTGAACGCGGGCTAGCGTCCCGTGACCGTCGAGATCCGCAAACAGTTCCGCTTCGAAGCCGCCCACGTTCTCCCGTTCCATCCCGGCAAGTGCGCGCGGTTGCACGGTCATTCGTACCGGCTCGACGTCGCGCTCGCGGGCGCGCTGCAGACGCAGGGGCCGGCGACGGGCATGGTCGCCGATTTCGACGACATCGGCGCCGTCGTGCGGCCGCGCGTGATCGATCGGCTCGATCATGCGAGCCTCAACGACCTCATCGACAACCCGACGGCCGAGCGCATCGCGCAGTGGGTGTGGAACGAGCTCGACGCGCATCTCCCGCAGCTCGTCGAGGTCGTGGTGTGGGAGACGCAGACGGCATGTGCGATCGTACGAGGCGACGGTGCTCGCACTCGCTGAGATTTTCTATAGCGTGCAGGGCGAGGGCGTGTGGACCGGCACGCCCGCCGTTTTCGTGCGCCTGGCGGGTTGCAACCTCAACTGCCGCTTCTGCGACACCGATTATTCCACCAAAGCCTTCGCATCGGTCGCGCAAATCGTCGCGCGCGTGCGGGAGCTGGGAGACGCGTGTCCGATGGTCATCCTCACCGGCGGCGAGCCGCTCGCGCAAACGGAAACGCCGGAGCTCATCGCCGCGCTACGGGCCGACGGCCGACGCGTCCACATCGAATCCAACGGCACAATTGCGGTAGCGTTGCCGAACGACGTCTGGTTGACGGTCTCGCCGAAGGAACGGCTTTCCGCCGACATGGCCGCGCGCGCGGACGAAGTCAAACTCATCGTCGACGGGCGCGTTCCGGAGGATTGGCTGCCCGCGTTCGCCGACCGCGAGGTCGCGACGTTCCTTCAGCCCGAAGGCAATAAACCGCAGAACGTCGCACTCGCCGTCGAAGCCGTAAAAGCGCGTCCCCGGCGTTTTCGTCTCGGCTTACAAACGCACAAATTCATCGGAATTCGGTAAACGCGTGATTCTCGTCGTCTGCGCGCTCGCCGCCGAGCTGCGCTTTTACGAAGCGCCCGCCGAGGTGGCCTTACTCGCGGCGGGCGTCGGCCCCGTCGAGTCCGCGATCGCCATATCGCGAGCGCTCGCGCGCACGGAGTACGACGCCGTGATCCACGCGGGCATCGCGGGCGCATATCGCGACAGCGCGCGCGTCGGAGACGTGCGGCTCGTCGTGCACGATACACTCGCCGACTTCGGCCTCGAAGGGGGCGGAACGCTCGCGTTGCCCGACGGGACGCTCGTCGCATCGGCTGCGGCAGATCCCGGTCTCGTGGCCCGCATCGGCGACGTGCTCCCGCAAGCCCGCGGACTTACCGTCACGGCCGTCACGGCCACCGAAGCGACGGGTGCGCGGCTGCGCTCGCGTTACGGTCACGATGTCGAAACGATGGAGGGGTTCGCCATCCTCCGCGCGTGCGAAATTGCCCGCGTGAGGGCCGTCGGGGTCCGCGGCATCTCGAACTACATCGGCGATCGCGCGTCGAGTGCGTGGGATTTCGCCGCCGGCGCCCGTGCGACCGCAACGGCGCTCGCGGCCGTCGTCGGGCGACTGACGCAGGTGCCTGCATGATCCGCACGATCGGCGTCGCCGCGATCCTCGCGTTGACCGGGGTGGCGGCATTCGCTCCCGGGCTCGGTCTCGCGGCGGCGAGCGAACCACGGGCGACGTCGTCGCCGACGCCGACGGCAACATCGACGCTCGAATCGCCCGCGCCGACCGATACCCCGGCTCCGGAGCCGACGCCCTCCGCCACGCCCACGGCCGATCCGCATCCGCCGCGCTATCACGGCCGCGTCGTCGCGCCGCGGACGCAGCGGCAGCCGCCGACGCTCGTCGTTCCCGCGGCCGTTCCGACGGATCCGGTAGCCGCTCCCACGTTCGTCGCTCCCGTCGCGCCCACGGCGCCGACGCCGATTCCGACGGCCGTTCCGACGCCGAAGTCGATCGCGCCCGTGCAGCCGACGGTGCCGGAATCCGTCGACGATCCCACGGTGCAGGCGACGATCGTGCGCCCCATCCGCGAACTCGCGCAAATCGGTTGGCTGAGCGGAACCTGGAACGCACATAGCGTGGAACGACTGGGCGACGGTTCGTCACGCGACGGGGGAACGACGACGTACGTCTTCGGTCTCACGATGAAGGGCCGTTGGCTCTTCGGCGCCGACGGGCGTGGCCGCGATTACCTGTACATGACGTTCGATCCGTTTTCGCGGAAGTGGGTGCTGCTGCGATTCCAAGGCAATCCGTCGTACGGACTCTGGAATTCCGAGAACGGCTGGCGCGGTAACCGCATCGAATTCACCAGTAGTTATTCGTTTGCGAACGGACGTCAGTATCGCCGTCGGCTCACGATCATTCACAAAGACGTGAGAACGTGCGGGATTTACGACGAAGAGCAGCTGCCCGACGGTTCGTGGACGCCCGACGACTACGTCGAACTCACGAAACGGGTGTGATCGCCACGCTTTCCCTCGCATATTCGCCGTGCCCGAACGACACGTTCATCTTCGCCGCTTGGACCCGTGGCCTGTTGCGCGGAGCGCCGCCCGTCGACGTCGTGCTCGACGATGTGGAAGCGCTCAACGAAGCCGCGCTCGGCAAGCGCTACGCCCTGACAAAAGTTAGCTACGGTGCTATACCGTATTTGCTCTCGGACTACCGCATCCTACGTGCGGGCGGCGCGCTCGGGCGCGGTTGCGGACCGCTCCTCGTTGCGAAGCCCGACCCGCACGGCGGCGTCGCCTCGCTGGCCGAACTTCCGCGTTCGGCGCGCGTCGCGATACCGGGTGCGCTCACGACGGCCTATCTGCTCCTGCGTCTCGCGCTCGGCCGCGACGATGTCGATGCCGTCGTCATGCGCTTCGATCGCATCGTCGATGCGGTCGCCCGAGGCGACGTCGATGCGGGCTTGATCATCCATGAGTCGCGGTTCACCTACCAGAGCGCCGGACTCGCGTGCGTCGCCGATCTCGGCGAGTGGTGGGAGCGAACGACGGGCAATCCCATTCCGCTCGGTGCGATCCTCGTGCGACGCGATCTCGACGACGCGGCCGCGGAGCGCATCGACGAAACGATCCGCGAGAGTTTGGATTTCGCTTATACCAACGGCGCCGCGATCGCACCGTACGTACGCGAACACGCCTTCGAGATGGACGACGCGGTCATGCGCGCGCACATCGATCTCTACGTCAACCACTACTCGGTCGATCTTGCCGACGACGGCATCGCGGCGGTTACGGATCTCTTCGCCCGCGCGTCGCGCGCGAATCTCATCCCACGCAACGTCGAGCCGCACTTCGTATGAGCGCGCCCGCGTATTTTCGAAGCGATGCGCGCCGGGCCGAATATGCGTGGACCGATTGGGCCGAGGTCGCAGCGTTCGTCGCCGACCAGGCCGTGTGCCGGATCGCCGTCAACGACGGCGACTGGCCCTACGTCGTCGCGCAAACCTATCGCTTCGTCGACGGCGCTTTTCTCCTGCACTTCTCACGTTCGGGGAAGCTCGCGGCAGCGCTCGCCGCCGATCCGCGCTGCACGATCGAGATCGATCACATCGTTAGCCTCTTGAAGGCGCCGCTCGCCAACAATACGAGCGCAGAGTACCGCAGCGTCGTCGCGCGCTGCACGGCCGACGCGTCGCTGCTCGATCTCGATATCGAGTCGCAGCAATACGAGGCGCTCGAAAAATATCGCCCCGAACGCGACTACCTGCCGATCGATCGCGAACGCGCGACGCGTCGCATCATGGCCGTCCGCGCGAGCGTCGTCGCCCTCTCGGCGAAAAAGCGCATCTTGGACGAAGGTGGTAATCCGGCCGACATCCCGTATGCCCGCTATGCGTTTCCCGCGCCGGCCGCGCTCTCGCAACTTCCTCGCGAGGCGTTCGAACCGCGCTGAAGCGCGTCACACCATCGCTGTCTCGAGCCACTGCGGATTCTGCACGGTGCTATCGAAGATGTGCGACGTCTTGTAGAGTTCCGTCTTGCCGGTCGCCGCGACCGCCGACGTTTTTGCGAGGATCGCGGCGACCGTCGCTTCGCGCAGCGGCGCGAACGTCGTCGCGGCGAGGACCGCTTGATCGAGAACTTTGAACGAGTCGATCCCCGTGACGACGACGCCGACCGGCAAATTCATTCCGTAGTGCAACATCTCGACCGGCGGCACGAGACCGCTCTCGAGAATGTGCGTGTCGCCGAAGGTCTTCATCGCGATGATCCCCATGTCGAGGCTTTTGGCGACCGGTAAGACCTTTTTCTCGAAGCTTTCGAAGTGCGCGTCCATCACGTTGAGCGGCATCTGCACCGTATCGAACGTGAAGCCGTGCGCTTTCGCGACCTCGATCATGTGCAGGTGATACGCCGGGCTCTTATGACCCGTGAAGCCGATGAAGCGAATCTTTCCCGCCTTCTTCGCCGCCATCGCGGCTTCGAACGCGCCGCCGGCAGCGAAGATTCGATCCGCATCATTCGGGCGGATATTCTCGTGGAACTGCAAGAGATCGATGCGGTCGGTCAACAAACGCGCGAGCGACTGATCGATCTGCTTCATCGCCGCATCGCTCGTGCGACCGTCGATCTTGGTCATCAGAAAAACGCGGTCGCGATAGCCGCCCGTGTTGAGCGCCTTGCCCATGCGCAGTTCGCTCGCGCCGCGATTGTAATCCCAGCAATTATCCATGAACGTGATGCCGCGATCGATCCCCGCGTGGATCAGCTTCGTCGCATCGGCGTCGGGCAGATCCGGTTTGCCGATGTGAAAGCCGCCCATGCCGACGATCGATACGCGCTCGTTCGTGCGACCGAGACGCCGCTGCGGAATCGCGCCCGTGGCGGTCTCGGCCGCTCCCGCGGGCTGACCCAAGCGGGCGGCACTCGCCGCTGCGGCGGACGCGATGAGGAAACGCTTACGATCGAATAGCATGCGCGTTGAATGCCCTCGTGTCGCAGATATAATCGCGCTTGGCTCCTGCGCCGACGTTGCCGGGATTCGGGCGTCGGCGAGCACTACATAAGGCCGTATGCGCCGTTCGCAGTTCCTTTCATCGACGCTCGCGACGGCGTCGCTTGCCGCGAGTCCGTATCCGCGCACCGTGTTCGCCGCATCGCGTGCGCCCGTGACCCTCGGCAACGAGACGTTCCTCGCGCAGACGTGGCGCGAGTTGCGCGGTCGCAGCGTCGGCGTCGTCACGAATCAGACCGGCGTCACCTCGCGACTCGAGACGATCGTCGATGCGATCCGTCGCAATCCGCAGATTACGTTGCGCGCGATCTTCGCACCCGAACACGGCGTGCGCGGCGATCGCCCCGCCGCGGCGTACGTGCCCTCCTACGTCGACGATCGTACGGGGCTACCGGTCTACTCGCTCTACGGCGCGACGCGACATCCGAGCGCCGAGATGCTCGAGGGCATCGACGTGCTGCTCTTCGATATCCAAGACGTCGGCGATCGCGCGTACACGTACATTTCGACGCTCGCATACGTGATGCAGGCGGCCGCGCGTTTCGGAAAGACCGTGTGGGTCCTCGATCGCCCGAACCCGATCGGCGGCAGCATCGTCGAGGGTCCCGTTCTCGATCCGCGATTTTCATCGTTCATCGGCCTCTATCAATTGCCGATCCGTCACGGCTGCACGATCGGCGAACTCGCGCGCATGTACAACGATCGCTTCGGCATCGGCTGCAAGCTCGACGTCGTGCCGATGACGGGCTACACGCGCGCGATGTTCTGGCCCGATACGGGCTTACCGTGGGTCAAGACCTCGCCGAACATTCCCGAATGGAGTACGACCCTCGTCTATCCCGCGACCGGCCTCGTGGGAAGCGCGGGCGTGAACAATGGAACGGGCGACACGCGGCCGTTCAAGCCGTTCTTCTTCGCCGGCGGCTATCGCGTCGACGGCGCGCGGCTCGCGGGCGTGCTGGGCGCGCGCGCGTTGCCGGGCGTGCGCTTTCAAGCGGCGGCGTGGACGCCGCTGGCCGGCTTCTGGGCCGGCAAATCGCTGACGGGTGTGGAGTTGCAAGTGACGGATCGCCGAACGTTTCGCGCGGTACAGACGGCGGTCGAACTGCTCGTCGCGGTCCGCAGCGTCGCGCCCGGATTGCTACAGCTCGGCACCGCGGCGACGATCGATCGCGATTGGGGCACGGACACGCTGCGCAAGGGACTCGAAGCCGGGCTCGACGCCGGCGCCATCCTCCGACCGTGGGAGGCCGCGACGCAAGCCTTCAACGACATGCGCCAGAGCTATCTGCTGTACGCGTAACGCTCGCCCTTAGCACCGACGTCGCGCGGTGACCTCGATTTCGATTTTCATGCGCGGATCGATCAGCTTCGTACAAACCATCGTCGCCGCAGGCCGCACGTCGCCAAGATGGCGACGCAAGACGGGCGCAATCGCCGGAATATCGCCCGGATCGGGCACGTAGTAGCGCACCGACACGATATCACAAAGCGCAGCTCCGGCTTGCGCGAGGACCTCCGCGATCGTACAGAAGCAACGATCGGCTTGATCCGCAACGTCGCCCGAGATCGTCATCGTCGCATAGTCGAACCCCGTCGTGCCCGAGACGAAAACGAGGTCGCCATCGACGACGGCGCGCGAATACGCCATGTCGCGTTCGAAGGCGGAGTCGGTCGTAATATGCTGGCGCGCGTTCTTCGCGACGTCCATCACGCGAGCTCAACGTCGTGCCGAGCACGCCGCGGCATGCGTTTCGCGAGCGCGACGTAGGCGAGCGCCGCGACGAGCGGCATGGCGCTCGCCGATTCGAGCGCGAGCGCCGGGCCCGCGTGCGCGACAACGACACCGATACCCGCGACGGCCGCAGAACCGAAACCGAACGCAACGCCATTCATCAAGCCGAGCGCCATGCCGAGATTTTTCGGCAGCATCGCCTGTACGATGGCAACCCCAGGAGCGTTTTGCACCGCGAGGAGCACGCTTGCCGCGAGCAACGCCGGAATGCCGAGCGCGACCGGCGCGACGAAGAACGCCGCCAACAGCGGCACGGCACCGACGAGCGCGACGATCGAGACGCGGATCGCGCCGAAGCGATCGGAGAGCGATCCGCCGACGAGCAATCCGATCGCCGAGATCAAGAGAAACGCCGTGACGGCTTGACCGGCTTGCGGAATCGTCGCGCCGCGCCCGACGAGCAAATTCGGCAGATACGTCACGAACGCGGCCGAAACGAAATGCCGCAGCGCCGTGCTCGCGATCAGCAGCGAGACGCCGATACGATCGACGTCGCCGCTCGACGTTGCGGCCTTCGCGTGCGACGCATGCACGCGCGACGCGGAACGATCGACGCGACGCATCAACGCGAACAGCACGCCGACGCCCGCGAGTCCAGGCATGAGTAGCCAGAGCGATCCGCCTGCACCATAGCGCGCGTACAGCAGCGCGATAACGGCCGGTCCGATCGAGTAACCGACTTGGCCACCAATCTGAAAGATCGAGATGCCGCTCGCGCGTTTGGCACCACTGAGCATCGCGGAATATTTGCCGGCTTCCGGATGCATCAGTGCCGAACCAAACCCGCCGACGACGATGCAGAGCGCAAGGAGCGGCAACGACGGCGCCGCCCCCGCGCACGAAATCGCGACGACCGTCAGCGCGATCGACGCGGGCAAAAACCACCATCGCCCGTGACGATCGGTGAACGCGCCGAAAAACGGTTGCACGATCGAACTCGTGAGATACCAGAGAAACACGAATGCGCCCTGATACGCGGCCGACATGTGATCGCGCGCGAGCACGAGGAAGATCGTGAACGGCACGATGCCGGAGTAGAAGTCGCTGAGCCCGTGAGCGAACGAGACGACGGAAAGCCCGCGAAGGTTGAGGCGCGCGGGCGACGCGGCGACGGTAGCCATCTCGTTCTCGTACCGGCCTCATCCACATGGCACCTCGTCGAGGGCCAGCGAAGATCGGAAGCGGTCGACGACGTTGCCGATCGCGCCCGCGAGCTTCGTCATCACGAGTTGCTTCGTCAGTTGATCCGCCGCGAGCGCTACTGCCGCAACGAGCCAGAACGCCTGCACGCGAAGTGGCTAC
>JAABUX010004189.1_pt1 | contig 18468 bp, 23 predicted proteins | sample 5561851 | NCBI WGS metagenome assembly JAABUX01 (sample SAMN10711883, study PRJNA513361) | rock metagenome | isolation source: Antarctica rocks | place: Antarctica: Victoria Land, Richard Nunatak red sandstone | collected 2016-01-03 | reverse complement strand
GGCGCGCGCAGCAGCAGCTCGTACGCGGCGGCCTGCGGCAGGCAGCACAGCGCGGCCGCGGCGAGCAGGCCGCGCGGCAGCGGCGCGGCCGCCGTCGGGAAGTGCGACAGCGGCAGCCGCAGGCGCGCCAGCAGCGCGCGGCGCTGCGCGCGCTCCGCCGCGTCGTCCGCGTCGGGCGCGCCCTCGCCTGCCGCACGCCGGGCCGTGCGGGTCGCACAGCGCAAGGAGTGCACACCGTCCTGAGCTACGGCCGCTTCATGCAACGGCACAGCCTGTCGCCTGTAACGTAGCAGCGACGGGAGCGGAACTGACGCATGTGCTGCGTGCGGGGCTGCGCCCGAGCGCGCAAAGCCAACCCACCGCATGGGGCCATGAGGCGCGGCGCGTGCGCGGGACGCGCCCGCGGCGCCAGCGCCGAGCCGCAGCGCGATGTGGAAGAAATCGGCGCGGTTGGCTGGGCCGAGCGCAAAGCCGTAGCCGGCCAGCAGCTCCTCGTCCGACTTGTGGCCGTAGTTGCTCCGCAGCTCGCCGCCCTGTACGGCCGCGCCGCGCCCGCGTGAGCCGGGCGTGCATTTCTATAGCACTTACTGCATCGCTGTTAGCATCAAGTTGAGGCGCGAGCCGGGCGCGCGCGCTCGGAAGGGCCCCCTGGGACGCCGCAGCGCCCGAAGCGCCTGAGACCTTAGCCCTTTCTGACACCGGCAACCATGAAACGCCGGTACTCCCGCAGCGCACGCCCGCATCAGCCGCCCGGCCCGCCCCCGCCATGCGACCCGCTGCGATGCGGGACCGGCCGCGCGGCGCGGCGGCCGGCGCGGCGGCCGGGCGCGGCGGCCGGGCGCGGCGGCCGGGCGCGGCGGCGCGGGGCGCGCGCCTGCGGCACGGCCGCGCGCGCGATGAACTGGAAGTCTTCGTCGCCCGCGCGCCCGGCATGCCACGCCACGTGGCGGTGCGGGTCGTGGTCCAGCATGTCCGCGACGGGCACCAGTGCAACGCCGCCGCGGCCCTCCGCGCGTGCCGCGCCCAGCGCTGGGCGGTCGCAGGGCGGCCGGCAATGGCGGCGGGCTTGCCGCGACGCGCACGCGTCGGCGGCGGGCAGTAGCACGCACGCCCGCCTGGGCGCCGCGCGTGCCGGCGCGCAGGCGAGGCGGCAGACCGCGGTGGGTGCTTCGGGGGGGGGCGCGGCCGCACCCAGGCAGCGCAGGTTGAACGCGCGGGACCACACGGCGGAGCGCGCCCAGCGCACGGCGTCCGCGCTCGCCGCCCAGGCCCAGCGGCCCTCCGGCGGCAGGGGCCCCGAATGCAGTTCCCTGCGGCCGCAAATGACTGGCGCGGTGAGTGGCGCAGTGCTCAGGTGCTACCAGCAGCTGTGATGCAAACGCGTCCTCAGAAGCAGGCTATGGAGGGCGTGCATGGCCACGCGCCGCTCAGCTTGCTACGCGAGCGGCAATCTGAGTACACTGGCTTGGCGCAAGCAAGGCAGCGACACGCGCTGGACCTCACTCTGGGCCGAACGCCCCCATACAGCCTACGACAGCGGTCGCGGCGGCCGCCGCGTCCAGGCCGGCAGACCCAGGCCAGTCCCGCCGACCCGCCCGCGCACGAACCCGGCCGCCGGTGCGGTGCCGCGCAGCACCATCCCGTGCTGAGGGCCGGACTGGGCTCCCCGCGCTCAGGATTAGGGTAGAGGCAGGGTAGCCGGGCGCATGGGCGCACCTGTGCAGCTCGAGCAGGCGGTCGCGCCAGGCCGCCAGGCGGCGCAGCGCGGCAGCGTGCGCAGCAGCCGCGGCGCCCAGGCGCGTGCCCTCCACCAGCGCCAGGTCGGCCGCGCTCCACCAGGTGGGGTCGCCTGCGCGGCGCCAGCGCGGCGCGCCGCGTTCGGCGCCGCGCACCCGCACAGGCAGCGCGGCAACGTGCGGTGCAGGCCAGCGGAGTGCTGAGCCCGCCTCGATCGCAGCCTGCCGAGAGGAACAGACGCCAACAGTGCTGGCTCCGCTGACAGAGCTGAGAAAGCGGCGCTGCGCGCCATAGGTGTCGGGCAGGACGTCGACGTAGGGCGCCCAGGCGGACGCGGGCCCGCGCGCGCGCTCCAGCAGCAGCAGCAGGCAGAGCGCGGCGCGCGCGTCCAGGCCGGGGCCAGCCTCCGCACGCAGCGCGCGGAAGGCGCCCCCGAAGCGCACGTCCGCCAGCGCGACGCTTTCATGAAGCAGCAGGCGCTGCGGCACGCGCAGGACGCAGCCTGCGGCGCGGCGCGGCCGTCGCGCCCGGGGCCGGGCGGGCGGCTCTGGCGGCGACAGGGGGCGGGCGTGCTGAGCGGCGCTGGAGCGGTGAGGGCGTGCCGCGCGGCTGGCTAGATGGATGCATGTGGTGGAATGCAGAGTGGCCTCTCCTGCCACACACGCGGGCACAGCACTGGCGCGCACGAGGTGCTTGCAACAGTGCACTACGCAGTATTTCGAGCCCGCACCACACAGCAAGCGAGCTGCTGCATATACGCAACAGCACATGCTGACTGAGAGTGAGCAAATACCAGGGGCGAAGGCGGCAGTGTGACTCACAGTTGGGCTCGACGTCTGCCGCAGCCACCAGCCGGCGCTCATTTGCTGCGCTGGGCGCCACCTTTGGGAACACAGCGCCTTGCTGCTCCGCCCACGCCAGCAGCGCATGCATCAGGCCCGTCTGCACTCCCTCACTAGCAATATTGCAGCAATGTAAACACTATGTATTCCATGTGCGCGCAGCGGCAGCACGACTGCTCTCGGAGCAGTGCTCTGCAAGCTTGTGCGTTTATGCTGTGGCTCGAGATCAGAGGGTAACCGCTTTTGAAACAACCCTCGCCAGCTCAAACCTAAGGGTGCCGCGTTCCTCGTGAGTGTGAACAGGAAATGAAGCAAAAGAGAACAGGAACGTGCGCAGGGAAGTGGAGAGACTCGCGAACAGTTGCGCCGTTTGCGATCAGGACGACGGGCTGGGCTCTGGGCTTGCAAGCATGCTGGACGGGGGAGCCAGGCTCTGGACGCTGGCGCTGGCCGCGGCCGCGGTCTGCTGCCTGCGGCCTGCCCGCGCCTGCACGGTGTACGACATGTACTCCACCGGCCTGGCCTCCAGCCTGTGCCACATGGTGCCAGCCGTGGGCCTGTTCGGCGACAACGGCACTTTCTTCGTGAACAACCACTACTTCCCTTGTGCGCCCTCCTCGCCTTGAGCGCGCCCGGCGCCAGCGCAGCGCTGGGTCATGCCCCCGCCCACGGCCCTGCAATGCAGCCTCTGAGCATTTGCGAGTGCCACCTGCAGACAAGTGCTCGGAGGACGGGGGCCTGCACGACTGGTTTGCGAACAATGCGACCGTCAGGCGCGCGCGCCGCTACGCCGCGCCCGCCTCCTCACCTCCCATCGCCCGCGCTCTCAACGACCAGCGGGGTCTGTGATTGCGCAGGTGGACGCAGGAGGCCGAGGATGCAGACCCGGGCGCCCCATGCCGGCGCATCAACACCGTGTACACCATGCACGCCATCTTCCAGGAGGTGGCCGTGAAGCCTGACGGCTACGGCGCCCTACAGAGCTGGCGATGCCGCAGGCGCGGCCCTGCGCTGGGCAGCCCGTCGGCCGCACCGGGACACACAGCTGCAAGCTGGGCACCTGACGCCCGCCCCGTGCTGCGTGACGCAGGTCTGGAAGTACAGGCCCGAGGTGCAGGCCCAGGTCGACGAGGTCCTTGCGCGGCTGGAGCTCGAGGAGCAGCCCACGTTCGGCTTCCACGTGCGCGGCGGCGACAAGCTCGGCGAGGACAAGCAGGGGTGCGCGCGCCGGCGGATAGGCGTGCGCCGGTCGACGTGATGCCCTCTCCTGGCCACAAGCGTGCCTTGCTGAGTGTACAGGCGCGGCCCCGTACAGGAACCGCACTACAACTCTGGCGCACCACTACATCGAGGCGTTTGAGGAGGAGAAGCGGCGGCAGGCGAAGCGGGGCCAGGTGAGCGCACGCGCCTCGGCGCTGTGCAGGCCACGGCTCGCCGCCACAGGGCCCCGCGTTCCGTGCATCCTGCTCTGCATGCGGCTCGCCCGCGGTTGCTCAGGTTGTACCCAACTCGTTGGGGCGCAGCCGGCTGCTAACCCTGCAGCGCCTGCCTGTGCCACGCTCTCTCCAGCCGCCCTGTCTGCTGCACGCAGCGCCGCAGCCCAGCGCACACAGCAGCGTCCCGGCACGCCGCCTGACGGCGGCCGCGCGCCGCGCAGCCGATTGCCAATGGCACGTGCGTGATGGTCGGCGACGACGAGGCCTTCCTGGCCGAGGCCGAGGCGCTGGCGGTCGAGCGCCTGGGCTGCAAGCTGTTCCGCGGGCGCGCCGCGTACGAGGGGAGCTCGCACACGCAGCACGTGTTCAATGCGCTGCCGTTCGACCAGCGCTGCGCCGCGTCGCTGCACCTGCTCACCGACCTGGAGCTCATGGCGCACACGGACTACTTTGTGGGTGCGCGCCGGCCCGCTGGCCCTGCGCGCTGGCGCAGGCCGCGCCGCGCTCGGGGCACGAGAACCCCCGGGGCGGAGGGGCGCGCGTGGCAAGACAAAGCTTTATTTGTGTTTTAGAATTTTATCGATTACATTGTGGACAAAGCTTTACCAATAGTTTGCCATGCTGAGCAAGGGCGCGGCGCGCGCAGGCTCGTTCACGTCCGGCCTGCCGCAGCTGGTGGACAGGATGCGCTACACGCTGTACGGCAAGCACCGGCGCACGACGATCGATGCGTCCTCCAGTGCGCGCCCCCCTGTGTCACGGCCACCCCAGCTTGAGTGCACGCTGTGCACGCAACATAGCGGTGAGCCAGTGCCTGGCTCAACGAGTTGCATGCGCGCGCCTAGCACTGGCCGCGCGCGAGCATGCGGAACGCTGTCACAGCAGCTGTGCATGGAGTCTGTGCGGGCCCTGCTGAGCGGCTGGCCTGCGCCCGCGCAGGCAGGCGGGACTGGTACTCGCAGATCCGCGCCTACTTCGACAAGGAGCACACGACGTTTGAGTATGATCTTTTCAAGCAGAGGATAAGCCGGCGCCTGTAGGCAGGACACCCTGCTGTGCACCCCATTATACCCTGTACGACTTACCTGTGCGCCGCCCGGTTGACTCGGAGAACACTTGCGTTACTTGCGTTTGGAGTCTGCTCGCCCCTGTACGTCCCTGCTCGCCGGCCTGCCCAGCACTGCTCCGTTCCCTGCCCTGCCCTGTCTGGAGAGTGACACACCTTTTTGGGCCCGCGGCTGCGGCCTTGCCAGGCTTGCTCTGAGCCCGGCTTCTGGCGTTCCAGGCGCACAGCCTGGCGCCTCTGTTTACTATGTCTTTTTGTGACTAGCACCCTGCGTGGTGCTCGCTCATGTACCCTGCATGCTGCCTGCTTGCCTGCTTGCTTGCTGGCGTGCCCCAGGCTCATCACAAGCGTGAGAGGGGAAGATTTAGAGATGCCCACCTGGTCCTCACACTTTTTTACCAGATGGCTCCATGGGGTTGCCACCCAACTCACACATGCACCCACAACGCCTTGCTGTGTCGACGGCGGTCATGGGCACAGTCTGTACGAGGACCTCCAGCTTTAGCGGTTCTGTTTGCTGCATGGCTGGCAGTGATGCTGCCACACAATGCTTTGGCACATGCACTGCACGTCTGCCCCATTCATGGGCATGCACGCAGCGCGGCAGTCTTGGCTCTGCCATGCGCATGCTGCCTGGGGTGCATGTCACTGCATGTGCGCATCGGTGTGGGAGCTGGGTGCCTGTGCTGCACTTCCTTGCTTTAATCAGCAATCAAACGGCGGGCGGTAGATGACACCCCTGATGCCACCAGTTGTTCCCCTGGCCAGCACCTGCGCAGTTACTGCTCCTTCTCTAGGCTACATGCTGCGCTTGACTGACACATGTGTTGAAAATCATGCATTTTTGACCTTGAGGACATATGCAGCCTCTCCAGCGTGCCATGGTGTGAAGTGCTGCTCACCTAGACTGCCCTGGTTCCGCTTCCATGCCCTCTCAAGCGTGGACCTCCTAGATCTCCACGAAATCCGTGCCGACAAGGCACGGCAGCAAGTCCATCACAGAGGCCCCTTACAGGTCCGGGTCGGCAAAGGGCAGGGGCACTTTGCTGAGCCAGGCTGGTGCCAGCCCCAGCTGCTTCAATGTGATTTGAAATCAGGCAGCCCCGCTCATGAATTCGTTAGTTCATAAGGATCACCGCCGGGAAAGACCCTGGTGCAGCAAGCAAAGTTGCGTCACTGCTTGCAGCACTGTGGACACAATCCGCAGCTATGCGCTGTCAAGGCGGACGCCCCAGTGGCTGGCTGACGCTGGCAGCGGGCGCAGCCTGCTGCGCGGCGTCAGCCAGCGCCTGCACGGTGTACGACCTCTTCTCCAGCGGCCTGGCGTCGAGCCTGTGGCACATGATACCCGCCGTGGGCCTGATGGCAGACAACGGCACTTTCTTCGTTGCGCACAGCCCCTCAAACAGCCTTGACTTAGTGTGCTGGTTCGGCTCAGGGACGGTGACTGAATGATGGCTCTGTGCGCAGGTAAATAACCACTACTTCCCATGTGCGCCCCTCGCTTGCGCTTGAAGGGTGTGGCGTGAGCGGTGCGAGTCGCATGTGACTGTGCGACTCGCACCGCTCACGCACACCTTTCCACACGCGCTGCCTGCGCTGTCCACTGAGGGCAAGGCTTGACGGACGCTGCGTGCACAGACAAGTGCTCGGACAGCGGCGGGCTGCACGACTGGTTTGAGAGCAACGTGACGACAAAGTGCGCCCCGCGCGGCGCGGCACGCCGGCCCGCGCCTGTGGGCCACGCCCCCAGCGGCTCACTGCGACGACGGCGGCCGCGAGCAGGTGGACGCAGGCGGCCGAGGACGCAGACCCTGGGGCCCCCTGCCGCCGCCTGAACTCTGTCTACGCCATGCACGCCATCCAGGTCGGCGCGGCCGTGCAGCCGGACGGCTACAACGACCTGCACGAGCTCGCCATGCCGCAGGCGCGCCTGCTGCGCCTGCGCCGCGCGGCACCGCACGCTCCTTCCGGGGCGCGAGGCGCCCCACCGCCGCCGCCCGCGCCGCTGCAGGTGTGGCGGTACAAGCCGAGGATGCGGGCCACGGTCGGCTCGGTGGTCGCCCAGCTGGACGGGGAGGCGCGGCCGACGATCGGCTTCCACGTCCGCGGCGGCGACAAGCTGATCGAGGACCGGATCGGGTGCGCGCGCGCCTCTTGGGCCCTCGCCTCCGCGCGCCGACCGCCGCCATTGGCTGCCGGCAGCGCGTCACGCGGCCGCGGCGCGCAGGAACCGCACCACCACGCTGGCGCACCACTACATCGAGGCGTTCGCGGAGGAGAAGCGGAGGCGCGCCAAGCGGGGCCGGGTGCGCGCGCCCGCGCCGGCCCCGCCGCCCGCCAGCGCCCGCCAGTCCCCAAGCGCCACTGTGTCCTAGCACAGTAATGCGGCCGGGAGCCTCGCGCCCGACACTGCAGGGCAGCACAGCATCCCATGCACGCAGTCATGCGGGTGTCCGCACCATGTGAAGCGCGCACGCCGCGGGAGTTGCACCGGCAGCTCCGCACGTTCTTACCGCATGCCGCCGCCCTGTCCCTGCCAAGCCGGCCGGCTCGCCCACGCCCAGGCTCAGGTCTGCAGACAGAGCACCGCCGCCCGGCGGGGGCGGCGGCGGCGCTCATGCCGCCTGCTGCGCGCGCCGCGCAGCCAATGGCCGACGGCACGTGCGTGATCGTCGGCGACGACGAGGCGCTGCTGCGCGAGGCGGAGGCCCTGGCGGTCGAGCGCCTGGGCTGCGCGCTGTTCCGCGGGCGCGAGGCCTACGAGATGAGCTCGCACATGCAGCACACGTTCAATCGGCTGCCGTACGACCAGCGCTGCGCCGCGTCGCTGCACCTGCTCACCGACATGGAGCTGCTGGCGCACACAGACTTCTTCGTGGGTGCGTGCCGGGCTGCGGGCTGCGGGCGCGGCGCACCGGCGTGCAGCAGCGCTGCATGCCTGGCGCGGCGCCTGGGAAGCGCTGCGCATCGTACAGACATGGCAGCATGCGCCCGAGGGATGTCAGCTGCGGGACGCGCGCTGGGGCGCCGGCGCTGCTGCTGGGCGCGCGCTGCCAGCAGGCTGGGGACGCGCGGACACGGCGGACGCCGCGCCCATCTGATGCCATGCTGCGCGCGCTGCTGCCCGCCTGCGCGGCGCAGTCGGTCCGGCCCGGCCTGCATGGAGGCGCGCGGCTGAGCAGGGCGGCGCGCGCAGGCTCGTTCACGTCGGGCCTGTCGCAGCTGGTGGAGAAGATGCGGTACACGCTGTACGGCAAGCACCGCCGCACGACGTTCGACGCGTCTGCCTGTGCGCGCGCCCTGCCGGGCCGCCCTGCGCCCTGGCGCTGACGCGGCGCGCAGCGTCTGCCTACCACCTGTCGGCGTGTCTCCGTGTCGCGCGCGGCAAGCGCAGCCCGTGTTGACCTCTGCAGCGTGTTCTGGCAACATCTTCGTGGTCTGGCATCTGGTGAGGTCGCCGTGTGACCCGGGCGCAGATAAGCTGGACTGGTATGCCCAGATCAGGGCGTACTTTGACAAGGAGCACCCGCCGTTCGAGTACGACTTCCGTAGGCAGAGGGTCGCCCGGCGGCGGCGCTCCTAGGCAGGGCTCTGTCTCTGCGCGCGACGGAGCACGCAGCGGGCCAGCCTGTGCGCGGCCCGGCAGCGCGTCCGTCTCCCCCGCATTCTATCTGCAATGTCATGAATGGGTTTCCGGTGTGAGCCTCATGGGAGCAGATGCTCCGCGTGCCGTCAGTGCTTTCATTGTTGTGGCCCATGTCAATGCGCATTGCTCTCAGCATCCGGGCCCGCGCTTTGCATGCGTGCCGCCAGGGCGCGTCCTGCGCGCCGCTCTGGAGCTCCGGCAAGGCCTGCGCTGCGCCGCGCAGCCGCCTGCCGAGCATGGCGAGGGTGACGCGCATATGTACAGGCGAGCCTATGCTGTGCATAGCTGCATGACAGCGGCATGCGCTTGCGCGCTTGGCAGACGTCCTGCGGCACTTGCGGAGTCAAAGTATGCTGTTGGGGTTCCGCTGGTCACTTGGCTGTACAATGTGCATGTCAGGCAAGGTGTGCCTAGTGCTGCTTTCCACTCCGGGCAGGTACGCCATCAAGCGCATGATGAGACCCGCGCTATAAAAGCTGAAACAGATGCAACACCATGCTGGAGTTGCATTTGTGCAAACAAAAGCTTTCACCCCACATGCGCTTGGTAGTCATCTGGTGCGCTCCCAACTACCCATGCATTTTAGTAGTACCCAAGTAGTACCCATGCTAACAGCCTGCACGCTTTACCACCTAAATCTGTTGTCACGAGGTAGAGCCCGCCAATGCAATTCGGTCAGATCGTAGCAGAGGACATATGATGGGCAAGCACGCGAGGGCGCCCATCATGTTTCGGTAAAGTTAAGCGTATGTAGTTGTACACTGTTGCGCGTTGACATCAGGCACTTGCTGCAACCTGCTGTTGAACCTCAGGGCGCAAATGAGAGCCATGTCCTTGGTGCATGCAGGCTGGCTGCCAGTGAGGTGGCCAGCAGGGCAGAAAGAAGAAGAAGGACATGGCTGGTCACTACAGCAGCACGGAAATGAGCAGAACTAGTTCCAAGAGGACATCCAGACACACTGCGGCCCGAGGGCTCACACCTGCACATGACCACCCCTGGTAGCTTTGAAGCGAGGCGATGGTGAACAGCACCCCGCACTCCTGAGCAATAGAGTCAGCCAAGGCTGCACGTGTTCAAAGTATGTCGTGCCAACGCCCAGCCTGTCTGCACAGCAGCGCCGCAGCGATGTGCCAGCTAAAGGTGCGCTACAAGTACTCACAGCTCAGCTGCAACAAACAGTCAAGGACTGCGAGTGGTGCCACGCTCCCCCCCTCCATATTGCACGTGCTGATTGGGCGTGACGTGCAGCCAACGGCATGACTGTGCCTGCGCTGAACAGAGGTGGGGCGTGCACAGGGCCCACACTGGCTGTGCAGGCGCGGCCAGCTGCGGGGATCGCACTGCTTGCCTGCTCCACGGGCCGGCCGGCCTCGGCACAGCCTAGCACTGGGCCGGCCGGTGCGCGGCGATTTCAGCACATGCACAATGATGCTCACCGAATGCGTTGCCCTGGAACCACCAGCCCACTTTTGTGGCACACAGTTGGCTGGCCCCCACGCCGAGTGCGAGGAGGCGGGCTGCGGAAGGCGGGCCTACTACAACTTCAAAGGCGGTGCGCCGCGCTTCTGCCGGACCCACAAGGAGGCGGGGATGGTGCGCTGGCCCCAGTGCCCCGAGTGAGCGGCGGCTGCAAAGCATATGCGCGCCTCCCCGCCCTGGTCCTCTGCGCTCGTGCACCTGAACGCACGGCGCGCGGACAGCAGGAGAACGTCAAGGCCGTCGTGTGTGCAGCTGAAGGCTGCACGACGCTGGCCGCCTATGCCTACCTTGGGCAGCAGCGGCAGTTCTGCTGCGCGCACAAGCTGGACATCATGGTGCGTGTGGTGCCAGCAAGCAGGCTGCCTCCACCTCGCTCACAGCTTGACGCAGCCGGGCGCCCCAGGAACAAGTCGTCACCAAGCGGTGCAATGCGCCTGGCTGCAAGAGGCAAGCCAAGTACGCTCTGCTAGGTCACGAGGCCCAGCTCTGCAAGGCACACATGAAGGAGGGGATGGTGCGCGCCCCAACACATGCTGGCTGCTCACTGCCATTTTTCTGGTGAGCACTGGTTTTTTCTGGTGAGCACTTTGGGGTCCTCACCGGACATGCAGGCGTCGCGTGCGAGTGCCTGCACCGAAGAGGCCAGGCTTCGCGGAAGTGTGAGGTGTGAGGGGACCTCAGGAGGATGTCAAGGGAAAGCGGTGCGAAGCGGGCGGCTGCAGAGCACGCGCCCTGTACGGCTTGCCGGGTGGGAGAGCGCGGCTCTGCAGAGCGCACCAGGAGGCGGGCATGGTGCGGCGCGGTTTTCCGCCGTGCAGTCTCGCGGGTCCCAGCTGCAAGGCTGCGCTGAGGCGTCCTGCGCGCTGCCAGGAGGACGTCGAAAGCAGGATGTGCGAAGTGGATGGCTGCAGGAAGCAGCGCAACTTTGGCTTGCGCAACCAGCGTGCGCAACGGTGCAAGGCGCACGCGTTGGCGGGTATGGTATGCCCCACGCGCGCATTGCATCGCTTGGCGGCCGCCTGGGTGCCGCTCAGAGGCGGCGGCACCCAACGCGCGCGCGCGCCGGCAGGTGAACGTCGTCATGCAGATTTGCGACGCGGGCGGCTGCCAGACGCAGTGCTCCTTTGCCTTCCCGGGGCAGCCCGCAAGGCGATGCCGGGCGCACAAGCTGGACGGCATGGTGAGCGCGTGCGGCGCGCCGCCGCGGCCTGTCGAGCGCCACGCGCTGCTCATGCGCATCGCGCGAGCACGCTGTGGCGCGTGGGCCAGGTCGACGTGAAGAGCAAGAAGTGCGAGGCGGGTGGCTGTGACAAGGTGGCGAGGTTCCGTCTCCCAGGCGGTCGGGCAGTGCGCTGCAAGGCGCACGCTCTGCTGGGCATGGTGTGCCCTGGCGCGGCGCGGCTGCTGCTAGCCGCGGGTTGTCGCTGGGGAACAGCTGTGAAGGGCGGCAGTGTGGCTGCTCCGTGAATGCCGTCGTTGCATTCTGCACACATATGGAAGATAGTGCTCTCACATGGTCTCTGGCAAGCTTGGCGTGCTGTCGCGTATTAACGCGGCCGAGAGGGCTCCGCACATGCAGGAGGGGGAGTGGAAAATAAGGAGCGCAGCATAGGAGCCGCGGTGGCCGATGAAGACGGAGCGGCGCCTCGCGCGCTCGCAAAGGCGTAACACGGGGTGGTGCCCTGCCGGCTCGTTCCGGGCTCCACGGGGGTGCGGCCCTGCTACGCTGAGCTTTACTGTTGCGTGGAGGGGAGTGCATGCCGCCTTGTTTATTTGTTGCTCCACTAGAATCACAGCGAGCTTCTTGATCCGGCAGGCGCTGTGGACGCGGTTGGACTGGTTGCCCTGGCGATGACAACTGCGGAGCGCTGGCGCTGGGCCTGTTGCGGATCAGCGGAGCGGTGCGCTGCTTGGAATGCCGTCTGCATCCAAGCCGCTGGTGGGCGCCTGCTCTGGCTCTCCTGCACAAACTGGTGGGGGGGACATGAGCTGCCTGCGATTGTGCAATTCGCAGGCCCTGCAGGCACAGCGCGGTTTTGCTGCACCCGCCACAAGGGTCTGTTGCAACCAGGGTCAATCTCAGGATGGGCGGACATGCGCGTCCTGACGGTGCTGAGTCCACAAGAAAACACATGTTGCAGGCTTGTGCAGAACCATGCGGTGGTAGCAGAGACGCTGCCATGCTTTCCAGCGTGCCGTGGTGGGCTGTGCGCCAGCCAGACCTGTGTAGATGCCACCATACAGCCTGCGGACCCAAGCTCTGCCCTCATCTAGCACTGCACGCCAGCTTTCGGCAGGATGCCATTGCAGCAACGCAGGTTGTGGCGCCGGGCTCGCAGGTGGGTTTAGGATATGGGTGCAAAGACCATGTGACTGGGAGCAGCTCGTGCATCATGTGGGTGGCAGGCGCTTGACGGCAGCTGCTGCCGCGTCAGGCAATGCCGATCGCGGAGCGCGTGTTGCAGAGGGCCTGCTGGGCGAGGAGCAGCATGCTTGCATGTAAACAACCCTGCACGAGTGCTGCACTGCTGTGATGTATGGCAGCCTGGCGGTGCGCGTGTGTTGCATGTTGATGGTTTTGCATAAAGTGCTTGGACTTTGCATGAAATGTATGCAAAGGACTGTTGCAACAGGAAACTCGCCCACACATCCACCACTTATTATGCTAGTCACCAGTACATCCCTCCATGCATTGCAGCAAGTAAGTCAAGCAGTGCTCGGCTTACAGTGCCACCGCCGGCTGCCGCGCGCTCTTCTACGCGCGGGCCTCACCCAGCCACGCCATCCACGACATGCCCCGGCCGATCGGCGGGCAGGTCGCCTGCGTCAGGCGCCTCAGCGGCGGCCCCACGCTGCGCTCCCACGCCTGCCAGCGCCGCGAGCAGCCGCCGCCGCGCGTTTGCCAGGCGCACAGCCGCGTCAGCCGCGGCCTTGAAGTCTGCCTGCACCACCGTGTGATCGCAATGTCAGCCCAGTCGCTCCTGTGGCCGCGCAGACCTGTCACTGACACACTTTGACCACTCAACGAGCGTAGGACTTGCAAGACCCAGTACATGCTCAGGTGACGCGCATGCGCTCCGCAGGAAGGATGCCTGAGGCATCAGCATGTGGAGCTACAGCGGCCACAAGCAGCGCAGTCTGCAAAGCACGCACGCTCGTCCTTCCCCCAGTTTGCACGCTGTCATCAGCTCTAGGCTCCCACCTCTTGTCATCAGCTCTAGGCTCCCACCTCGGGCTTGCGCCCATACACTGGAGCAACACTGCCGGGCGCGGGCGCCGCGCCTGGCCGGCGCGCAGCGACGGCGGCACCAGTGCGCCAAACCAGTGCAGCGGGTCCCCGCGCGCGCGGCCGTCCCGGTCTGGGCTGTCCGCTGGTGCACCCGGTGGCAGCTCCGCGCAGGCGGGCGGCTGGGGCCCCGCTGTCGCAGGCGCAGCGCCCGTGCTGCCGCCCTGCGCTGCCTCAGGCGGGCGCGCAGCGCCGCGGCGCTCGTCCGGCACGGCTTCAGGCGCGCCTGCAGCGCCTTCCGCGCCAGGCGCGCCGGACGCGGCAGCAGCCGCGGCAGGGGGCCCAACGCCTGAGCCTGCCTCATCGGCGCTGCAGGCAAACCTGGTCGCAAACTCGGCGACGAGGCTGCTGTAGCCTGCGTCCGCGCCACCGCGGCTGCCGTCGGCAGGCTGTGCAGAGCCTGCTGGAGACGACCCCGCTGTGCACGCAGTGCTGCCCCCGGCCGGCACATCTGTGTCGCTGCCGGCGCTCTGCGCGCCTCCGCCGGCGCCGCGGCCCTCACGCTCGGCTGCCCTGCTCTGCAGCCTCCAGTCGCCAGGCTGTCCGCCCGTGCCCTGCTGGGCCGCCACGCAGACGGAAGCCTCCATCGCGGTCGCGTACTGCGAGGGCCGCACGCTGCTGGCACCCATGGCGTAGCGTGCGCGTGCCGTGTTTAAGAAGCCAGACCTGAGCAGCGCAGCCAGCGCATGCTGCTGCGCCAGGTACTCATCAGCGGCGTCCAGGGCGTCCACAAGCGCGGTTTCGGGGTTATTGCTCTGATGGCTGTGCATGGAAGCGGGCGTCCGACCGGTCAAGCACCAGCTGCTCTGAGGAGAAGGTGCGTGTCACTGTTTGGTCTTTTCGACAGGAGTCCAGGGGGACAGGAAAGGAAAAGCTCTGTAAAAGAGCTGTCCTAGAAAAATACTAAGAGCAAAGTCCCACCAGGGACGCTGCCCTTGGACTTGCTAGTGGAGCCTTGGAAGATGGTTCAAAGCCACATATCATTCGGCCCAAGGACGCAGCAGTCAATGCTGCACCTCAGCATTGCTGCTCACAGTGCGCTTGAAGCTACACGCCAGATGCAAGCTAATGCCACTGCATGCACCATCTCCAGCGTCCAGCCCAAGACCGCGCCTTTGCGCTTGTTGTGCCAACCGACTGTGCTTGTGATGCCTCCTGCAAGTAGTTTGAGGTCGCCATGGCACTGCAAACAGAAGCTGCGCCGCAATCCCAGTGCAAGTAAGCGTCGCACGGAGGCACAGTGCAAGCAGAGCCAGCGAAGTCCAGCCACCAGTAGCCCCGGCTGCGGCAGGGCACCGCCGCGCAGGGCCGCGCTGCTTGCTGCAGCCTTTGCAGGCCTGGCCGCGTGCAGCGGGTCCCCTGAAGCAGCTGCGGCAGGGCTCAGCGCTGGCGAGGCTGCGGCGGTGCAGCGCGCGGCCGGCGTGGTCCCCGCGCTGCCGCCGAGCAGCTACCTGCGCCTGATCGCCGCTGCACGCCCGGCCGCCCTGCGCGCCCTGTCTGCCCAGGTGCCATGGCCCGGCCGCCTCCGTATGTCACTGCCCTGCCACGCACCTCCTGGGGCAACAGGGCCTGTTTGCGAACCTGCAGCATGCTGGACACCTGCCTTCTAAGCGGACCTGCTCACGTCATGCAGTGCATGCATGACATGGACGTGGTTCTTGATTATCACTTTCCAAAGGTCTCCCCCCTGCTTCGCTCATGCACTGCAAGCAGACAGCCTGCTCACGAGCCTGCTAGCATGCTCGCGGCAGGCCGCTGTACTTCGTTCTGCTGACATGCAGATCATGCACATGCATGGCCAGCATGCATGGCCAGCATGCTTGATCTCCTACGCCTTCTGCCTTCTCCTGCGCTCGGCTGCTCGCTTGCTGCCCCACCTTGGGCAGAGCTGCACTGCAGGCTGTCAGCCGTGTGGCATGCCACCCTGCCGACATGGATGGCTCTCCTGTGCACCAAGGAATACGACCAAGCGCATGCATTCGGGTTCACCAAACCGGCGTTGACCCACCACCCCTGCCAGTGACGTGCTGGGACCTTGGCAAGCCCTACAGCGTTTGCCGCACTCGCGCTTGCATGCGCAGGTCCCTCATGCCCTGCTTCAGGGCATGCGCTGCAGGAAAGGCGCAGGTGCAGGCCGCATGTGCCCGTCATGAGGGCACGCACAATGCGCCAAGCCTCCCGGCCTGGCCTACGCGGGCCACCCTGCACGGGCACGCGCGCTGACGCCCGCGCCGGCGGCCGCCAGATCGAGGAGGGCCGCTTCGCCGAGCTGAGCAACGAGCTGGTGCTGCCGCCGGTGGACGACCTGCGCCAGGCCGCGCTCTACCTGCCCTACGCGCTGCTACCCTCTGACGCTGACGCCGCCCTGGCGGCCAAGGCGCGGCGCGCCCAGCGCGGCGGCCCGGTCATCACCTGCATGCACAGCCTCGTCCCCCTCTCGGCTGCCGCGCCTGCGCGCACAGCCGCTGGCGCCCGCCAGGGCCACATGCCTGCCTTGCTGCAGGGCCAGCTGGTCCCCACACTCATGATCTGCAGTCGCATGGTGTCAAGCAGGTTGCGGTGTGCGCGAGGGCCGGGAGCTATCTGCACCTGTGCACGCGCATGTGCTGGCACGGTCTGGTGTGGGAAGCATGCTCTGGACTGCTAGCAACACGGGCAAAAGATGCACATGTCGACGCAGAAGCTGCCTTGTCTGCAGCGGGACTTACAAACTGGGCGCCTAATCTACATGTCCGTGCACGTTTGGGCGCACATGCCAAGCTGGACGATAAGCCGGGGAACGCAGAGGCCTGACGCGGCGGCCGGCGCGCGGCCAGGACGCGTACGCCGTGTTCCTGGCGCGGCTGAAGGCGCTGGACGGCGCGGCGGCCGCGGCGGCGCGCTTCCAGGCGGACGAGGCCGATGTCGCAGCCGCGCTGGGCGCGCTGGCGGCCGCGCTCGACGGCGTCGTGGCGGCCGCCTCCGGCCGGCCGCCTCAGGCAGCGCTGCGTTGAGGCGCGCCGGCATGCCTGCTGCCTTGTGTGCTTGGCCGGCATGCCCCGTCGGTGTTGGGCCTGTCGCAGCCTGCTGCTTGAGCCACGCGCCGATCGGCCTGCTGGCCCCGCCGCCGGGGCGCGGCACCGTTATGGCCAGCCTCCAGTCCGCACTAGCCTCAGGACGCGGCCCGGCTGTGAGGTGCCCTGCCTTACGCAGTCCTGGCCTGACATGACGTCATGCGCGACCGCGGTTGCGAAGGCATATCTGCATGCCGCCGCTGCAGTGCCTGCGTAGCATCTGTACGCGGCGCAGCGCGGGCCAGGGATGGCATGCAGCCTGCGCGGTCACACAGTGACTGGCGCCGGCTCAGTGGAGGTGGGCGCTGAGGTGCCAGGAGAGGGCAGGCACTGGTCTCGTCCCGGTAGGAAGTGTACCACAACAGACAGACGCGTGAAGCAGTGCATGTCAGCAGCATGACACTGCCAATTTGCAAAGTATTGTCCGCTGTCCAACGCGTTGCCTGGGTTGCTTCACATTATGCTATAGATTCTGCACGCTTTGTAACAAGGTACGGTTGTGTTAATTTGTCCTGGCAGGGCTCTCTATGAAGAGATGCCATCACCATGCACTGGGAGAGCCCAGCCAGGACAAGCCAGCCAAAGCGTGCCTTGTTACATCGCGGCGCAGCATACAGTATAGCTCACGCGCTTCAAAGCAACCCATGCAAGGCGTCAGACAGCGGATATCATCGTGCTGGCCGACAGCGTCACGCTGCTGGAATTTGCTGCTTCATGCGTCTGTCTGTTGTGACACACTGCCTTCAGGGTCTGGACCGTGGCCTGCCCTCTCCCGGCACCTTGAGTCTCACATCTGACCAGCCGCCGCCAGAGTCTCTGTGTGACCATGCAGGCTGCATGCCGTCCCTGGCCCGCGCTGCGCCATGTACAAACCGTGCTCGCAGGCGCTGCAGCGGCGGCGTGCATGTATGCTCCGCAACCCTGGTCGCGTAGGTAGTGCCAGGACTGCACGAGGCAGGGCACCTCATGGCCGGGCTACGCCGGGCGGCATGCCGAGGTGCGGGGGAGCAGCACTTGACCTGCTGGCAACAATCGCAACAGCCCAACCCCGCACACCGCCCCTTGCCGCAGCCCGCCCAACGGCGGGTCGCTCGCGCTGTGGCCAGCGCGCAGGCGGGCCAGCAGCGCGCTGACGCGCAGCCGCGCCGCAGCGTGCAGAATGTCTAGGTCGGGGATAGCACGGGATGGCGTACTGACGTGCCGGGGAGGCCCCATTGTAGCCTCGTCAAGAGGATGCATGACGGGTGCTGGCCGTTTGCATGCAACCGAGGCGGCACGATGTAAAGTGAAGTGGGGCCTGCCCCCCTCTAGAGTAAGTTGAAAAAGTAGGAGTGTGGACTCACTGCATCCTGCCTGCCTGACTGCAGCCTGGCAGCGGAGAGCGCGCACAACTGCAAACGAGCGCCGCGATGTCGACGCGCGCGGAGAAGATTGTGCTGCGCCTACGCACCAAGAAGCGCCGCGCCCGGCTCGGGCAGCGCACCGGCTCGGGCAGCGCACCGCGGCGCTTCTTGGTGCGTAGGCGCAGCACAATCTTCTCCGCGCGCGTCGACATCGCGGCGCTCGTTTGCAGTTGTGCGCGCTCTCCGCTGCCAGGCTGCAGTCAGGCACGCAGGCAGCTGTGAGTCCACACTCTGTGCAAGCACTGCTGCCAAGAGTATGTACTACAACGCTGCAGGGTTTCAGCCTTATGCTCCTTCTGCCTGGCTCCTCCTGGTCCGCGCAAGCAGGCCATCAGACACAACCTGGCAGCCGGCGGCGCAGGCGGGAAGGACTGCCGCGCGCCTGTCGCGCCGGCAGGGAGGCCTCTGAGCAGCTGCTCACCCTGCCGTGCACGGCAGGCGCCTGCCGCGCTGCAGCGCGCCTCCGCGTGCGTCCACGCCTGCTGCCGGCGCCACGCGCTGGCAGCGAACATCCCC